>Ga0316604_10000554_pt1 | contig 43640 bp, 45 predicted proteins | sample OWC_soil_day20_C_FD_207650 | JGI IMG/M metagenome (GOLD analysis project Ga0316604, IMG submission 207650) | Wetland soil microbial communities from Old Woman Creek delta, Ohio, United States - OWC_soil_day20_CT | ecosystem: Environmental > Terrestrial > Soil > Wetlands | place: USA: Ohio...
AAGGACACGATGGATTACCGCGTGCGCCCGGAGCCGACGAGCGACGTGGAGAACTACAAGTTCGTTTGCGATGCCACCGGCGAAACACGCGAAGTGCCACTTGGCCCGTTGCACATTACGTCAGACGAGCCAGGTCATTTCCGTCTGTTTGTGGACGGCGAAGATATTGTCGATGCAGACTACCGCATGTTTTACGTGCATCGCGGCATGGAGAAGGTGGCGGAAACCCGCATGGGGTACGACGAGGTACCTTTCCTCGCCGATCGTGTGTGCGGCATTTGCGGTTTTGCCCATAGCGTCGCCTACACAACCTCGGTCGAAAATGCGCTCGGCATAGTTGTACCCGAGCGTGCGCAGGTCATTCGCAGCATATTCCTAGAGGTCGAGCGCCTTCACAGCCACTTGCTGAACCTGGGGCTGGCGTGCCACTTTGTCGGTTTCGACACCGGTTTCATGCAGTTCTTCCGCGTGCGCGAGAAATCCATGACGCTGGCGGAATTGCTGACTGGTGCGCGCAAAACGTACGGCATGAACCTTATCGGCGGCATCCGGCGCGATATCCAGAAGGCAGAACGGCTGGCAACGCTGAAGATTATTGGCGAGTTGAAGAAGGAAGTCACCGAACTGGTCGAGATGCTCATCGAAACGCCCAATCTCGCGCAGCGCACTTCCGGCATAGGATTGCTCGATCCGAAGATTGCTCGGGATTACAGCCCTGTCGGCCCGCATGTGCGTGCCAGTGGCTTTGCTCGTGATACGCGCGCCGATCACCCGTTTTGTGGTTACAAGCTTTTCCCGATACCGGTGCGCACCAAGGATACCTGCGATGTTCTCGGACGTGTGCTAAATCGCGTTGAAGAATTTTTCGATTCGATTGATTTTCTCGAGAGAGCGATTGCAGGCATGCCAAACGGCCCGATTCTGGTCGAAGGGTTCAAATACACGCCGCACAAGTTCGCGCTCGGCTTCACGGAGGCGCCGCGTGGAGAAGACATTCACTGGAGCATGCTGGGCGATAATCAGAAACTCTACCGATGGCGCGCACGAGCGTCGACCTACGCCAACTGGCCGCCGCTCCGGTACATGCTGCGAGGTAACACGGTATCCGATGCGCCGCTGATCGTGGCGAGCATCGACCCCTGCTATTCCTGTACCGATCGGGTTACCATGATCGATGTGAGAAAGGGCAAATCGACCACGGTTCCATATTCGGAAATCGAACGTTATGGCCGCGAACGCAAGGATTCGCCGCTCAAATAGGGGACTGAAAGATGCTCAAGTTATTCAAGACCATCCTCAAGACCGGCGAAGCGACGCTGAAATATCCCTTCGCCCCGCTGCCGGTGTGCGACAACTTTCGCGGCAAGCCAGAGCACAAGCCGGAACAATGCATTGCCTGTGCGGCCTGCGCAGTCGCTTGTCCGGCTAATGCGCTGACGATGAGTACCGATGCGGAGGCAGGCACCATTACCTGGTCCTTCTTCGTTGGTCGCTGCATATTTTGCGGACGTTGCGAAGAGGTATGCCCGACCAAGGCTATCGTGCTTTCGCCGGAATTCGAACTGGCGGTGGCCAACGCAGCCGATATGTATCAGCACGCCACCTTCAAATTGGCGAAATGTGCCCAATGCGGGGAATATTTCGCACCGAAAAAAGAAGTCGAATACACGGCTGATTTGCTCAAGCATGCAGGCATGACGACGGAGGCGGTCGAGTCCATTAGTGATTTGCTGCATACCTGCACGGATTGCAAGCGCAAGCAGAATGTGCCGGAGGCAGACAAGGTCGAGTTTACTCGTTATCTGAAAGGGAACGAAGCATGAGCGGGCACGAAAAAATCATCATGCCAGGTGCCGGCAGTGGTATGCCCACACCAATAAAGCAGAGCGAGGAATTCCAGAAGCTCAAGGGCACCTTGCTCAAGGACATTCAGCGTTCGGCTTATGTGTATCGCGTTGACTGCGGCGGCTGCAATGGATGCGAAATCGAAATTTTTGCAGCCATAACACCGCTGTTTGATGCAGAGCGTTTCGGCATCAAGGTGGTTGCTTCACCGCGCCATGCGGATATTCTGCTGTTTACCGGTGCCGTGACGCGTGCGATGCGCATGCCGGCCATCCGTTCCTATGAAGCCGCGCCAGACCCGAAGATTTGTGTTTCCTATGGCGCGTGCGGTTGCAGCGGCGGGATTTTTCATGACCTGTACTGCGTATGGGGTGGCTCTGACAAAATCGTACCAATTGATGTCTACATTCCGGGCTGTCCGCCGACGCCGGCCGCAACCATCCATGGTTTTGCGCTGGCTTTGGGGCTTCTGGGGCAGAAACTGAAGGCATCCCATCATGTTGAGGGCGAGGGGGAGCGCGCCGCGATGCGTCATCTTGGAGTGCCGGCAGAATTGCGAGTGCTGATCGAGCGCGAAGCACGGCGCATGGCCGGATATCGCATGGGGGCTGACATCGCCGACGATTTTCTCGGCATTCTTGGCACCAAGTCCAGTGAAAGCCTTGAGGCGCGCATTCAGGAGTATCTGACGAAAGAGGATGACCCGCGCCTGAGCGAAATTGTGGCCAGCCTATGCGATATTTCGAACAAGGCGATGGCCGCTATCTGATTGGGTGTTAAAGAGTGAAAGCGGAAAAAGTACTTTTCTACACGCTGAACCAGAAGTTCATGGATAGCGATGACGATGTGCCTAATGATGCTGCTTCCCGGCAAGTCATGTATTACTCGCTGGCGATTGGCCATCATGTCGGCGTGATCGATTGCTTTAAGGCGATCATCGATTGCCCGTTCGAGGCATATCGCGAATGGATTGCGCAATTGCCAGCAGGCGAAGCGCGGCGCAAGATGGAGGGCTTGTTCAAGTTTGGCGAGATCACCATCGACCAGACTCATATCAGCATGTTGGGCGAAGCCTTCGACAAGATCAAGTCGCAGCTGACCGGGCAGGCTGCCGAGTGGACGGCGAAATTGATGCAGGCGCTGGCCAGCATCGAAAAGGAACCGGCCATTTACCTGATGGTGAAAACTCGCTGATGGCTAATGTAATATTTACTGTTGGCAACAGCATGATGGGCGACGATGGTGCCGGCCCGTTGCTGGCCGACTTGTTGACACGCACACCGGCGCAAGACTGGGTGGTGATTGATGGCGGTTCTGCGCCGGAGAATCACGTCGATCAGGTGTTGGCGCATCAGCCCCGACGAGTCATTGTTTTCGACGCGGCCGAAATGGGGGCACGACATGGAGCGGTGCATACGGTCGATCCCAGAATGATTGCCGACATGTTCTTCATGACGACGCACAATATGCCGCTGAGTTTCATGATCGATCGTATTCGCGAAACGGGAGTCGATGTTGATTTCGTCGGCATACAGCCGGCGGTGGTCGCCTTTTCTTTCCCGATGATGGATGTGGTGCGTCAGGGGGTCGAAGCGGTTCATGCTCACCTGTGTTCCGGTACACCGTTGCCGGAGTTTGCTCCGCTGTTGACTGAGGATGCATTGATTTGAGCCGAGACAGCAGGACAGTGATGAATATCATTCCAATTCGTTCTGCGCCTCCACAGATTCCTCAAGCCAATTTGCCGTTGAAAGGTGAATTGCAGGATGTGTTCGGACGCCAAATCCGGGATTTGCGCATTTCCATCACCGACCGCTGCAATTTTCGTTGCGCATACTGCATGCCCAACTCCGTGTTCAATCACGGTTTCAAGTTTCTACCGCATGATGCGTTATTGAGTTTCGAGGAGATCGAGCGTCTGGCACGCCTGTTTGTGGAGTTTGGCGTGCGGAAAATACGGATTACCGGCGGTGAGCCACTGCTTCGGCGCAATGTCGAACAATTGATCGAAAAGCTGGCCGCCTTGCCTGATGTTGAAATAACGCTGACCACCAACGGCTCCAGGCTGAAGCAGATGGCGGAGACATTGAAGAAGGCGGGGTTGCACCGCATTACGGTTAGTCTAGACGCGCTCGACGAAAGCATTTTTCGCCAGATGGCAGGGGTAGATTTTTCGGTCAGGGACGTGCTCGCCGGCATCGATGCCGCGGCAGCGGCTGGACTTGAACCGGTCAAGGTCAATATGGTAGTCAGGCGCGGCACCAACGACGACCAGATTTTGCCCATGGTCAGGCATTTTCGGGGGAGCGGTCATATCCTGCGTTTCATCGAGTTCATGGATGTGGGAACCGCCAATGGCTGGAAACTCGATGAGGTCTTGCCATCGCGTGACATTATTCGTCTGGTTGACGATGAATATCCGGTCGAGCCGGTTAATCCCAAGCACTATGGTGAAGTTGCGAAACGCTGGCGCTACAAGGATGGGGGCGGTGAAATCGGCGTGATTTCTTCGGTGACTCAAGCCTTCTGTTCAAGTTGTACGCGCATGCGCTTGTCACCGGAGGGAGGCCTGTTTACCTGTTTGTTCGCACAGGACGGCTATTCACTGCGTGAGTTGTTGCGGCATGGTGGTAGCGATGCCGAAATTTGTGCCGCAATCGCGGGAGTGTGGCAGAAACGCAGTGATCGGTATTCGGAAATCCGGACCGAAAATACCAGAAGGCCAGGCAGGGTCGAGATGCATTATATTGGCGGTTGAATCGGTCTTTTGTTACAGCATCTGTCAAGAAAAATTACGCGTGTTTCATTTGTGAATGCAGGCCAATTTTCTGATTCTGTTTTGAAGGAATCGATGATAGTATCGTCACAGGTCGGCTCGTATTGAGCGGTCAACAGGTTCACACGAGAGAATGTATTTTGCATTCGAGGTTTGCCACGATGCTTGAATCGACTTCCGCGAAAACTGCGAAAAATGCACCCGTCAGGCAAGATACGCTACTGTCGTTATTGCAGGCAGTGTTAGCACAGCGGGATGTTACCGGGGTTTTGCGGCAGCTTGAAAACAGCTTCGGAACCATCACTGGCTTCGACCGGGTCAATTTGTTGTTGCCTGATCCCCATGCTGGGCGCCCGTGCCTACATTACCGCCCTGGCCCCGGTGCAGGCTCAGCCAGCCTTGAATTCGTGCAGCTTGGCGACTCCCCGGCAACGCAAATCTTCAGCACACCAAAAAATCTGCAGTGCAGTGGTGCGGCTTTTCGGCGGAATTATCCCAAGAGCGCAGGCTTGTTCCCCTATCTTGGGTTAAGCGCCTATTGCATGTTGCCGTTGCAAATGAATGGTCAGGTGTTGGGCGGCATTGAGTTCATCAAATCGGCAGAAAAGAGCTTCAATGATGATGAGTTGTTACAGTTGGAGCAGATTGCCGAGGTTGTTGCCGTTGCGATGGATGGTATTCTTGAGCGTGCAATGCTGCAGGCTAGGGAGGAGCAAACCCGAAAGGAACGGGAAGATTTCCGCGTGTTGGTTGAAGTCACCAATGCGGCGCTGTCCAAGCTGGAAATGAATGAGTTGGCGAAGGAAGTGTCCCATGCGATTCGCCGCTATTTCGGTTTTGATTACGTCAGCCTGGATGTGTGCGATTTGTCGACACAACAGTTGCGCACGCATTCCGTGCTGTATCAGACATCAGGCGAGTCCGGGTTCGATTCGATAGAAATGCCGATGAACGAGTCGCTTTCCGGACAGGTGGTGATGAGTCAACGCAAGGCTTTGCTTGAACAGCGGGAAATCGAAAGGACTGCCGGCAAATACAGCCAGATTCGGATGCTGGCACAAAAGGGCTTTCAGATGATTCTGGCATTGCCGCTGATATCCGGCGACAAGGCACGGGGTGCGCTCAAGCTTGGGCATAAGAAGCCTTACACATTCACGCAAGACAAATTCGACTTGCTCGAACAGATTGCGGCGCGCCTGGCGATGGTGTTCGACAATGCTCTGGCTTATCAAGAAATCTCGGCGCTGAAGGACAAGCTGACGCGCGAAAATCTTTACCTGAGCGAAGAAATCCGTAATTACGCAGATTTCGATGAGATTGTCAGCGTCAGCCTGTCCATGAAAACCGTGTTGCAGCAAGTGGAAATGGTGGCCGCCAGTGACGTGACGGTGCTCATACTGGGAGAAACAGGGACCGGCAAGGAATTGATTGCCCGAGCGATTCACAATCTGAGTACCCGCAGCGCGCATACGATGGTAAAGATGAATTGTGCTGCGGTACCTTCGGGGCTGATAGAAAGCGATTTGTTCGGTCATGAAAAGGGAGCATATACCGGAGCGCAATCGCAGCGCATCGGGCGTTTCGAATTGGCTGACAAGGGCACGCTGTTCCTCGATGAGGTCGGCGACATCCCTCTCGATCTGCAGCCTAAACTGTTGCGCGTTTTGCAGGAGCGAGAGATTGAGCGACTGGGCGGTTCCAGGGTGATACCGGTCGACGTACGCGTGATTGCCGCCACCAATTGTGATTTGCGGCAGATGGTGATCGAGCGCCAGTATCGCAGCGATTTGTATTACCGGCTCAATGTCTTTCCCATCATCCTGCCGCCGCTGCGTGAGCGCCCGGAAGATATTCCCGTGCTGGTGAGATTTTTCACACAGAAGCATGCGCGGCGCATGAACCGGCATATCGAAAGTATTCCATCCGATATCATTGCGCGCCTGGTTCAGATGCCTTGGCCAGGCAATGTGCGCGAACTGGAAAACGTCATTGAGCGAGCCATCATTCTTACGCGGGGTACGGTACTGGAATTGCCGCTGAATGAACTGCAATACCAGCCGGCGCCATCGTCCTGGCAACCGCATGCGCCATCATCGCCGTTGGCTTCGCTGGCGCCTCCAGCGGTGCAATCTTCTCGCTCTGCGCCGCTGGAAGATGATGGGAATGACGACGATCGGGTGCGCATTCTTCGTGTGTTGCGCGAAACCAATGGCATTGTCGCCGGCCCCAAGGGGGCGGCGATGCGTCTTGGAATGAAGCGCACCACATTGCTTTCGCGCATGCAGCGACTGGGTATTTCCGCCAAAAATTTTGACGAAACGGATTGGTGCGAACAGAGCTGATGGTGCTTGGTTTGGGTGTCGGTTGGATGCAAGTTAACCCTTGTCCCAGTCATGCACGTGAACATGAGTGTGAAACGCACCATCATGGCGATGGCGATGACGATGCGCAAGTCCGGCGCGCTCAAGCAGGGAAATGTCGGACAGCGCTATTTGCACCGAACCGTCGAACAGGATTTCCCCTCTCATTCCCAGAATAATGCAGCGTTCGCCAAGCTCGGCCGCCATCGAAAGATTATGCGTGCTGGCGATGATCGTTTTGTCTGAATGCACTAGCGTATCCACCAGCCAGCCAGTAGTGGCCGGATCCAGGCTGGCGGAAGGCTCGTCAAGCAACATCAGTTGCGGATTGAGCACGAGCAGACATGCGAGCGCGACTTTCTGTTTTTGTCCGCCGGAAAGATTGAATGGTGCCTGACCGAGTACTTTCGACAAGCCCAGTTCAGCCGCCCAGCGTTCAACGCGGGCGGTAATCTCGGCCTCAGTGCTGGTGCCAAGCTGGCGCAATCCATAGGCAATTTCATCACGTACAGTCGGGTTGAACAGCATCGTTTCCGGATGCTGGAACAGCAGTACGTTTTTCTGTCGGAAGTCGCGCGCAAATTCGCGTTGCTTGAAATGGATGCTGGATAACGGTTGGCCTTGCCATCGTATTTCGCCACTGTCGGCAAAAATCAACCCGTTCATCAATTTCAACAAGGTCGATTTGCCGCAGCCGTTGGCCCCCAGCAGCACTATCTTCTCTCCTGCGCCAATGGTGAGCGAGAGATCGGCAATGCGGGAGTCGGCATCGGGCCAGCGGTAGCACAGGTTCTTCAGTTCAATCATCGAATACTCCGCGGGAACGCATGGCCTGCGCCGCTTCATTGCTGGCGGCAAAAGACTTGTCCAGCAGCGTTTGCGCTTGTGCGGCCGCGTGCCGGCTGCGTGCCAGCCAGCCCGGACGGGCCAGATTCCGGCTCTCGAACGCGGCGCGAAAATCAGCCAGGATGCGCTCGAAGGTCTTGATTTGGCCAATTGCAAGCGTGGCCAGCAGGCTGACAGTGTGCCAGCCTGCGACTGCATCGAGAATCGAAACTTTGCCAACGAACCAGAAACCCAGATATGCCATCAGGATCGCACGCAGATTGACCAGCAGCAGGTAATTCAAGGAGAAAGCTCCCTGCCATAAACAAACAGCGATATAGCCGGCGCTGATGGTGAGATTGAACACGAGGATGGCCAGCATCGTGCGTCGCAAGTGACGCCATCGCTCCTTGCCGCTGACAAGCAATGCACCGGCAAGCATGATTGCCAGTATTGCGGGTTGGTGGATGAAGGTGATAGTGACGATGCCGGCCAGATAAAGCAGCAGCCAAGTTCGCGCCGCGAACGATTGGCGGCAGGCGGGGAAATTGGCGTTTGGCTTGGCGTCGTTCATCTGTTCAAGCTTATTCCACCAAACTTATTCCGGCAACCACTTGCGCGTGCGTGCATAGCGCCATACCAGAACGGTGAGCACTGCTTCACCAAAACCGATGAAGCAGTGCGGAATCAGCACGGCCGGCAACGTGACAGACAGGCCGAACGGGAAAAACAGGGGGGAGCCATCCGCGTGATGTGCAATCAACGGTTGGATCCCGAGTATAAGTGCCACGACCACGCCTGGTAGCATGACTGAAACCCAAGAGGCAACCGCCACAGCAAAGGTTTTGTTGAGGCGCGCAAGTAGTTTGTAGACAATGATGGCGCTGGCAGCGCCGATCAGCCCCATCGCCAGCGCATTCACGGCCAGCGCCGTGATGCCGCCGGCACCGAATAACAGTGATTGCAGCGCCAGCACGATGCTGTAGGCGATGAAAGCGGTGCGCAGGCCGAACACCAGCGCGAGAATGGCAACGCCGAGCGCATGGCCGGAGGTACCGCCCGGTATCGGCACCATGATGATGCCCAATGCATAGGCCAGCGCGGTCAGCACCGCCAGGCGCGGCACCGTGGTTTCGTCCAGCTGGGCTTTCAGCCCCCTTGCAGCCCACGTCCAGCCGCCGGCAGCGATGGCATAGGCTGGCAGGTAGGTTTGCGGAGATAGGAAGCCGTCAGGAATATGCATGGTTGCCGGTATTGGTTCAGAACATGCCTGAAGCGGAAAGAATCAGGCGATATTTTTCCTTGCCTTCCGAACCCTGTTGCAGCGCATCTTCATTCAGCCGCTTCCATGCCACCTTTTTTACGCCGAAGGCGAAGCTCATGTTGTCCTTGTAGACGCGTATGCCTGGCAGCAGATAGATGATCTTGCCGCCGGTCGCTTCCTGCCCGATGCCGTTTTCCTTGTCGCGCGCAATCTTCAGGAATTGCGTTTCAAGACTGAGATCGAGCCGCAGCTTTTGCGCCGAATTGGTATAGACACGGTAGGCCAGACCGAGGTTCAATCTGTCCTCGGCGCCGAATTGCCCATCGAAACCGTTCGGGTGCGCGGTATCGGCACGATAGCGGTATTTGAGAAAGCGGATGGTTGAAATTTCGGTGTTGAAAGTCAGATTCGACGAAAGCATTTTGGTTGCGGTGAAACCGACAGACCAGTCGGGTTTGCCGAAACTGGTTGATTTTCCGGGGTCGATGTTGCCTTCGCGGTTTTTGAGATTTGGGTTTCCTGTCGGCAGACTGCCGCCGCCATATACAGTGAAGTGCCAATCTTCGAGATCGTCCAGACTTTCATTGACTGGTACCAGCCTGAATCCTTTGTCATATTTGAAGCCGATCTGCCCCATCACTGACATGTCGGCCAATCCGCTGGTGTTGAATTTTGGCGTGGCGGCGCCGGCAGGTTCGGCGGTGTCGATTTTGCGGTTATAGGGGGAAAATACGTAACCCGAAAACCAAGGGGTGAAACCGTAGCCGACGCCGGCCATCCAGAACTGGTTGTAATTGACTTGCGTATCGGACGAATCGACGGATTTGAATTTGGCGTGGTCAAGTTTGGTGTAGACCAGCACTTTTCCTTCCGGAAGTACGGCAGAGCTGGCCGATTCAACTGGCGCGCCCGGTCCTTCAAGTGCGGCAGCACCCACGCCGGCGACACCATGATGGGCGAGCGCTGCCGGGGCGGCAAGTACGGCGAAGCAGGTCGTCAGGCACAGGGCCGATTTGTGCAATCGGGGCATTATTTATCTTTCTTGAACCGGAGTTGGTACAGGCCAAAGCCGCCAATGAGCAGCGACAGGCCGAACAGCAGCAGGCTGGCGCGTGAAGGTGTATCGCTGGTGTCTGATCCGGGATTGGAGCCGGTGGCTGCGATAGCGGGGGCATCAAATTTCAGGCTGACGCCATGACCGTCTGCGGTGTAAGCCTTGAGCTTCCATCGTGCCGTTTCTCCGGGGATGAATAAGGCGCGTCCCTGCGCGTCGGTGCGGCCGACTTGTGCCGGGATTTCGGCACCGTCCGGCGTGGCTTCGAAGGCTTCAAAAGCGAACGGTTTGCCATCGGCGTATTTGAGCTGAACGATTACGGCACTGCCAGCGGAGATGGTGTGGTGCACTTCATGCGCATACGCGGACATGGACGCAAGAGCTATCCACAGAAAGAGCCAAGAAAATACCAGCCGTATCATTTGTGCAGATCGAACTGGAGCGCTGTCGCGCGGATCAGAGAATCAGCCTTGCCATCGTTCAACGGCGTTTCCAGGCTAGCGGCAATTAGCTGCACACCACCTCGGCGGATGCGCACGGAAACAGTGCCATCCGCGCCGCTGCTGCCACGCGTGTCACCCTGATAGGCCACAGGTACGCCAGCCTTGGGTTTGCCGTTTTCGGTCACCAGAACAGTGATTTTGTCATTGAGCCGGAGTTTGAGCGGATCGCTTTGAGGCGTGATTTCCAGTCCCTTGCCCAAAGGTTTGGCGCTGGCGTTTGTCCACTTGTCGATGCGTTTGATAGTTTCTTCGGATTTCCAGCTTTTCAGTACGCCGGAAATCCCGGTCTTGGGTGTGTTTTTCGTTTCCCAGGCAGTTTTTGTCCAGTAGCCACTGGAGAGCGTTACCAGCACCGTGGCGCAGTCGCCGGTGAATTTAACAGGGTACGTCTTGCTTGCCGTAATCGGCTTCACACCACCGGCAGGCCTGACGCACAGCGCGCTCTTTACCTTTGCGGCGTCATACGGCACTACCGCTGCCCCAGCATGGGCGGAGTGAGCGTGCCCCTGATACAGCACATGATTGGCGCCTTCCTTACTGAGCCATAAGTCGTGCGCCAAGGCTTGATATGCATACAGCCCGAGCAGGAGAGGGATGGTGTATCGCATAATGAATGACGGATTCAGCTTGACGGTTGTGTGAGGAAAACAAAATTGATAATACGCCTGCGGCCTGGCATGCGCAATGCCGTTTGCAGTGATTGTTGTGAATAAACAGAAAAACTTCATACTTATGAGCCATCTGCTTATCATGCCGGAGAGCCTATCTCAGGCAGGACTTAAAGGGTGGAGCTTTGTATTGAGTGTTGGGGTCAGTTGTGTGGATGGATGTGCTTGTGTCCGCTGCGGGGCGACTTGTCGGACTTGATATCCGCCGGCACGATATGCACGTTGCCATGGCGAACACCGGTTTGCGACACGATGGCATCGGCGCAGGCGCGGACGCTATCTGAGCGGCCTCGCAAGAACAACATTTCAATGCAGTTGTCGTGATCGAGGTGGATGTGCTGGGTTGAAACGATCAAGTCGTGATGCTCGTGCTGTATTTTGGTCAGTCGGTTCGCCAGCTGGCGCTCATGGTGGTTGTAGATATACGTTACGGTCGCCACACACCATGTGGCCTTGCCGCGGTTCATCGCAGATTCGCCCAGCTCCTTGCGCACCAGATCGCGAAATGCTTCCGAGCGGTTCAGGTAACCTCGCTGCTGTACCAGTTGATCGAATGCGGTAGCGAGGTCGTCTTCAACGGAAATGGTTATACGCCGCATGGTGGCTCCAATTGTCAAAAATGATTCAGTCAAAAGAATAATGACACTGCCGGATTCAGTTGTCATTATCAAGAGGTCGATTTTTTGCATATGTCTGTTGCTGATGCTGGGCGGCGATTTGTGTCGGAATGTATACAGAGCTTATATATGTCAGACACGGCCTTCTGTCAGACTGTTATGCTTTCTGCTGGATGCCGGCGGAAAATGGACTTTGTGCTGCGATGCGGTGCCATCGTCGACCGCTTGCAGAAAATGTGGGGTCTGCCAATGGCTGGCTCCAGTCGATTCAGTTCATGTTGCCGTTATCGATGAAAGATGATTCTGCTCTTGCACGGCAAGAAGATGCCGAAGTGTTGTTTTTGTTAGGCAACCGTCGCCTGGAAGATGGCGATTCCGACGGGGCGGAAGCCTGTTTTCGAGAGGCGTTCCAGCTTGACCCGCAATGCGCTGAAGCGTGCGCCAATCTGGCGCTGATGCTGGAGCGTCGCGGCGTGGCTGACGAGGCCGAAGCCTGTTACCGGCAGGCGCTGGCGCTTAACCCAAAAATGGCAGGATGCCTGAGTAATCTGGGGAATCTGCTGGTGAACCAGAAACGCCTGGGCGAGGCCGAGCAGGCGTATCTGCGGACGCTTGAATTTGCGCCAGAATGGCCGGTGGCGTGGACTCACCTCGGTGCGCTATATGCTTCGATGCAGCGTGAGAACGAGGCGGAGCGTTGCCATCGTCGCGCCATCGAGATTGACCAGGGCTATGCTACCGCGCGCTTCAACCTGAGCTATCTGTTGCTGCGGCAGGGAAGGTTCGACGAAGGATGGCAATGCATGGAAGCGCGCGACTGGTATGCGAAGCTAGCTGCGTTGGTGTCATGCCCGCGCTGGCAGGGCGAGGCGCTGGCGGGCAAATCGCTGTTGATCGGTTTTGAAGCAGGGCATGGCGACATGATCCAGCTTTGCCGCTATGTGCCGTTGCTGAAGGCGCAGGGCGCGGCGCGAGTCGATCTGCTTTGTCATCCCGGCCTGGTGAGCCTGTTTGAAACGCTGGGCGGCGTTGATGATGTCCTTTCCTGCGCCGAGGATTTGCCGGCTTCCGGCTGGCATTTCTGGACGCCGCCGTTCAGCATCCCGTTTCATCTCAAGACACGGCTGGAGACCATTCCGGCGAAGCTGCCTTATCTGCACGCCGATGCGGCGCGTGCTGAACAATGGCGCCAGCGGTTGCCGGCAGGTGGTCTGCGGGTCGGCCTCGCGTGGAAAGGCAATCCGCGGTATGAAAACGATGCCGAACGCTCGCTACCGAGTTTGCGTTTGTTGTCGCCGTTGCGCGAGGTGCCGAATGTTTGCTTCGTCAGCCTGCAAAAGGGCGCGGGCGAAGACGAGGCGGAGAAACTCGCTCGTGAGTGGCCGTTATGCAATTTCGGCCCCGAGCTTGAGGATTTCGCCGATACCGCCAGCGTGATCGCCAATCTGGATTTGGTGATTAGCGTCGATACGGCGGTGGCGCATCTGGCCGGCGCGCTGGGAAAGCACTGCTGGCTGCTGCTACCGGATTACATGACCGACTGGCGCTGGCTGACCGGGCGCGAGGATACGCCGTGGTACCCGGGGGTGATGCGGCTGTTTCGCCAGAGCGCACGACGCGACTGGGTGGAAGCGGTGGCCCAGGTGCGCGAGGCGCTTGAGCAGTTCTCGCGCGAATTTGTGGGGGTATAGCGGGAAATTTCTGGGTTCGTCCAGATATTCTGAGGCGGTCTAAAAATACAGGGGGGTGTATTTTTAGACCGGAAAACACCCTCGTTACAGCACGTAGCGAGACAGATCCTCGTTCACCGCCAGTGCATCCAGCCGTTCGTTCACATAGGCGGCGTCGATCACGACCGTCTTGCCCTGCGATTCGGTGGCCGAAAATGAAATTTCCTCCAGCAGCTTTTCCATCACCGTATACAGCCGCCGGGCGCCGATGTTCTCGGTGCGCTCGTTGACCGAATAGGCTATTTCGGCCAGACGCTGGATGCCATCGTCGGCGAACTCGATGGTCACATCTTCGGTCGAAAGCAGTGCCTCATACTGCGCGGTCAGGCAGGCGTCGGTGCTGGTTAGGATGCGCTTGAAATCGTCAATCGACAGCGAATCCAGCTCCACCCGGATCGGAAAACGCCCCTGCAGTTCCGGGATCAGGTCCGATGGTTTCGACAGATGGAACGCGCCGGAAGCGATGAACAGGATGTGGTCGGTTTTAACCATGCCGTACTTGGTGTTGACCGTCGTGCCTTCGACCAGCGGCAGCAAATCGCGCTGCACGCCGGCGCGCGACACATCGGCACCGCTGGTTTCGGCCCGGCCGGTGATCTTGTCCACTTCGTCCAGAAACACGATGCCGTTTTGCTCGACATTCGCAATCGCCTTCTGTTTCAGATCGTCGTCGTTCACCAGCTTCGCAGCTTCTTCGTCGACCAGGATTTTCATCGCGTCGGCAATTTTCATCTTGCGTGATTTCTTGCGCCCGCTGCCCAGCCCGGAGAACATCGACTTGATTTGTTCAGTCATCTCTTCCATCCCTGGCGGAGCCATGATCTCCATCGTGGGGCCGGCTTCGGCCACGTCGATCTCGATTTCCTTGTCGTCGAGCGATCCTTCGCGCAAGCGTTTGCGGAAGGTCTGGCGCGCGACGTTGCCGGAAGTTTCAGCCGGGGGCGAGCTGGCATTGAAGCCGAAGTCGCGCGGCTGCGGCACGAGAATATCCAGCACGCGTTCCTCGGCTGCATCGACTGCCTTCTCGCGTACCTTCTTCATTTCAGCTTCGCGCGTTTGCTTGATGCCGATTTCGGCCAGGTCGCGGATGATGGTATCGACATCGCGGCCGACATAGCCGACTTCAGTAAACTTGGTTGCTTCGATCTTGATGAATGGCGCATCGGCTAGGCGCGCCAGACGGCGCGCGATTTCAGTTTTGCCGACGCCGGTCGGGCCGATCATCAGGATGTTCTTAGGCGTGATTTCATGCCGCAGTGGCTCGGCCACCTGCTGCCGGCGCCAGCGGTTGCGCAATGCGATCGCGACCGCGCGCTTGGCCTTGCCCTGGCCGACTACATGTTTGTCCAGTTCAACGACGATTTCTTTCGGAGTCAGGTTCATGGCATTCAATCCAGGGTTTCGATGATGTGCGACATGTTGGTATAAATGCACAATTCGCCTGCAATTGCCAGCGATTTGGCCACGATTTCGGCTGGCGCCATCTCGGTATTGCGCTGCAACGCCAGCGCGGCCGACTGCGCATAAGACCCGCCGGAACCGATGGCGCCGACGCCTTCTTCCGGTTCCAGCACGTCGCCGTTGCCGGTAATCACCAGCGTGCAGGTCTTGTCCGCCACTAGCAGCATCGCTTCGAGGCGGCGCAACATCCGGTCTGTGCGCCAGTCCTTCGCCAGTTCGACCGAGGCGCGCATCAGGTTGCCTTGGTGTTTTTCCAGTTTGGCCTCGAACCGTTCCAGCAGCGTAAACGCGTCGGCCGTGCCGCCGGCAAAACCGGCCAGCACGCGGCCGTGGTACAGCTTCCTCACCTTGCGTGCGCTGCCTTTCATCACGACGTTGCCGAGCGTGACCTGGCCATCGCCGCCGAGCGCGACAGTTTCGCCGCGCCGCACCGACAGGATGGTTGTGCCGTGAAATTGTTCCATTGGCTCCCCGGAAAAGAGTTTTTTAAAGAAGTAATCCTACCTTAATGGGGGCGAAGGCGACAAATGCAAGAGCCAAACGGAAAGCGCTGGTGAGGCTGCTACAATTCCCCCCTTTGTTTCTGCCGTATCCGCCATGCCGCACTCGTCCCTGATGAACCAACCGCAACGCGAAGCCGTGCGCTACATCGACGGCCCCTGTCTGGTGCTGGCGGGCGCGGGGTCGGGCAAGACACGGGTGATTACGCAAAAAATCACGCATCTGATTGAGCAATGCGGTTACGACCCGAAAAACATCGCCGCGCTGACCTTCACCAACAAGGCTGCGGCCGAGATGCAGGAGCGGGTGGGGAAATTGCTGCGGGAACCGAAGCAGGCGAAGGCGCTGACGGTTTCGACCTTCCATTCGCTCGGGGTGAAAATTTTGCGGCAGGAGGCGAAGGAACTCGGTCTGAAGGATAGCTTTTCGATCATGGATAGCGCCGATTGCTTCGCACTGGTGCAGGATCTGGCGGTCACGACCGACAAGCAGCTGATCCGCCGCATCCAGAACGCGATTTCGCTGTGGAAGAATGCGCTCACTTCGCCCGATGCGGCGTTGAAGGTGGCGGTCGATGACGACGAGGCGCAGGCGGCGCGCATTTACCGCAATTACCTCGCCACCTTGTCCGCCTATCAGGCGGTCGATTTCGACGATTTGATCCGACTGCCGGTCGAACTGTTCCGCGCGAACGAGGCGGTGCGCGACCGCTGGCAGCGCCGCTTGCGCTATCTGCTGATCGACGAATATCAGGATACCAATACCTGCCAGTACGAGTTGGTGAAACTGCTGGCGACCGGCCTGGGCAAGAAGCCGATGTTCACCGCCGTTGGCGACGATGATCAGGCGATTTACGCCTGGCGCGGCGCGACGATCGAAAACCTGAAGCAGTTGCAGACCGATTTCCCCGATTTGCAGGTGATCAAGCTGGAGCAGAACTACCGTTCCAGCACGCGCATTTTGCAAGCGGCCAATGCGGTCATCGGCAACAACCCGAAACTGTTCGAGAAAACGCTGTGGTCCGAGCACGGACTGGGCGACCCTGTAACGGTGGCGGCGATGAACGACGATGAACACGAAGCCGAGCAGGTGGCGATGCTGCTGTCGGCGCACCGTTTTGAGCGGCGGGCGAAATTTTCCGACTACGCGGTGCTGTATCGCGGCAACCATCAGGCGCGCGTGCTGGAGCAGGCGCTGCGGCGCGAGCGAATTCCGTACACGGTCTCTGGCGGGCAAAGCTTTTTCGACCGGGCCGAGATCAAGGATCTGGTTAGCTACCTGCGGCTGATCGCCAATGGCGACGACGATCCGGCCTTCATCCGCGCCATTACCACGCCCAAGCGCGGTGTCGGACAAGCGACGCTGGAAGCGCTCGGCACCGTCGCTGGCCAATGGCAATGCTCGCTGTTCGAGGCGGTGTTCAAGGGCGGGGTCGAAGCCAAATTGCCGGAGCGGCAGTTGCGACCGCTGCGCGAATTTTGCGATTTCATCAACCAGATCGAGGCACGTGCCAGCCGGATGTCCGGCCGTGGAGAGCAAGCTGCCGAATTGCTGGACGAGATGATGGCAGCGATCCAGTACGAAGCGCACCTGTACAACACATTCGACGAGCGGCAGGCGAAGGAAAAGTGGCAGAACGTGCTGGAATTCACCGGCTGGCTGAAGGAAAAGGCCAAGGGCGGCAAGACTGGTGACGGCGAGGAAAAGAACCTGCTGGAACTGACGCAGATGGTGGCGCTGATGACGATGCTTGAAGGGCGCGACGAGGAACCGGATGCGGTGCGCCTGTCGACGCTGCATGCATCGAAGGGGCTGGAATATCCGCATGTGTTTCTGATCGGGGTCGAGGAAGGCATCCTGCCGCACAAGGGCGACCCGGATGCGCCAGCGGAAACGCTGGCGGCGCGGATACAGGAAGAGCGGCGGCTGATGTATGTCGGCATCACGCGCGCGCAGCGCAGCCTGCATGTGAGCTGGTGCAAGAAGCGCAGGCGCGCGCGCGACACGGTGGTGTGCGAACCGTCGCGCTTCATCGCCGAAATGAAACTGGACCAGGGCGACGCGTTGCCGAAGGAAGACGAGAAAATAACGCCGCAAAATCGGCTGGCGAACCTGAAGGCGCTGCTGAGTCGGCCGAAGGGTGGCTGAAAAGCCGGGGGTATATAGTCAAAACCATGCTCTTGGCCAATATTTTGTTGGTGATTTAAAAATACTGATGGGAGTATGTTTTTTAGTCTTATTGAGCAAAAATGGATTTTCGGTCAGTTATTTTTGGTTGCGTGAATAGCCGCCAGCGCCTTCTTCGCGGCTACAATAGACGTTTTCTGATGGGGCGGAGGCGGCGATGCACGAAGAACGGCTGATCGAAATCGAAATCAAGCTGACGCGGCAGGAAGATCTGGTGGATGAGCTGAACAAGACGATTTTCCGCCAGCAGCAGCGCATTGACGATTTGTCGGCCATCATCGCCGAATTGGCGCGGCGGCTGGCCGAAGCGGGCATTCAAGGCAACGAGATGATGCCGATCAATGAAAAACCGCCACATTACTAAGCCTGAAAGAATACGAAGCACGATGGACAAACAGCAAAAACTGGATGAAGTGCTGCACGCAAAGCTGAACCTGGAAACCGCGCAGATGAAATGGAGCGAACTGGAGCGGTTTTTCGCTTCCGGCGCGCTGGTGGTGGTGGGCAATCAGCTCGATTTGGTCGAAGTCGCGGTGCGTTTTGCCAATGACGATAAGGCGCAAGTGGTGCAATGGCTGACGCAAGGCCAGGTCGCCAAAGTGAGCGACGCGCAGGCGCAAGCCTGGCAGGCGGGTGACGAAGCCCTGTGGACGGTGGTGGTCAAGCCGTGGATTCTGGTGCAGGAACAGCAGCGCCACGTGCATTGATTTGACCGCATGATGGAAGGCATTCAGCTCAGAAACATGCGCGAACCGGATATTGCCGCTGTTTTTGCGATTCAGCGCGAGCAATATGGCGACGGATTCATCGAACCGGATCACGTGCTGAGTGCGCGGCTGGCGGCTTTTCCGCAAACCGCCTGGGTGGCTGCCGATGATGCTGGCATATGCGCCTATCTGGTTGGCTATCCGTCGGTGGTCGGTCAGGTGACGCCACTGGGCGGTATCTTTGCTGCACATGAACATCCGGACACGATGTATCTGCATGATCTGGCGGTGGCGCGTCGCGCAACAGGTTCGGGTGTTGCTGGCGCATTGATTCGCCACGCATGGCGTACCGGCATCGGCATGGGCGTGCATTGCTCGTCGCTGGTTTCGGTGCAGGATTCGCAAGCCTTCTGGCGCCGCCATGGTTATGGTGAGCTCGGCCTGATGGATGAAAGGCAACAGGAGCATCTTGCGACTTACGGCCAAGCGGCAAACTATATGGTCCGCACGCTTGATTAGGCGGCGAAAAATTGCAGGATTTCGGGCTGTTGGTGTACGCTAGAGTGCTTCAGGCGCAAATTCAGAGTTGAGCAGGAATTTGCAGCAAACAGAATGGGGAGAGCAATGGGCGGATCAGTGGGCGGAAAGGCAGGCAGTCAGATGGCGAAACGGCGCACGATGCTGGCCGGTGTGGCGCTGGTGTTGTGCAGCATGATGCTAACCGGCTGTTCACGTCCGGGCGAGGATGAATTCAAGCGGCGGGTCGATGAAGCCTTCGTTTGCAAGGGAATGGAAGTGGCGGAGATCAACCGCCTCGATTCGATGCCCGGAATTTACTCCTACGTTGCCAGGTATGGTTTCCAGTACCGGATTGCCGAGGGCGACAAGGCGGCGCAGGATTTCTATGTGAAATTGCTGGAGTTGGCCGAAGTGAAGGGCGATAACTGGAAGGCTGCGGTTAATGCGCCCAAAGTACAGGCCTATCTGCTGGACGAATGCACGGAAGGGGCGCAGCCCATTGTGGAAAACATGCTTGAAGACGTGCTGACGCAGCTGGCAGAGAAAAAGGCGACGGTTCGTCTGCCGGTGGCCGTGCCGGTAAGCGGCTGGGCGGAATTCATGCCCGGCAAGCGCGGCTGGGACATCACGATGCACCGCGAACGGCTCGGTGAAGAGCTTGTTTACAGCGAACAGCCGGTGAAGCGTGACGTGCTGGTGAAGAAGGCTGTTGAATCAGCCAAATCCGGCAAAAAAGTCGGCAAGAAATAATTCAGACGGTTTGCTGTTTATTTGCCGTCGGCGGCTGAGGTGCAATTCGCTACCTCTGTAGCATTAGTCGAATTCGGGTCGCAGATGCGCGCTCGCCCCATCAGGTTCAGCTTGATGCGTTTTTTTACCGCCCCGTTTTGTGTGAATGATAATGTGCCCATTTGCGCCTGCTGCGGGTTGGCATTGGTGCGGGTGCGGCCGGTGCCGTTGTACGCAATGTACTGCGTGGCATCGTCGGTGAAGACGGTCGAGATCGTGATGCCGTCGGCAATTGGTCCGGTGGAATAAACGATAGTGTCCTGATTGAAATCCGGTATCTGTGTTTTCGTGGTCTTGTTTTCGACGAACACCGCGTAGCCTTTTTGCCAGTTCGTGCCGTCAAGCGGCGCCAGGTCAACCCGTCCGCCGCGCTGCACCGCTTCTGCCCGAGCCAGCAGGATGGCGGCATACAGATCGTTTACCGCCGTGGTTATGCGCTGATTGTCGATCAGTGAACGGAAACTGGGTATGCCGATTGACAGCAGGACCGCGGCGATGACTACCGTGATCATCAGTTCGATGGCGGTGAATCCGCGTGCCGCCTGCCTAGTTGTCGGATGAGCGTTCATGTCATTTCCAGCAGAAATCCGTCCCTGACGTTCCGGTGGCGCCTTTTGTGCCTTCGCTGGTCAGAGTTAGATTGCCGCACTTGGTGTCGGTTATTTTGGGAGTTGCGGTCAGCAGAATGCACGTGGCAGCTGTTTTCGTGGTGCTGCAATCGCCGGCGGTGATGGTGTAGGCCGCTGCGTCGGGGCCGCTGTCGCCGGAATAGCCTTTGTAGTTGGCGGTTGCCGCTTGTGTGGCGCTACTGAAAGTGGTGTAGCTGTTTTTACGTGAATAATCGCGCTCCTGTTGTTGCATGTCGCGCATCAGCGCCGCCTTTGCCTCGGCGCGCTTGGTCTTGCGCACAGATTCCTGATATGACGGATAGACGACTGCGGCCAGAATTGCCACGATTGCCACGACGATCATCAGTTCGATCAAGGTAACGCCGCGTTGGCTGAGTGTTTTCACGTTTGCTCCCATGCCTTTGTTAATGTTTATAGCACTCATCATCAATTCCCGGTGGTTTTGCGCATTTCATCGTAATTCAGCACTTCGCGCCAGCTGATGCGTCCGGCTGGTGTGGAAAAGCTGCCAGTAAAATCTTTTCCGTCAGATGCTTTTGCCGCCGCAGCCGTTCCGGCGGAACCACCGGTGCCGAAGTTGAACACCGCGTATTTCTTCTGCACGTTGCGCTGGCCAATCGAGTCGCGGTCACCGATGGTTGTGCCAACATCGAACAGCACTGGAGAGCTCAGCATCCCGACCTCGGAAATGAAGCCGGTGACGCCTGTTCCATCGGTAATGCAGTCGCCGCTGGAGTTGAATGGGAAGCCAGACAGCACGCATACGCCGTAGGTGCGGCCGCCGCCCTTCGCGCAAGGGTTGGTGCCGGTGACCAAGGTGTTGAAAAACAGGTTGCCGTAGGCTGTTAATGCATTGGTCACGCTGCGCTCGCCGGTGCCGCAGTTGGCCGAATTGCTGGCGCAATTGGTGGCACTGGCGGTGCCGGAGTTGCTGAAGTCCATGTACCAGCCCATCTTGTTGTTCGGTTTGGCCGTGGATGGTACACCATAGGAAAACACGCTGCCGGAAACCTTGAAGGCGTCGTTGGTGCCGGTGATGGCGCTGGCGCCGGTGCCGATGGTGTAGCCGGTGTTGTAGGTTGTCAGCGTGCGTTGCGCCAGCTGGCTGCGGCCAGTAACAGTGTCGTAGGTATTGTCGTAAATGGCATAGAAACTTTGTGTCTGGAATTTGGTTGGATCCTTGTCGGCATCCTCGACAAATTTGCCGGTGCCGAACAGCACCACGTAGCCGCCGCCAGGAGCGAACACCACCTTCGGTTCCTGCGTGATCGGCTGGCGCTTGCCACTGGAGTCCTTGGCAATGAACAGCGGTGTGCTCGGCGCGGCCCAGGCGGATGCGTTGCCGGTAAAGTCGAAGCGCCACAGGTTACCCTGGAGATCGCCTGTGTAGGCATAACGTACCGCGCCATCGTTGCCAACCACCAGCGCCGGCGTGCTCAGGCCGTTGGGGAGCGTACTGTCGGAAACGGGGGTTTTCAGGCGGTAATAATTGGTGCCAAGCGTCCAGGAATCGCCTGGCGCCTTGTCCAGCGACAGAAGGAACAGCGCGCCCTTGCCCTCATCGCCAGTGATGGTGGCGGTGCTGTTGCTGTCGGAGCTGTAGTTGTTGTAGCCGCTGGCGACAACGACAAAGCTTTTGTACACAGGGTTACCATCCGTATCCGTGCCGGTCTTGAACTTGGCCACGACCGGCGGACTCATCAGGTTGCCGATGTAAGGGTCATTCGCGTCGGTGAATTCCCAGATGGCGCCGGAACCGCTGGAGAAGCTGTCCGGATTGGTGATGTCAAGCACAAACAGACCTTGGGCTCCGCCGCCAAAGCCGGAAACCAGAATGGTTTTCCAGTTGCCGCTGACCTTTGCTTCCAGCACGTTCATCTGGCCGTCCACATACGGCCGGTGCGAATAGGCCGAGTCGGTCAGCTGGTTCAAATAAGGGAACAGCGCATTCGGTGCATAGGCGAACAATTCAACTCCATCGCTTGCCCTGAACGCATGCAGCATGCCATCGTTCGCGCCGACGTACACGGCGGGAGTGCGGCCTTTGTTGTTCTCGTAGAAGGTCGAATAATCGTCGCCTCGCACGTAGGCCGCTGGCGGGCCAACCCAAGTCGGGTTGCTGTTGATGATGTCGCCCAGCACGCGGTCGCGTGCACGGAAAATCCCATTCGTGTAGCCGATTTCATCGGTGCGTGAACCGCGCAGGTAGTTCAGCCGTTTTTCACCCATGGTTGCGCCTTCGTCTGCATATGGGGAGATCGGCGATTGTTGCAGATAGGTTTTCTGCCCGGAGTCGATGGTGCTCCACTTGAATTCGACGGTCGTTAGCGAGCCGTCGGCATTCACCTTGGCGGTATAGATCTTGCGGTCGGCGTCGGTCGGGTTGGCAGCAACGGCGGGCGAAACCGGGTTCGTCGTCGCGGCCTTGCCGGTCAGTATCACGCCAGCATCCCAACAGCTTGTGCCGCAATTGGTGATGATGGTGACTTTGTTGGTGTCGGCGTCATACGACATTTTCTGCTTCAGCAAGGTGCCGCCCCACTTTGCGGTGTCGAACCCAGGCTGGTACACATACGAACTGTCTGTCGAAATCCGGGTTGATGTCAGCGTGACGCCTGAAATCGTGCCGCTGTTGCTGGCGACTACGGTGAAGATGTTGTTGATGGCAGCGATCAGTTTTTCCGGCTGGCTGGCAAGGAAATAGTTGGTCGGGTTGGTGCCAGTCGGAGTGCCGGTCCATTCGTTGTTGTTAGTCAGCACCGTTTTGCCGTCAGTATCGAAGGTCTTGAACGGATTGCCGTCAGGGCGCAGCGCCGTATCGCTGGCGGTAGAGTCGCCCCGATCGACGAAGCCGCCGTATTTCGCTGCCAGATAGAAGGCGCTGTTGCGCGGCTTGGTGCCGCGCGGGTTGGTGTCCTCTATTGAGCCATTGCCGCCTTCATCGACGTCGATGGTGAAGGTTCGGACGCGGGTTGGTTTATCCAGCCTGATGTCGGTGGTGTTGGCCCAGTAGGCCAGGCCGGCCATATAGTAGTTCGAGTTGCTGGCACCAGTGTTCAGGGTTTCCAGGTTAGCGAGGTTGGTTCGTGGCGCCGAGTTGCCATAGGTGGAGCTCGACTCCATTTGACCTACCTTTTGAGTTTGGGTTACCGCATTCAGCGCCGGCCATTGCGTGGTCGCAGTGTCGGCTGCCCTGGCTGCATCGTTGCCGCGTGCGCTACTGCCTGGAATGTAATTGTCATCCCAAGTGTTGACGTCGCCAATTAGCAGTACATAATTGTTCTGGCAGGCAGCAATGATCGGGTCTGGCGCGGTGGTGCTGGTGAGTGAGGATGCTGCCCAGGTTTTGTATACAGGAAAGGCGTCATCGTTGGTATTTGTACCCATGACATAAAATGCGCTGGTTCCTGCTGTGCTGCCGTTAGTCGGTCCTTTGCCCTGCAGATAGCGCAGGCTTTCATAATACAACTCGGTGACCGGGTCATTGCCCTTGTATGCGCCGAGTCGCGAGGTATTGGTACGCCCAAACTTGTTCAGGTAATTGATTACGCCGCTGTTGCCGCTGCTGGTTGCGGTTTTCGGGCTGCCGATCGGATCCGGGTAGAACACACCGGTATCCTTGTCCCATTCCGGCATGTCGTTGTTCGCTTCGGCAAAGCCAGGCGCTTCGAATTTCTTGGCGCCGACATACTTGACTGGAGCTCGCAGGACGCCGCCGTACACAACGCTGTAGCCGGAATTGTATTCCGTCAGATAGCCGAAGGCGCCAGAACGCACCTTTTCAGAGTAGCGCTGCAGGTTGCCTTCCGGCTTATAGTTGTTGCCATATTTGCTGCAGAGGTCGGTGCGCGTTGAACCTTCCTGGCTGTCGCACACTTGAACCCGTGCAAAGTATTCTCCATAGTACTTATCTGTTGTGGCAAGGGTTGCTGTTGAGCCACTGGCAACGATACGCTTTGTGTCGCAGTTATTACCCGAATTGTTGGTGTTACTGAACAAGATACGGTCACGACACGAAACGACGTAAAGTGTGCTTGTGTTGAAAGGCGTTACGGTATTGGGCGCGGTAACGGCTACGCTATTGCCACTGGCCGCACTCGCGCTAACAGTGCGGCGCGGGAAATATGAACTGTTTGCGTAGAAGCTGCTATTGCTGTTGTAGCTGCCATCTGGCAGGTAGGCGCGCTGCAGTACGGTCTTGCTGGCCGTGTCGACTACGCGATCGCCACCGGTCAGCGCATAGCGCAGCATATCGATTGACGACGAGGTGGCCCAGTTCAGGAAGTTGCCGCTGAATGCGCCGCTGCATTCGTGGTTTGAATTGGCATCACCGCTAATGCGAAAGTAACCATCAGCGTCAGTTAAATCTGGAACATCAAAAGAGACGCTGCTTTGCGTTGTTCCCGTAAAATGCGTGTTCGTTCCGGCCGTGTATGTAGTGTAAGTTCCACTGGATGGCTTCGTAAGGTAACCAACCAAAGACCCTGTGCTTCCTGTTACTGGATTGAGATTTGTTAGTTGATATACTGGGGTGGTTCCTTTGCTGTAATACTTTGTTCCGTTGCTCAGGATGCCGGTCGCGGTGTAAACAAGATTTGAACTCGGATAGGTGTAGCACTTATTCGGATTGAAATAGCCGAGGTACTCGGTCGATTTGTTGTACCCGGAACGATATGCCGTGCCAACTGTCGGATATTCAACTGATAGATCCAGCACCAGGTTCGGATGCACGTTGCCGCGGCCGCTGAACAATGGCTGTTGCGAGATATTGACCGTCGGCGGCACGGTGCCGGCGAAAGCGCCTGACAGCGAACACAGGCCGGTTGCCACTATCAGGGTTGCTGTAGCCAGCCGTTGGTTGAGGTTGTTCATGGTTGCCTCCGCGTGTCAGGTCTTCTCGATTTTCCGGTAGAACGTTTGCAGCACGACCTTGGTCGTATCCCTCATGCCGTAGCCGATGGCGGTGATACGAAAGAAGAAAGTCGAGTCCTGCCCGCCGGTACCGGAACCAGCCTGGTTGTACTTGAATATTTCGATGATGTAACGCGGCAGGCGGGCCGGTGTCGAGCCTGTTCCGACCTGCATTTCCTGCCCGGTGAAGGCGCCATAGGCGACCGATTTTGCCGTTGACGCGCCGGTATCGGTAAAGTCCACCGTCAGCCAGACCGGCGTCTGTCCGGCTGGCGCAGGCTGGCACAGGCCGAGCGATTTGCCGCCATTGTCGCCAGTTGTGCCGCAGCCGGTGATGAAATAGTGATCGAGCACGTCCTTTTCCTTGAAGACGCTGCTGCGAGAGTTGCTGGCGCTCGATTTTTCGATGTCGATTTCGGCATCAGCCAACGCGGCTTCCGCCGCCTGAAATGCGATTTGCCGATCACGGTCGCCGCGTGACGCTTTTTCACCTTGCAGCGCGATTTGTGCCGCCGAGATGCCAAGCAACAGCACTGCCACCAGCATCAGGAGCGAAACGACCAGCGATGCGCCCTGCTGGCGCGATGCCCGCCGATGATGAGATGTATGCCTGTTGGTTTTCATAGGATGTCCGTCGTCTTTCCGCTGCCTTCTGCCGCGTTGCGATACTGGATGGTTGCCTCGAACACTTTTCTCACGCGCTGGCGGACACTGGCGTCCAGATTGATGATCTTGATTTGCGTGCCGGTATCGTTCGAGGCATTGGCGGAGCTGTAATCCGGGCCGAACAGGTTGTAGGTGATGGCGCTGGTGTCGCCCTGGACATTTTGCGCACCGCGCACCAGCAACGCTATCTTGACCACCAGGACTTTTTTCCAGTTGGTCTTGCGGTTGAATTCCAGCTTTTTCTTTTCGGTATCGGTTTCGGTGTAGGTGATGTGGGTATCCAGTTCGTCGATTTCTGTCGCGGTCAGGAACTTGTTCGGCGTCCGGTCGCCGTTGGTATCAACGCCATACAGCACCTGGAACGATTCGACGCCGCGCGCAATCGCCACGGTTGACCAGGTGCTGGCACCATCAGCGCGGTATTTGCAGCGCAGTTCCGGTTCGCCGTTGGCATCTTTGGCGACATAGTAGATGCTCCAGCCACGGTCGGCATCGGCGGTATCCTGAGATGTCGGCTGCTGGATGGCAAATCCGGCGCAATCAATGACCGAACCGTAACCCTTCTTGATCGAATCGGACGTGACCTTGACCGTGCCGCTGTCTGGCGTGCCCACGCCAAAAAAGCGCACCGCCAGCACGTCGCTGCCGTTGACCACATTGCTGGTGGATTTGTCACCGATGCCTGCGGTGCTGCTGCTGCCAGTCAGCGTGTTGGCGTCGAGTCCCGACAGGTTGGCTGTCATGTTCGGCATGCTGACGATCGGTGCCTGCGGCAGGCCGGTGGTATTGGTGATCTCGGTATCCCAGTTCTCGAATGCGGCCTGACGGACCGAGCGCGTGATGTTTTCAATCGCATAGCGCGCAGTGTCGCGCACCAGCGCATCATCGTCCGATGAGGTGTAGGTTGATTTGCTCGATACCAGCAGCGCAGTAGATGCCAGCACGACCAGCATGCCGAGCGTGATCGATACCATCAGTTCGACCAGTGTCAGGCCGCGCTGGTGATCCCGGCGACATGTTCGCACGGGTTGCTGCTTGCGGGATTGGGCGCGTATGTTCATTGTGTCGGATTCACGTAGGATTCAACGGTGATGGCGACGCTGGGTGGGTAGTCGCTGGTGCTGCTAGTGTTCTTGCTTCCGTCCGGATTGGTGCCGCGGCCCTGCCAGCCAACCTTGATCACCATGGGAGAGTTTACGCCGCCGGTCAGCGGAGCGGTGCAGTCCCATGTCAGTGAGCCGCTATCGTAAGGCTTCTTGTCGCGGCAGACCTTGACGCGGCCGCCGGGCAGGCCGGTGGCGCCGACCACTTTACCGCCGGCATCCTTGATTTGCCCAGTTAGGCGCAGCTTCCACAGGTAGATATCAAACTCGGCCAATTCACTGGCCGAGCAGTCGGTCGAGGTGTAGCACTTCTTGGTCGGTGCGGTCGGTGCGGAATCGGTGGCGGCGTTGTAGTCGAAAATGAAAGGGTTGCTGCTGTCGTTCTGATTCATCGCGGCCGCGTTGCTGCGCATGTTGTCCGCCAGCTCAGTTGCCAGCTGCACGGCGATGGTCTGGTAGTTCGAGGTCTGGCTGTTGCGCATCGCCATCAGCTGCATGCCGGCGACGCCAATCACGCCCAGCGCCAGCACGAAGATCGAAACCAGCACTTCCATCAGCGTGAAGCCTAATTGTTTTGTTGTGTGCATGACAATTCTAGCCGGATCGATTTATGGTGCCTGAAGTGTAATAGATGGGGCGGCAAGTGCAATGCCGCTGGTCGGCGCAATGTTGCCGTTTATCGGCCGACGTCGGTTCGCAGGGCAATTCGGTGGGGTATGGGGGCTAATCTGGCTGCCGGGCCAGGTTTTTGCTGGCTGTTTTTGAATACTGGAGGGAGTATATTTTTTGGGTCAGCAAGACCCAAACTTGGTTTTCGGTCAGTTATTTTTGGCGCTGCATGGGGCAGGCAGGGTGAGCCGGGCGAGCCAGCCGCGCGGCTCGGCCAGCGTTGGCCTGAAGGATGGGGTTATTGCGGTTCGGCCTGATCCTGTTCGACTTCTTCGATTGCGTCGTGGAATTCGGATACGTCCTCAAAGCTGCGATAGACCGAAGCGAAACGGATGTAGGCGATCTTGTCGAGCTGCTGCAGTTCGCGCATCACCATTTCGCCGATATGGGTCGAGGCGATTTCACGCTTGCCCGAAGTCAGCAATTTGGTGGTGATGTGCTGGATGGCAGCATCGACAGCGTCGGCCGAAACAGGCCGCTTCCTGAGCGCGAGCATCAGGCTGGCGCGGAGTTTGGATGGGGCGAATTCGGTACGGTTGCCGTTTTTCTTCACCACCACCGGCATGCTGAGTTCGATGCGCTCGTAGGTGGTGAAACGCTGGTCGCAGCCAACACAACGGCGGCGGCGGCGGATGCTGTCCCCTTCGTCAGACACGCGGGTGTCGATGACTTGCGTATCCTCGTGCTGGCAGAAGGGGCATTTCATGCAGTGGCCGGCTTTTTATGAGGCGTAGACCGGGAACGCGTCAGTCAACTGTTTGACCTCGGCGCGTACGCGTTCCAGCACGGCCGGATTTTCCGGTGCGTCGAGCACGTCGGCCAGCAGGTTGGCAACCTTGATCGCTTCCGCTTCCTTGAAACCGCGCGTGGTCATTGCCGGGCTGCCGAGGCGGATGCCGGATGTGACGAACGGCGATTGCGGGTCGTTCGGGATGGCATTCTTGTTGCAGGTCAGGTGACCGGAATTGAGGATGGTTTCCGCCGCACGGCCGGTGATGTTCTTGCCTTGCAGGTCAACCAGCATCACGTGCGATTCGGTGCGGCCGGAGACGATGCGCAAGCCGCGCGCGATCAGCGTTTCTGCCATCACTTTCGCGTTCTTGACCACCTGTTGCTGATACAGCTTGAATTCCGGCTGCAGCGCTTCCTTGAATGCGACCGCCTTGCCGGCGATGACGTGCATCAGTGGGCCACCCTGCAGGCCGGGGAACACGGCCGAGTTGATCGCACGTTCGTATTCCGCCTTCATCAGGATGAAACCGCCGCGCGGGCCGCGCAGCGATTTGTGCGTGGTCGAGGTGACGAAGTCCGCGTGCGGCACCGGGTTCGGATACTCGCCGGCGGCGATCAAGCCGGCATAGTGCGCCATGTCGACCATGAAATACGCGCCGACGTCCTTGGCCACCTTGGCGAAGCGCTCGAAGTCGATCCGCAGCGAATAAGCAGAAGCGCCAGCGATGATCAGCTTCGGCTTTTTCTCGTGCGCAAGGCGCTCCATCGCGTCGTAATCGATTTCTTCCTTCTCATTCAAGCCGTAGGAAACCACATTGAACCATTTGCCGGACATGTTCAGCGCCATGCCGTGCGTCAGGTGGCCGCCTTCGGCCAGGGACATGCCCATGACCGTGTCGCCCGGCTTGAGCATCGCGAGGAAAATCGCTTGGTTGGCTTGAGAGCCGGAGTTCGGTTGTACGTTGGCCGCTTCGGCGCCATAGATTTGCTTGATGCGATCAAGCGCCAGCTGTTCGGCCACGTCAACGAATTCGCAGCCGCCGTAGTAGCGCTTGCCCGGGTACCCTTCTGCGTACTTGTTTGTCAGTTGCGAACCTTGCGCCTGCATCACCGCCGGGGAACAGTAGTTTTCAGATGCGATCAGTTCGATGTGATCCTGCTGGCGCTGGTTTTCGTGCTGAATCGCGGCCCACAATTCCGGGTCTACGTTGGCGATGGTGTGGTCTTTGGCAAACATGGGTTTATGAACTCCAAACAAAATGTGCGGCACTTGTAAAGCCCGGTGCTGGCGCTTGTCGCAACGACGGAAACAGGCGGCAAACCGCGCACAAATGCGCGTCAACGCCAGGAAAAATAGGCAAAGATTGTAATGGAAGTGTCAGATTTCGGCAACTTTGTGGCAGTTTCTGTTGCGGGCTGCTTTATATATACAGCCCCCAGTATTTTTGAATGGCAAGAAAATATTTGGCTTAGGTGGCGGTTTATTGCATATACCCCGTCCATATCGTGATTTTGTCGCGGCGGCGGCAGTCTGATGCGTGTTGCTGAAAAAATCATGCTCATACATTCATATATGTATGTATAATAAGTTCCTTTTATACAAATTAAATTGGCCGTGCCTAACCTTGTCGAAATCCGCGCGCTGCATTTCAATTATGGCGACCGCCCGATTCTGTCGGATTTGCGGATGGATTTCCCGCGCGGCAAGGTGATTGCGGTGATGGGCGGATCCGGTTCAGGCAAGACGACCATACTGCGCCTGATCGGCGGCCAACTTGCGCCTCAGTCAGGCGAAGTTAGCGTTGATGGCCAGCCGGTGCATGCGCTCGATACTGTCGGCTTGTACCGCTTGCGGCGCAAGATGGGCATGTTGTTCCAGCATGGCGCGCTGTTTACTGATTTGACCGTGTTCGAAAACGTCGCCTTTCCGTTGCGCGAACACACGCAACTGCCGGAAGAGTTGCTGCGCGACTTGGTGCTGATGAAGCTGCATGCGGTCGGCTTGCGCAATGCCGCCCGGCTGAAACCGGCCGAGATTTCCGGTGGCATGGCGCGCCGTGTCGCGCTGGCCAGAGCCATCGCGCTCGATCCGCAACTGATCATGTATGACGAACCGTTTGCCGGTCTTGATCCGATTTCGATGGGGGTGACCGCGAACCTGATCCGAAGGCTGAACGATGCGCTCGGCTCGACTTCGATTTTGGTGTCGCACGATGTGCATGAATCGTTTTTGATTGCCGATTACGTCTATTTCTTGTCCAATGGCGCGATTGTGGCCGAAGGCACGCCGGACGAGATGCGTCAGTCGCAGGACCCGTATGTAAAACAGTTTGTGCATGCGCAAGGCGACGGCCCGGTGCCGTTCCATTATCCGGGCCGGACGTTGGCGGATGACCTGGGGCTGGGGGCGCCATGATGCAGAATCCGCTGGCAGCGTTCGGAGGCTGGATACGTGCGTCGGTTGCAGGTGCCGGCTACGCGGCACGTTTCTTCATTGCCGTGCTGCGCGCATCGGCCGGCTTGTGGCGCCGGCCACGGCTGGTGAGCGATCAGATTCATTTCATCGGCAACTACTCGCTGGTGATCATTGCAGTGTCCGGCCTGTTCGTCGGTTTCGTGCTTGGTCTGCAGGGTTACAACATCCTGAACCGTTACGGCTCCGAGCAGGCGCTGGGTGTGATGGTGGCCTTGTCGCTGGTGCGCGAACTCGGGCCGGTGGTGACCGCGCTGTTGTTCGCCGGGCGCGCCGGCACCTCGCTGACGGCCGAGATTGGCCTGATGAAGGCGGGCGAGCAACTGGCGGCAATGGAAATGATGGCGGTTAATCCGATCGAGCGCGTGCTGGCGCCGCGCTTCTGGGCCGGCGTAATCGCAATGCCGGTGCTGGCGGCGGTGTTCAGCGCGGTCGGCGTGATTGGCGGCTATATCGTCGGCGTGCAACTGATCGGCGTCGATGATGGCGCGTTCTGGTCGCAGATGCAAAACGGCGTCGATCTCTGGGACGATATCGCCAACGGCGTGATCAAGAGCGTGGTATTCGGTTTCGCAGTCACGTTCACGGCGCTGTTTCAGGGGTACGAGGCGCAGCCGACGCCAGAGGGCGTTGCTCGTGCCACCACCCGCACGGTGGTGATTGCCTCGCTGTTGGTATTGTGGCTGGACTTTGTGCTGACGGCATTCATGTTTAAATAGGTTCAGAATCTGGATCAGGCTGCGGGCATGTTGCTCGTAGTAAAATAGTAAGTTCCACTGCTGTTTTGACATCGGTCATGGCGCATTTGGTAGATAGGCATCGATCATGCAACGTAAATCACTCGATATCTGGGTTGGTCTGTTTGTGCTGCTGGGCGCGGTGGCGCTGATGTTTCTGGCGCTGAAAGCCGGCAACATGAGCGCAATGTCGTTCGAGAAAACTTACCCGGTACAGACCCGTTTTGACAACATCGGCGGGCTGAAGCCGCGCGCGCCGGTAAAAAGCGCCGGTGTCGTCGTCGGGCGCGTGGGCGAAATTCGTTTTGATGACAAGGGCTTTCAGGCGCTGGTGACGCTGAATCTGGAAGAGCGATACAAGTTCCCGAAGGACAGCACGGCCAAGATTCTGACGTCCGGCCTGCTGGGAGAGCAATACATCGGACTTGAAGCGGGCGGTGACAGCAATCAACTCGCAGCAGGGGATACTATCAACATGACCCAGTCGGCCATCGTGCTGGAAAACCTGATTAGCCAGTTTCTGTTCTCAAAGGCAGCCGAAAGTTCAAAGGCGGCCGAAGGAAAGGATTCCAAATGATTTTCAATAAACGCGTAATTCGACTGGTGCTGGCTGCGGCTGTGGCTGCTGCGATCAGCGGCTGCTCCTCGACCGGCGGCAACCCGAAAGATCCGTATGAGGGCTTCAACCGTGCGATGTTCAGCTTCAACGATACGGTTGACCGGGTGGCGCTGAAGCCTGCGGCGACTGTCTATCGCGATGCGCTGCCATCGTTTGTGCAGACCGGCATCGGCAATTTTTTCGGCAACATCGGCGACGTCTGGACGGCAGTGAACAACCTGCTGCAGGGCAAGGTCGAGGATGGCATGTCGGATGTGGCGCGCGTGGCGCTGAACAGCACTTTTGGCTTGCTGGGCCTGATTGATGTGGCGTCAGATGCTGGCTTGCCCAAGCACCGCGAGGATTTCGGTCAGACGCTTGGCCGCTGGGGCGGCGAACCGGGGCCGTATGTCGTGCTGCCGTTCCTCGGCTCGTCCACGGTACGTGATACCTTCGCACTGCCTGCTGATTTCTTCGGCGATCCGTGGGGGTACAAGGATCCGGTATCTGTGCGCAACATCGGCCGTGGCGTGCGCGTGATCGATAATCGTGCCAGTGTGCTCGAAGCCGGTGACCTCGTTGAGGAAGCAGCGCTCGACAAATATGAATTCGTGCGGGACGCGTACTTGCAACGTCGTCAGAACCAGATTGATGACGATGGCGACCAGCGTGTTCCGAACTATGACCGCGAATCGGGCGTGAAGCCGCAGGAAGGCAAACCCATTGCGTCATCCGCTGAGCTTACTAACCGTTAACTTTTGTTGAACAAATTGCGGGCAAGAGGGTAATCCAGCCGCCCGCCGGAAACACCATGAAAACTTTGAACCGATTATTTGCCGCATTTTTTATTTTTGCCGCGCTGTTCGCCGGCCATGCCTCAGCGCAGGAAGCGCCGGACGCGCTGATCAAGCGCATCAGCCAGGATGTGCTCGACAGCGCGAAGGCGGACAGGGCGATCCAGGCCGGCAACCAGAAACGGATCCAGAAACTGGTCGAAACGAAAATCCTGCCGCATGTCGATTTCCAGCGGATGACTTCGCTCGCGGCAGGCCGTTACTGGCACGATGCGACGCCAGCGCAAAAGCAGCGGCTGACGAAGGAATTCCGCGATCTGCTTGTGCACACCTACTCCGGCGCGATTGCGCAGATCAAGGATCAGACGCTGCAATTTCGGCCATTCCGCGCCAGTCCGTCCGCAACCGACGTGATCGTTTATTCGCAAGTGCTGCAAACGCGCGGCCGCGAACCGATCCAGCTGAATTACCGGCTGGAAAAACAGGCCAGCGGCTGGAAGGTGTATGACATCAACGTACTCGGAGCCTGGCTGGTGCAAACCTACAAAGGCACGTTCGCGACCGAGATCGGCAAGGGAGGCATCGATGGCCTGATCAGGACGCTGGCCGACAAGAACCGGACGCTGGCGGCAACACCAATCAAAAAGGCTCGTTCGTAATGTTTGATGCCGGCCTTTCGCTGACAATGGCAGACGCGCCACGCGCGCTGGCGGAAGGCTTGCGCGCGCTAGAGGCGGGAGAAACGGTGTTCGATTTGGCGCGGGTAGAGGCGCTTGATTCCGTCGCCGTGGCGCTGCTGCTGGCATGGCAGCGTGCGGCGCGTGCGCGCGGCGTCGAAATAAAATTTCACCACCTCCCGCCTGCGCTGGGCAGTCTGGCCGAGTTATATGGCGTCACGGAATTATTGGCTGTCATCCCGACAGCGCAGCACCAACTGCACGAGCGACATTGACCTTCAATCCGCTTTCTGGCCGCGTTGCGGCCATGTTGTAACAAATCCAATATAATCAATCGTTTTTATGCCCGCGCCGATGCGGGCTGCTACTGCCATTTTTCGTATGACCGCCATCCAGATTACCGGTGTCGAAAAAAGCTATCAGACACTCAAAGCCCTTGATGGTGTATCGCTGTCGATCGGGCAGGGCGAATTTTTCGGCCTGCTTGGGCCGAACGGTGCCGGCAAGACGACGCTGATCTCCGTCATGGCCGGGCTGGCGCGCGCCGACCGCGGCAGCGTGCAAATCCTAGGTCATGACGTGGTGGCCGATTTCCGAGCCGCGCGGCTGAATTTGGGCGTAGTGCCGCAGGAAATCGTGTTCGATCCGTTTTTTACCGTGCGCGAAACGTTGAAGCTGCAATCCGGCTATTTCGGCCTGAAAAACAATGATGCGTGGATCGATGAAGTGATGGCGAATCTCGATCTGACGGCAAAGGCGGATGCGAACATGCGCGAACTCTCGGGCGGGATGAAGCGCCGAGTGCTGGTGGCGCAGGCGCTGGTGCACAAGCCGCCGGTGATTGTGCTGGACGAGCCAACCGCCGGGGTTGATGTCGAACTGCGCCAGGCGCTGTGGCAATTTATTTCGCGGCTGAACCGCGAAGGCCATACGATTTTGTTGACCACGCACTATCTGGAAGAGGCAGAGGCGCTGTGCCACCGTATCGCGATGCTGAAAAACGGCCGCGTGGTGGCGCTGGATACGACCGATGCGCTATTGAAGCGCATTTCCGGTTCCAGTTTGATGCTGCAGCTGGCGCAAGGCTCGCTGCCGCCGGCGCTGCTGCCGCTGGTGGCACAGCAGGAAGCGGCTCCGGCCGGGGTAAAATATCTGCTGCGCATCAACCATGCGTCCGAAGTCGAACCCATTCTGGCGCAGGTGCGCGCCAGCGGCGCAATGATTGCCGACATCGCGTTGCAACAGGCCAGTCTGGAAGACGTATTCCTGCAAGTGATGGACGGACGGGCGGAGGCAGCATGATGTCGATCGGGTTTCGCACCCTGCTGTTCAAGGAAGTGCTGCGCTTCTGGAAGGTGGCTGCGCAGACGATTACCGCGCCGGTGCTGACCGCGCTGCTGTACCTGCTGGTATTCGGCCATGCGCTCGAAGCGCACGTGCAGGCGTATCCCGGCGTCAGCTATATCGCATTTCTGATTCCAGGCCTGGTGATGATGAGCGTGTTGCAAAATGCATTCGCCAATTCTTCGTCATCGCTGATCCAGTCGAAAATCAATGGCAGCATGGTGTTTTTGCTGCTGTCGCCGGTGTCGCATCGCGAAACTTTTTTTGCCTATCTGCTGGCAGCGGTGGTCCGCGGCGTGTCGGTGGGTTGCGGCGTGTTCGCGGTCACGCTGTGGTTTGCGCCGCTGCAGTTCGCCGCGCCCGCGTGGGTTGTCGTGTTCGCGCTGCTGGGCTCAGCTGTGCTCGGCACGCTCGGCTTGATTGCCGGTATCTGGGCGGAAAAATACGATCAGATCGCGACCTTTCAGAATTTCCTGATCATGCCGGCCACCTTCCTGTCCGGCGTGTTTTATTCGATCGGATCGCTGCCGCCGTTGTGGCAGAAAGTGTCGCACTTCAACCCGTTCTTTTACATCATCGACGGCTTTCGCCACGGTTTCTTTGGTCAGTCGGACGTGGCTCCGACGACCAGCATGGCCATCGTTGCCATATTTTTTGTGTTGCTGGCGACGCTGGCGCTGCGGATGCTGAAAACCGGGTATAAATTGCGTCATTAGCAACTCTGGCGTCGGCACAATTTTGCGGCAGGGGTATTTTGATGCCGCCGATTGAAGGATAATGGAGCACCTTGCAGTTTTGAAAGATTTTGGTATCAATGGACAAACTGATTATTAACGGCGGCAAACGCCTCGTGGGCGAAATTCCGATTTCGGGTGCGAAGAATGCTGCGTTGCCGATTTTGTGCGCCGGTTTGCTGACCGCTGGCACAGTTGAACTGGACAACGTGCCGCGTTTGCACGACGTCAGCACGATGCTGCGGTTGCTGCAGCAGATGGGGCTGTCGGTCGAGCAGCGGGATGAAAAAGTAACGCTCAATGGCAGCGGAGTGAACAATTTCGACGCGCCGTACGAAATGGTGAAAACCATGCGCGCGGCGATTCTGGTGCTGGGGCCGCTGGTGGCGCGTTTTGGCGAAGCGAGGGTGTCGCTGCCGGGTGGGTGCGCGATTGGTTCGCGCCCGGTCGAGCAGCACATCAAGGGCTTGCAGGCGATGGGCGCCGAAATCACGATTGAAGCCGGCTACATCCATGCAAAGGCTAAGCGGCTCAAGGGCGCGCGCATTGTGACCGACATGATCACCGTCACCGGCACCGAAAACCTGCTGATGGCAGCGACGCTGGCGGAAGGCGAAACAGTGCTGGAAAACGCGGCGCGCGAGCCGGAAGTGACCGATCTGGCCAACCTGCTGGTGAAAATGGGGGCGAAGATCGAAGGCATAGGCACTGACCGGTTGGTGATCCGGGGTGTGGATGCGTTGCATGGCGCTTCGCACACAGTGATTACTGACCGTATCGAAGCCGGCACCTTTTTGTGCGCGGTTGCGGCCACCGGCGGCGATGTGACGCTGACCCGTACCCGCTGCGACATTCTCGATGCGGTGGTGGACAAGCTGCGCGAAGCCGGCGCGGTTCTGACCAAGGGCGCGGAATCGATTCGCATTCAGATGAACGGCCGTCCCAAAGGTGTGAGCTTCCGCACCACAGAATACCCGGGTTTCCCGACCGACATGCAGGCGCAGTTCATGGCGGTCAACTGTCTGGCCAGCGAGCCGAGTCATGTGATCGAAACGATTTTTGAAAACCGCTTCATGCATGTGCAGGAATTGAACCGGCTCGGCGCCTCGATCCGCACCGAAGGCAACACCGCTTTCGTCAAGGGGGTGGAGCGGCTGGTTGGCGCGCCGGTGATGGCGACCGACCTGCGCGCTTCGGCTTCCCTGGTGATTGCCGGCCTGGCGGCGCAGGGCGAAACAATAGTCAATCGAATTTACCATCTGGATCGCGGTTACGACCGGATGGAAGAGAAACTGTCGGCCGTCGGGGCTGACATCAGGCGAGAAAAATGATGAACGCAACAGCAAACAATCAATCGCAGCAGCTGATCCTGGCGCTGTCGAAAGGGCGTATTTTCGAAGAAACGCAGCCGCTGTTGGAAGCGGCCGGCATTACCGTAACCGAAGACCCGGAAACCTCACGCAAACTAATTCTGCCAACCAACCACGACAACATCAAGGTCATCATTGTGCGCGCGACTGACGTGCCGACCTATGTGCAGTATGGCGCGGCCGACTTTGGTGTCGCCGGCAAGGATGTGTTGCAGGAGCATGGCGGCGCGGGGCTGTACCAGCCGGTTGACCTGCATATCGCGAAATGCCATTTGTCGGTGGCAGCGCCGAAAGGCTTTGATTATGCCAACGCGGTCAGGAAGGGTGCGCGGCTGCGGGTGGCAACCAAGTATGCGCAGGCGGCGCGCGAGCACTTTGCGGCCAAGGGTGTGCATGTCGATATCATCAAGCTGTACGGTTCGATTGAACTGGCACCGCTGGTCGGACTGTCGGAAGCGATCGTTGACCTGGTCAGTACCGGCAACACGCTACGCGCGAACGATCTGGTCGAGGTTGAGCACATTGCCGACATTTCGTCGCGGCTGGTGGTGAATCAGGCGGCACTGAAGCTCAAGCGCGACATATTGCAGCCGATTCTGGATGCGTTTGGTCGGGCATCGGTTGAATAAGGCAACGGTTCTTTCGACGGAGGAAGATTATGTCCATCACCATGCGCCGGCTTGATACGGCCAACCCGGAATTCAAGACCCAGCTGGCAGCGGTGCTGGCGTTCGACAGCAGCGCGGACGAAGCGATCGACCGCGCCGCGGCCGACATTCTGGCCAATGTGAAGGGGCGCGGTGACGCGGCCGTGCTTGAATACACCAACCGCTTTGACCGCACCGGCGCGGCCAGCATCGCCGCGCTGGAAGTCAGTCTGGACGAATGCCGCGACATGCTGGCTTCGTTGCCGGCCAAACGCCGCGCCGCGCTGGAAGCTGCGGCCGAGCGCGTGCGTGCCTATCACCAGCGCCAGTTCAAGGAATGTGGCTCGGACGGTTTTACCTACACCGAGGCCGATGGCACCGTGCTGGGGCAGAAGGTCACGCCGCTCGACCGCGTCGGTATTTACGTTCCGGGCGGCAAGGCAGCCTATCCGTCATCGGTGCTGATGAACGCGATTCCGGCCAAGGTGGCCGGCGTGCAGGAAATCATCATGGTGGTGCCAACGCCGGATGGCGTGCGCAATGAACTGGTGCTGGCGGCGGCGGCGATTGCCGGCGTGGATCGTGTGTTCGCCATTGGTGGCGCGCAGGCGGTCGGCGCGCTGGCGTATGGCACGCAGACGGTGCCTCAGGTGGACAAGATCGTCGGCCCCGGCAACGCATATGTTGCTGCCGCCAAACGGCGCGTGTTCGGCACCGTTGGCATCGACATGATCGCCGGCCCGTCGGAAATCCTGGTGCTGTGCGACGGCACTACCGATCCGGACTGGATCGCGATGGATCTGTTTTCGCAGGCCGAGCACGACGAACTGGCGCAATCGATCCTGGTCTGCCCGGATGAGGCTTACCTGAACCGGGTCGAGGCCAGCATCAACCTGCTGCTGCCGCCGATGTCGCGCGCGGGCATCATCCGCACGTCGCTGACGAACCGTGGCGCGATGGTCAAGGTGCGCGACATGGATGAGGCATGCACGATCGCCAACCTGATCGCGCCCGAGCATCTGGAGATTTCGGCCGAGAAACCACAGCGGTGGGTGGACCTGATCCGCCATGCCGGCGCCATTTTCATGGGGCGCTATTCATCCGAATCGCTGGGCGACTATTGCGCCGGGCCGAACCACGTGCTGCCGACCTCGCGCACCGCGCGTTTCTCCTCGCCGCTGGGGGTGTACGATTTCCAGAAGCGGTCCAGCCTGATTTTCGCCAGCGAAGCCGGCGCGCAAACGCTGGGCAAAATCGCGGCCGAACTGGCGTATGGCGAGGGGCTGGAGGCGCATGCGCGCAGTGCCGAGTTGCGGCTGAAATGACCCTTGCGCTGAATACAAAAAGTTAAAAACGGCGGGGTATGCGGCAAAAATACCCCTTTCGGCCACAGATCTTGATGTGGTTTGACAGTACTGGTACCAGTATATTTCTGGTGGAAAAACGAAGAAAATCATGTCCCTGATTGAAAACATCATCCGCCCGGACGTGCGCGCCTTGGCTGCGTACCATGTCGGCGCGTCCGAGGGCTTCGTCAAGCTCGACGCGATGGAGAACCCGTACCTGTTGCCGGAAGAGCTGCGGCTCGAGCTTGGCCGCCGGTTGGCCGACGTGGCGCTGAACCGCTACCCGATTCCTTCGTATGCAGGGCTGAAAGAGATCATCCGTGACAAGATGGGCGTGCCTGCCGGGTTCGACGTGATGCTCGGCAATGGTTCGGACGAGCTGATCTCGCTGATCTCGGTCGCCTGCGCGCGACGTGATCTGGCGGCGCCAGTGAAGGTGATGGCGCCGGTGCCGACCTTCGTCATGTACCAGATGTTTGCTCAGTTCGCCGGGATGGAATTCGTCGGCGTGCCGTTGCAGGCGGATTTTTCGCTCGACTTGCCGGCGATGCTGGCGGCGATTGCGCAGCACCAGCCTGCGATCGTTTATCTGGCCTATCCGAACAACCCGACTGGCAATCTGTTCGCTGCGGATGATATTGTCGCCATCCTGCGCGCCGTGGGCGAATCCGGCATCGTGGTGGTGGATGAGGCCTATCAGCCGTTTTCGCCGACCAGTTTCATGCCGCGGCTGCCGGAATTCCCGAATCTGGTGGTGATGCGCACCGTATCGAAGCTCGGGTTGGCTGGTGTGCGCCTCGGCTACATGTCGGCCAGCGCAGCCTTGCTGGAACAGTTCGAAAAGGTGCGCCCGCCATATAACGTGAACGTGCTGACTGAAGCGGCGGTCGAATTCACGCTGGAAAACGTGTCGGTGCTCAATTCTCAGGCTGCGCTGCTGCGCGGCGAACGCGAACGGCAGGCGGCGGCATTGGCTGCGTTGCCAGGGGTCGAGGTGTTTCCGTCCAGCGCCAATTTCCTGCTGCTGCGTGTGGCCAACGCGCAGCGGGTGTTTGAAAAACTGATAGAGCGCAAGGTTTTGATTCGAAATGTGGGTAAAATGCATCCGTTGCTGACCGATTGCCTGCGGGTGAACGTCAGTACGCCGGAAGAAAACCGCCAGTTCCTTGACGCGTTCAAGGCCTGCATAGCCGAATAATTCATACCATGTCTTCGCCCAGAACCGCAGAAATCAGCCGCAACACCAGCGAAACGCAGATCCGCGTTGCCATCAATCTCGATGGCCGCGGCCAGCAGAAACTGGATACCGGTGTGCCGTTCTTTGACCACATGCTCGATCAGATTGCGCGTCATGGCTTAATCGATCTCGATATCGCCGCCAAAGGTGATCTGCACATCGATGCGCACCACACGGTCGAGGATGTCGGGATTGCGCTCGGACAGGCGGTAGCCAAGGCGATGGGCGACAAGGCCGGCATTCGCCGCTATGGCCACGCCTATGTGCCGCTGGATGAATCGCTGTCGCGCGTGGTGATCGATTTTTCCGGTCGCCCCGGGCTGGTGTTCAATGTGCCGTTCGCGCGCGCGCTGACCGGCACGTTCGATCTGGATTTGACGCGCGAATTCTTCCAGGGCTTCGTGAATCACGCGCTGGTGACGCTGCATATCGACAACCTGCGTGGCGATAATGCACATCATCAGTGTGAAACTGTATTCAAGGCGTTTGGCCGCGCATTGCGCATGGCAGCCGAGCTTGACCCGCGTGCCGCCGGGACGATCCCGTCGACCAAAGGCAGTCTGTAATTCCCTGCATTCTCATGGCTTTATGAAGAAAATCGTTGTTGTCGATTACGGGATGGGCAATCTGCGCTCGGTCGCCCAAGCGCTGCGCTTTGTCGCGCCCGAAATGGAAGTGAAAATCTCGGGCGAAGTGGCCGATCTGAAAACCGCTGATCGTGTAGTGCTGCCCGGACAGGGCGCGATGCCGGATTGCATGCGCAGTCTGCGCGAATCCGGCCTGCTCGAAGCACTGCTTGATGCTGCGCGCAACAAGCCGCTGTTCGGCGTGTGTGTGGGCGAACAGATGCTGTTCGATACCAGTGAGGAAGGCAATACCCCCTGCCTCGGTCTGATGCCGGGCAAGGTGGTCAAGTTCCAGCTCGACGGGCAGTTGCAGGCCGATGGTTCGCGCTTCAAGGTGCCGCAGATGGGCTGGAATCAGGTGCGGCAGGTGGTGCCGCATCCGCTGTGGGAAGGCATCGCCGACAACAGTTATTTTTATTTCGTGCACAGTTTCTATGCTCAGCCTGCCAATCGTGCGCATATTGCGGGCGAAACCGTTTACGGCGCGCCGTTTTGCAGCGCGGTGGCAAAAGACAACCTGTTCGCGACCCAGTTTCACCCGGAGAAAAGTGCGGCGGCCGGTCTGCGGTTGTATCGCAACTTCGTCCACTGGAATCCGTAATTTGTCGCACAATAGCTTTTCGACTGCATTTCAAACCATTTAACTGATATCAACCCTTAACCTCCGATTTACGCCATGTTGCTCATTCCTGCCATCGATCTCAAGGACGGTCTCTGCGTTCGCCTCAAGCAAGGCGACATGGAGCAGGCCACCGTGTTTTCCGACGACCCCGCCGACATGGCGCGGCACTGGCTGGCGCAAGGTGCGCGCCGCCTGCATCTGGTCGATCTCAACGGCGCTTTTGCCGGCACGCCAAAGAACCGTGTTGCGATCAAATCGATCGTTGCCGCGGTGAAGGCGTTCGAACAGGCGAACAAGACCGGCCCGATTCCGGTGCAGCTCGGCGGCGGTGTGCGCGATCTGGACACGATCGAGCAGTATCTGGACGAAGGCATTTCATACATCATCGTCGGCACGGCTGCGGTCAAGAATCCCGGCTTCCTGCGAGATGCGTGCGGCGCGTTTCCGGGCCATATCATCGTCGGGCTGGATGCGAAGGATGGCAAGGTTGCGACCGACGGCTGGAGCAAATTGTCCAAGCATGAAGTGATTGCGCTCGGGCAGAAGTTCGAGGGCTACGGGGTTGAATCGATTATCTACACCGACATCGGCCGCGACGGCATGATGGGCGGGGTCAATATCGAGGCCACGGTCAGGCTGGCGCAGTCGGTCAAGATTCCGGTGATTGCCTCTGGCGGCGTGCATGACATCAAGGACGTCGAAGCACTGTGCGCGGTGCAGGGCGAAGGTATCGAAGGCGTGATTTGCGGCCGTTCGATTTATGAAGGCTCGCTCGAATTGAAGGCGGCGCAAGCGCGTGCTGACGAGTTGACCGGCGCCAAGCGCTGAAACGGACATAACATGCTCGCCAAACGCATCATCCCCTGTCTGGACGTCACCGCTGGCCGCGTGGTCAAGGGTGTCAATTTTGTTGAATTGCGCGATGCCGGCGATCCGGTCGAAATCGCGCGCCGCTATGACGAACAGGGCGCGGACGAACTGACCTTTCTCGACATCACGGCCTCTAGCGACGGGCGCGATCTGATTCTGCACATCATCGAGGATGTTGCATCGCAGGTGTTCATCCCGCTGACAGTCGGCGGTGGCGTGCGCACGGTCGAGGATGTGCGGCGGCTGTTGAATGCGGGGGCGGACAAGGTCAGCATCAACACCTCGGCCGTCACTAATCCGCAACTGGTAGCCGATGCCGCCAACCGCTACGGTTCGCAGTGCATCGTGGTTGCGATCGATGCCAAGCAGACCGGCCCGGAAAAATGGGAAGTGTTCACCCACGGCGGGCGCAACAACACCGGGCTGGATGCAATTGAGTGGGCGCAAAAAATGCAGCAGCTCGGTGCGGGCGAAATCCTGCTGACCAGCATGGATCGCGACGGCACCAAGAGCGGCTTCGATCTGGCGCTGACGCGCCGGATTTCCGATGCGATCTCGATTCCGGTGATTGCGTCCGGTGGTGTCGGTAATTTGCAGCACTTGGCCGACGGCATTACACAGGGGCACGCCGATGCGGTGCTGGCCGCCAGTATCTTCCACTATGGCGAACACACGGTACAGGAGGCAAAGCAGTTCATGGCAAAGCAGGGCATTGCAGTGAGGCTGGCATGAGCGTGGCACACAAGTGGCTGAACAAGATTCGCTGGGACGAGCACGGGCTGGTGCCTGTGATTGCGCAGGAAGCAGGCAGTGGCCACGTGCTGATGTTCGCCTGGATGAACCGCGATGCGCTGGCCGAAACCGCCAAAACCGGCGTGGCGGTGTACTGGAGCCGTTCGCGCAAGAAACTGTGGCGCAAGGGCGAGGAATCCGGCCATGTGCAAAAGGTGCAGGACATCCGCCTCGACTGCGATGACGACGTGATTCTACTGACGGTCGAGCAGGCGGGCGGCATCGCCTGTCACACCGGCCGTCATTCCTGCTTTTAC
>Ga0316604_10000555_pt1 | contig 43627 bp, 46 predicted proteins | sample OWC_soil_day20_C_FD_207650 | JGI IMG/M metagenome (GOLD analysis project Ga0316604, IMG submission 207650) | Wetland soil microbial communities from Old Woman Creek delta, Ohio, United States - OWC_soil_day20_CT | ecosystem: Environmental > Terrestrial > Soil > Wetlands | place: USA: Ohio...
AAGTACTGCCCATGACGGGGAAAACGGCGCAATCGCTGCCCTCTCGGGTGAGTACGCGATCGTGGTACTGGACGTGATGATGCCGCGGGTCAGCGGCATCGATGCCTTGCGCCGGATCCGCCAGACCAGTCGCGTCCCGGTCATCATGCTGACAGCCCGTGGCGACGATATCGACCGTGTGCTCGGGCTTGAACTCGGCGCCGACGACTATGTGCCCAAGCCCTGCACGCCGCGCGAGCTGGTCGCCCGCATCCGCGCCATCCTGCGCCGGGTCGATAGCGGCTCAAACCCCCGTGAAAGCCAGGCAGCAATCACCGTCGGCGCCTTGTACCTGCGCCCCGAACAACGCCGCGCCGAATGGGCGGGCGACTTGCTGGACTTGACCAGCACCGAATTCAACTTGCTCGAAGTCCTTGCACGCCATGCCGGCAGCCCGGTCAGCAAACAGGATCTTTCCGAAAACGGGCTCGGTCGGCCGCTCGCCCGATACGACAGAAGCATCGACGTCCACGTCAGCAACCTGCGCCAGAAAATCGGCGTGCTCGCTGACGGCCGCTCGCCGATCCAGACCGTACGCGGGGTCGGCTACCAGTACATCGTGGACTGAACAGCATGGGGCGCCTGTTCTGGAAGATTTTCGCGGGCTTCTGGCTGACCATGCTGATCACGGTGGTGGGTGTCACGACCGCACTGGTGGTGCGCGAGGAAGCCCGCCGCAACGAGGACAGCCTGCTCGCCGCCGGCCCGCGCAGCAACATCTCCTTGCGCATGGCCTGGTCGGTTGCCCAGTATGGCGGCGAAGGCGCGCTGCGCGCCCTGCTTGCAAACTGGCCAGAGCCCGACGGCGAACCGCCTCTGGTGGTTGGCGATGACAATCAGGATTTGCTCGGCCGCGCAGTCCCTGCCGGTGCGCTGGCCGCGGCACGCGACCAGCTCGCCGGATTCCGGGCAAACCGCGACAAGACGCACGTCGTCGACTGGCGCAAGCGCAGCGTGCGCGCCTGGCGTGATCCCGAGGGCCAGGAGCATCTGATGTTTTTCCCGCAGACCTCGCTACGCTCGCCCGAACGGCAATCCTGGATTCCGTATTTCCGCATTGAAACGCCCCTGATGCTGATTCTGGCGGCGATCCTGGCCAGCCTCGGCGTCAGCGTTCTGCTCGCACGCCATTTCTCGCGCCCGATCCGCAAGCTGCAGGATGCCTTCCAGGCGGCCTCTCTCGGCCAGCTCGACATCCGCGTCGGCCCCAGCATGGTCGGCCGGCGCGACGAGATCGGTGAGCTCGGCCGCAAGTTCGATGGCATGGCGCAGAAACTGCAAGTGCTGGTCGGCTCGCAAAACCGTCTGCTGCATGATGTGTCCCACGAGCTGCGCTCGCCGCTGGCGCGCCTGCAGGTCGCGGTAGGGCTGGCCCGCCAGAACCCGGCCCAGCTCGACACGGCCTTGCAGCGCATCGAGCGCGAGGCCGAAAAGCTCGACGCCCTGGTCGGTGAAGTGCTGACCCTCTCGCGCCTGGAAGCCCAGCACGTCCAGCATGCCGAGGATTACGTCGATGTCGTCGAACTGCTCGACAGCGTTGCCGAAGATGCACGCTTCGAAGCCGAAGGCAGCGGGCGCCGGGTGATGTTCACCAGCAGCGTGGACGGCGAACTGGTGATCCGCGCACGCGGCGAACTGCTGCACCGCGCCGTGGAAAACGTGGTGCGCAATGCCTTGCGGTATACGCCACCGGATAGCGCGGTCGAGCTGTACCTGAGCAAGAATGCCACCACACAGGGCCTGCACATCATTGTCGCGGATTCAGGCCCCGGCGTGCCGGAAAGCGATCTGGCGACCATCTTTGACCCGTTCTTCCGCGGGGAATCTGCCGGCAATGGCGGCTATGGCCTCGGTCTGGCCATTGCCCGGCGCGCCATCGAAGCGCATGGCGGACGCGTGTACGCGCGCAATCGTCAGAGTGGCGGGCTGGAAATCCATATCGAATTGCCCGGTCCGGCTGCCTGATCGGCCCGTAGCCCCTGCTCCGGGGCGATTTCGTGGGGGCTTGTCTGCTTCCTGCCACCCAGCAGGCCCGCGACACGGAAGTCCTTGGGTGAAAGCTTGAGTCCACACAAAGCGCAGTGTATGGTGGGCTAACGCACCGGATTGCCCGTTCCGATGCTTTAATATCCCAACATCAAATCAGGGTCTCACGCCCACTTTGCATGAGGATCGTTTCCCGGAGTTCCCTCCGGAACGGTCAATGCGCCCACCCGCACACAAGGATCCACACGATGAATGCAGGCAGCAAATTGCTGAGCCCGGAAGAGGTCCTCGCGGCCCCGGCCGAGGAATACATGTCGCCGGCACAATTGGCGTTCTTCCGCGCCCGCCTGATTGCTGAACGCGATGCCCTGCTTGAATCGGCACTCCACACCACCGAGCATCTGCAGGATTTCGTGGCCACCCCGGATCCGGCCGACCGCGCCTCGCAGGAAGAAGATCACACGCTGGAACTGCGCGTGCGTGATCGCGAGCGCAAGCTCCTGCACAAGATCGACGAGGCCATTGCCCGCATTGACAACGGCAACTACGGCTGGTGTGAAGAGAGCGGCGAACCCATCGGCATCCAGCGCCTGATCGCACGCCCGACGGCGACCTTCAGCGTCGAAGCGCAGGAGCGCCACGAAATCCGCCGCAAGATGCAAGGCGGCTGAAACAGCGCAGGACACGAGGCCCGGCGGGCGTTTCGGCCCTACAATGCGCACTCTTTCGTGACTTTTGCCGGGTGTGCTCGTGTCCCTTCATCTTGATGTCCTGCCGCAATACCTTCTTCCCAAGCAAGCGCTCACCGAACTGGCCGGGCGCTTCGCTGCGGCGCGCTGTGGCAAGCTGACCACCCGCGTGATCCGCTGGTTCGTCGGGCGCTATGGCGTCGACATGCGCGAAGCGGCCAATCCCGAGATCACCAGCTACACGAGCTTCAACGATTTCTTCACGCGCGCCCTGCGTCCCGGTGCCCGCCCCCTCGCGACGGCCGACCTGATCTCGCCGGTCGATGGCGCCATCAGCCAGTTCGGCCGGATCGAACACGACCAGATCTATCAGGCCAAGGGGCATCATTACTCAACCACCGCGCTGGTCGGTGGCGATGCTGCGCTGGCCGCCCTGTTCCAGGATGGCGACTTCGCCACGCTGTATCTGAGCCCGCGTGACTACCACCGCATCCACATGCCTTGCGACGGCCGCCTCACCCGCATGATCCACGTCCCGGGCGCGCTGTTTTCGGTCAATCCGGCCACCGCACGTGGCGTGCCGGGCCTGTTTGCCCGCAACGAGCGCGTGGTTTGCGTGTTCGAGTCGGCACAGGGGCCGTTTGTCCTGACCCTGGTTGGCGCCACGATCGTCGGCAGCATGTCCACCGTCTGGCACGGCCAGGTCAATCCGCCCCGCAGCGCCGAGGTCCGCGAATGGCGTTATGACGGGCAGGACATCGCACTCAAGCAGGGCGAGGAGATGGGGCGCTTCCTGCTCGGCTCCACCGTGGTGATGCTCTTCCCCAAGGGCCACCGCCACTTCAATCCGGCCTGGCAGCCGGGCGGCGCGATCCGCATGGGCGAAGCCATGGCACAGCAAGCCTGATGACTATTTTTGCTGCAGCTTCTTGCGGGCGTCTTCCATGCCGCCGTAATTCCTGACCTTCCTGTAGCCCATCCCGTTCAGGGTCTCGAGGGCAATTCCAGCGCGGTGACCAGAGCGGCAGTACAGGATGAGTTCGTCATCCTTGCTCGCACCGGTCATGCCGATCCGTTGCGCAATCAGCTGATGATCGATGTTGAGGGCGCCTTCCAGATGGCCTGCCGCGTATTCCTCCGGCGTCCGCACGTCGATCAGCAAGGTCCGCGCCGACGCCCCGGCACACAGCAGGCCCAGCATCCCCAGCACCAGCAGCTTTTTCATTTCTGACTCCTGTTCATCCAAAGGCCGTCCGGCCTGATCCAAATCAATCCATGAATGGTAACACTCCGGATAATTGGCTTTTGCCAATAACAAAGATCCTGAGACCCATCATGGCTCGCCCCCCAAAACTGCGCTGTGTCCATTGTGCGCCGGTATCGGACTATTTCAAGCCACGGGGCGTACCCATGCACGCCCTGGCTGAAGTTGCACTGGAAATGGACGAACTCGAAGCCTTGCGCCTGGCCGATCTCGATGGGCTGTACCAGGCCGATGTAGCCGTGCGCATGGGGGTCTCCCGCCAGACGGTGGGCAACATCCTCGCCCGCGCCCATCGCAAGATCGCCGACGCCTTGCTCAATGGCAAGGCCTTGCACATCACCACAGCCTCCCAACCTTCTACCGCTGAAACAAAGGAATCCGAATGAAACTGTGTATCCCCGTGGCCACCCCGGATGGCCTGAATGCCGCGCTGGAAGCCGACTTCGGCGCGGCCCAGCATCTTCTCATCCTGGATAGCGACAGCGATGTCGTGCATGCCATCGATCGTGCCCAACCGGAGCTGATCCGCGAAGAAGTCGTTGCAGGCATCCAGGGCATCCTGTGCGGCGAGATCCATCCGCGCCTGCTTTTCGAACTGCAACAGAACGGCATCCAGGTTTTCGGTTGCGAAGCCGACTCCGCCGCTGCCGCCCTCGCCCAGTTCCGCGCCGGGGAACTGGAAGCCACCCCGGCTTTCAGCTTGCCCCCTGAAGTGGCCGGTCACGAACACGGCGGCTGTTGCGGTGGCAAGGGCCATGCTGACGACGACCATGCGTGCTGTGGCGGTAAAGGGCATGGCGAAGATGATGGTCATGAGTGTTGTGGCGGCAAGGGCCACGATGATCCTGAGCATGAATGCTGTGGCGGCAAGGGCCATGATGAAGCAGCACACGGTGGATGCGGCGGCGACCAGGGCAAGAAGAAAACCGCTGGAGGATGCGGTTGCGGCCACTGAGGTACTGACGCCACTGAGGCGTGTCACATCCACGCAATCCGTCGGGTGAATGTGAACACGCCCTAGCATTTGTCATCACGCGGCAGGGTTACAGCGTTACACTGTTGTGTCTTGCCCATGCCACCCTGTCGCGTATGCCTGTCACCAACCCGCTTCGCTTCACGCTTTCCGTACTGCTGACCACCAGTCTTGTCATCACGACAGGTTGCGCCTCACTCAGCGAACAGGAATGCCGCGACGGAGACTGGAGCAGCATCGGCTACCGCGATGGTCAGAATGGCCGGCCGCTTTCCCGCCTCGACGAACACCGCAAGGCCTGCCTGCAATATGGCATGGCCCCGGATGCGCGCGCTTATGGACAGGCACGCGAACGCGGCCTGAATTTCTACTGCACCCCGGCCAACGGGCTCGCTGTAGGCCGCCGCGGGGAGTACTACGCAGGCGTCTGTCCAAGCTGGGCGGAAACCGGTTTCATCATCAATTTCAACATCGGCCGGGATATCTACGAAGCACGCCAGCGCCTGGAACGCCTCGAAAACGATCAGCGTGCCCTGGAAACCCGCCTGAACAAAGCCTCAGAGAAGGGCGAGATCATCCGGCTGTCCAGCCAGTTGCGCCAGTTGCGTATGGAACGGGATTTCGCCTGGGACGAGCTGCGCCGCCGTGAGTATCGGGCCGACGGCTTGCACTTCTGATCCAGCGCATCACTTCTGCACGGGAGATCCCATATGGCTATCGAACGCAAATCCATCCAGCGTGGCGGCATCAAGTCTGCAGGTTATGACCGCAACAATCGCATTCTTGAAATCGAATTCTCGAACGGTAAAGTCATCCAGCATACAAACGTGGGTGAGGAAATCGCCCTGCGTTTCATCGCCAGCAGTTCACCCGCAGGTTATTACCAGGACAAGATCGAGGAAGAATATCCGCTCAAGCGCTGAGCGCGATCGTTCCGCGTCATGACATCCGGTTCCTCTCCCGAGTCACTCATCGATTTGCTGGCACGCGGTATCGGCCTGCACCAGGCCGGGCAGGCAGCGCAGGCGCTGGTTTGTCTGACGGAGGTTCTGCATGCGGCCCCGGATTTTCTTCCTGCACTGTTCAAGCGTGCCTGTCTGCTGGCCGAGCTGCGCCGCTACGATGAAGCCCTGGCGGATTTCGACCAGTGCATTGCACTTCACCCCACAGCCACCGAGCTGTCTGAAGCACGTCAGGCAACCCTCGATTTTGCGCTGGAAGACCTGAGCGCACGCCTCCGGGAGACGCCGCAGGATGCCGCCCTGCTCTTTGCGCGCGGCAACCTGCTCATGTCCATACCGGAGTATGCCAAAGCCATCCAGGACTTCCACGCGACCCTCGCCATCACGCCAGACCACCAGGGCGCCCTGAACAATCTTGGCAACAGCCTGCTTGCCCTCGACCGCCACGAAGAAGCGCTGGCGGCCTATGACCGGCTGCTGGCCCTGGCTCCCGACAGCCTGCTCGGCGGATTCAACCAGGGCAATGTCCTGCAACAACTCAACCGGCTGGACGAAGCCTGCCGCTGTTATGCACATCTACTCGAACGACAGCCGGATCTTGCCGAGGCCCACATCGAGCTGGCGCATTGCCACCTGAAGTCGGGCGACTACGCGCAAGGCTGGGCACATTACGAATGGCGCTGGCAAACGGCACAGCTGAAACCATTGCAATTGGCCACCCCGCAGCCGCTCTGGCTCGGCGAGAACGCCTTGCAGGGGCGCACCCTCCTGCTGTGGGCAGAGCAGGGGCTGGGCGACACACTGCAGTTCGTGCGTTTCATCCCCACGCTTGCAGTACGGGCTGCCCGGTTGATCCTGCGCAGTCCATCGAGTCTGATCCCCCTCCTCGCCGGGATGGATCCCCGCATCGAACTCCTCGCCGATGACAAACCGCTACCGCCACACGATTGTCATTGCCCGTTGATGAGCCTGCCGCTGGCGCTGCAGGTCCGGCTGGAAACCTTGCCGGCGCCATCAGCCTACCTCACGGCAGACCCGGCCAAGGTCGCAGCGTGGCGCACACGGCTTGGCACAGCAACGCGTCCGCGCATCGGTCTGGTCTGGGCCGGACGCCAAACGGGCGTCCGCAATGTCACGCGTGACATGCCTTTTGACACACTGCGTCCCCTCTTCGATCTGGATGCCGATTTCATCGCGCTGCAGAAAGAAATCCCGGCCACCGATGCCCGCCACGTCGAAGCCCTGCCCGGGCTGCGGAATCTGGGGCCGGAACTCCCGGATTTCGCCGAGACGGCAGCACTGATCGAATGCCTTGATCTGGTCGTCAGTGTGGACACGGCCGTAGCGCATCTGGCTGGCGCACTCGGCAAGCCCTGCCATGTCCTGTTGCGTCATGCCGGCGAATGGCGCTGGCTGCTGGCGCGCCAGGACTCGCCCTGGTATCCCTCGCTGCACCTGCACCGTCAGCGTGCTCCCGGCGACTGGCCCAGTGCGGTGGCGGCCTTGCTTGCAACACTCCAGCATCAGGCGCCAGGCTTGATCAGAGCCTGACACTTGCAGCAACGCGGGGCGGCAGGGCCTTGAGCACAGGCAGGCGTTGCGCGTAATCACGCATGGCCCGCGCCAGCAAAATCCATTGTCCCAACTTGCCCAAAGCCATCCCGCACGCAGCCGGCAAGACCAGCGCCGGGAAAAAAGCCCCTGCGCACAGCAGCAGCACACTCAACCCCTCTACGCTTAACTGCACGCCTTGCCAGCGCTCCGGCACGATCTGATGCAGCATCGGCAAACGGATACGCGCCTTGTTGACGCGCTGCCAGTGCAGCCAGATCAGGAAAGGCACGATGCGGTACACCATCACACTCACCGTACCGCCCCCCAAACCGGCCAGCGCCAAGATGCCAAAAGCAACACCCCAGCGGGCATCCGGCGAGAAATGCGCCAGTGCGCCAATGCCCCCCATCGCCACGGCCAGCACGGTAACGCCTAGCCAGCCCCAATGGAATGCATCGTGCTCGCCACGCTTCGAAGCATGAACACGCCGGACCGTCAGGATCCCGAAGCTCACAGCGGCCACCGCCAGCACACAGACGGCCACGCTCACCAGCCAGCCCCATGCCAGCCAGCTGGCGAACGTCCCCAGCAACAGTGCCATCAGGACAAGCCGGCTGAGCCAGAACCAGCGTCTGGGATAAGCGTCGGTGACGTGAAACATCGGCACCACCATGCTGGCCACACTGGCGATGAGACCGCCCATCCAACCAGCGATTCCCCACAGGGCGTGCCAGTCAACAATCGCCAGCAGCGGCAGTTGCCAACCCCGGATCAGGATTCCGAGCAGCAGGCTGGCCAGACTCACCGTGCCCGCCAGGGCCAGCACACTGCGCAACAGGGTTCGCGCCAATTCACCCGGACCGGCTTGGCGCCCCAAGGCCCACGCCAAGCGTGCACCAACGCTGAGCAAGCTCCCCAGCAAAAGTACGCCAGCCAGTCCAAACCCGAGTGTTGAACCTTGCAGGAAACTCCCGGCCAGCGTAAGGCTGCCGAGCATCAGGACCACGAGGATCCAGCCATCCAGTCGCCCCCAGCGCGGCAGGCTCAGACCACAAGCCACCGGCACGAACTGGAACAATGCGCCCAGCATCACCGGCATCAGTCCGCCCAGCGCGAACAGGTGCACGGCAGCCAGCGTAGCAGGGTGCCAGCGTGTCAGCAGGGCATCGGGCTGCCAGACCAGCAGCAGCGCGGCGGCAATCATGCCCGCCACACCTGCCAGCATGTGGGCAAATGTGATATCCGGCGCTGGCGAGGCCTCGGTGGAAACCATTGTCATGACAGTCAGCTTTGCGTGATGCCGATACGGAAATACGCCCGGCCATCCGCATCGGTCTCGGGCGAAACCTGCCAGGTGAAACCACGCTCGCGCAGGAGGTCGTACAGCGGAAAGGGCTCACGATGGATCAAGACTTCCAGCACATCCCCGGCAGCCAGTTCGTCCAGTCGGGAGAGGGTCCGCTCGAAGGGCTCGCAGGGCGGCAAGCCACGCACATCCAGCAGGAGGCTCATACCGCCTCTCGCCGTTGAATGATCTGTGCCGTCAGCTCCGGCGCGCTGCTCCCGGCATACGCCAGCGCCGTCGGATAGAGAATGTTCTCTTCCTTCATATTGTGTTGTTGCAGCAGGATCAGCAGCGCTTCGCCATGGCCGCGTACGCCATCGGCATCCTGCCCGAAAACGGCCGCCAGCAGGTCTTCAAGCAGCAAGCGGGCCTCTTCATGTTCCATGCGCATGACCTGTGTCGGCCCGCCGCGCATGCCGGTACTGGCTTCAAAGGCAGGAAACAGCACATCTTCCTCTGCCGCGAAGTGGGCCAGCACATCATGCTGCAAAGCCTGGCTGCTTGAGCGGGCAGCAGCCCAATCGCCGGCTCCCGCCTGTTTGCGCAACGCGCCGAGTTGCTGATCGCAGGCGCGATGATCGGCCATCAGGTATTTGTCAAAACTGCTCGTCGTCATTTTGGTGCTCCATGCTGAAGAAGTGTCCCCAGTATGGAAAACCCGCCGGCGCGCTGTAATTGACTCGCATCAAGCGCGCAAACCCCGAGAAGAAGCGCTATTTGCGTTCCGGCAGACTCATCAGCCGGCCACCTCGCTTGCGCGTCGTCTTGGCCAGCGCCATCAAGCCCCCCGCCGCACTGCTGCCATGCGCATGCGAAATCGCCACCGCCAGTGCATCGGCAGCATCCGCCTGCGGATCGCCTTCCAGTAGCAACAGGCGTTTGACCATGTGCTGCACCTGCTCCTTGTTAGCCTTGCCATAGCCCACCACCGCCTGCTTGACCTGCAGCGCCGTATATTCGGCCACCGGCAGATTGCGGCTGACCAGCCCGCAAATGGCGGCCCCACGCGCCTGACCAAGCAAGAGCGTGGATTGCGGATTGACGTTCACGAAGACGATTTCCACCGCAGCCTCGGCCGGCTGGTAGGTATCCACAACCTCCTGCACACCGGAGAGAATCACCTTGAGGCGTTCAGGCAAGGAGCCATCCGGAGAGCGGATGCAACCACTGGCCACGTACTGCAGCTTGCTGCCGATCCGCTCAATCACGCCAAAACCCGTGATGCGCAGCCCCGGATCGATACCGAGGATGCGGGTAGGCGGCAGGATGCGTGGCGGATTCACCTCAGATCCGCTTGAATACCAGATCCCACACACCATGCCCCAGACGCAAACCGCGCGCCTCGAACTTGGTCAGCGGGCGATAATCGGGCTTCGGTGCGTAATCTGTGGCGGTGTTCTGCAGCAAGGGCTCCGCCGAGAGCGTCTCCAGCATGAACTGGGCATATTCTTCCCAGTCCGTCGCGCAGTGCAGATAGCCGCCGGGTGCGAGGCGTGAAGCCAGTTGCGCGACGAAAGCAGGCTGCAGGATGCGCCGCTTGTGGTGACGCTTCTTCGGCCACGGATCGGGAAAGTAAACATGGATGCCGGCCAGCGAGCCCGGCGCGAGCATGTCGCGCACCACCTCGGTCGCATCGTGCTGCATGACGCGCAGATTGCTCAGCCCCTGCTCATCGATCAGCTTGCACAGATTCCCCACGCCAGGGCCGTGAACCTCGATGCCGATGAAATCGGTTTCAGGTCGTGCAGCAGCAATCTTGGCCGTGGTATCCCCCATGCCGCAGCCGATCTCCAGCACCACCGGCGCCTTGCGCCCGAACACCTCGGCATAGTCGATGAAGCCTTCGCGATAGGAGATCGCGAAACGCGGCAAGAGCTCGTCCATGTAGCGCTTCTGCGCGTCGGACATCCGCCCCTGCCGCAGCACGAAGGAGCGGATGGGCTGGCGTGAAAAACGGCCGGTAGGCTCGCCCACGACGACCTCTTCAGGTTTGTTCGCTGTATCACTCATGGCGCACATCAACGTCCGATCAGACCATCTGTCGGCGAGCTCGGCGTAGCTGCGTAGAGCTTGCGTGGCATGCGCCCGGCACGGAAGGCCTCGCGGCCAGCTTCGACCGCCTTTTTCATAGCGCCCGCCATCAGCACCGGATCTTTCGCAGCCGCAATCGCGGTGTTCATCAACACGCCATCACAGCCCAGCTCCATCGCAATTGCCGCGTCGGATGCGGTGCCCACGCCGGCATCGACGATCACCGGCACCTTGGCCTGCTCGATGATCAGTTTCAGATTCCAGGGATTCAGGATGCCCATGCCAGAACCGATCAGCGATGCCAAAGGCATCACCGCGACACAGCCGATGTCTTCGAGCATCCTGGCCTGGATCGGGTCGTCCGAGCAGTACACCATCACCTTGAAGCCATCCTTAACCAGCGTTTCAGCGGCCTTGAGTGTTTCCGGCATGTTCGGGAACAGCGTAGTCTGGTCGCCCAGGACTTCCAGCTTGACCAGATCGTGGCCATCGAGCAGCTCGCGCGCCAGACGCAAGGTCCGTACCGCATCGTCGGCAGTGAAACAGCCCGCGGTATTCGGCAGATAGGTGAAGTCCTTCAATGGCAGCGCGTCGAGCAAGCTGGGCTCATTGGCATTCTGGCCAATATTCACGCGACGCACCGCGACGGTAACGATCTGCGCACCGGACGCATCGATAGCCCGGCGGGTCTCGTCGAAATCCTTGTACTTGCCGGTACCCACCAACAGGCGGGAGTGATATTCGCGGCCAGCAATCAACAATGGGTCGTTCATGTAGGTAATCCTGAGAAAAGTGAATCAGCCGCCACCAACAGCGACGACGATTTCGAGCACATCACCGTCAGCCAGCACGGTGGTGGCGTGAAGTCCTTTGGGCACGATGTCGCCATTGCGTTCCACCGCAATGCGCTTGCCAGCGAGCTGCATGCTTTCAAGCAATTGCAGAACGGTGCTGGGAGCCGGAATCTGGCGAGCTTCGCCATTGACGCTGAGTTGGAGCATGGATGAGCGACCGATGAGCCGTCTGCAAGACGGCAAGCCAGGAAAATGCGACCGCTTGATTTTACCACGCCCCCTCGAACCCGCCGACGCACCAGACTTGCCAAGAACAGGCCGGCACACACCGAAGCCATCGATTCCCCTTGTCCGGAACCGCTGTGGCTTCGTCTTTCAAAGAGGATCTTTTCCCTGCCCTGCCCCTGCCGCCCGGACAAGAATATTCGGCAAGACATCAATCCAGCTTGCGCAGTGCGCTACGCCCTCGCTACAATCGCGCCCTGTTCTGCGATGAGCAGGCAGCCAGAGCGGGCGTCGTATAATGGTAATACCCTAGCTTCCCAAGCTAGAGCCGTGAGTTCGATTCTCATCGCCCGCTCCACCATCACATTCCGCAATATTCCCTGAGAATCCAGTCTGCTCTGCAAGCCATTGATCGAAAACAGATTTTTGGTCATGCGGCAGTTCAGAAATGCCCACTCATGCCAAATCGTTTTAAGTCCACAGCTGCGAGTGCTTGATACCGGATTTTTGCTGGATGGCTTCGGCCTGCAAAACGAACATCCGACGCCTGTCTTATCTTCAGGAACTGTCCCACGGAGCTCTCAGATCTGCTATCCGAAGGGCCAAGGCCCACACACTTCCGGGTATTGGTGGGCTTTCGTTGAAGGTCAGCACGCCGCTCTTGGAATTCCCGCAACGACTTACCGGCAGCACTATGCAGGACTTGCAAGGGCTATTTAAGCCCGATACTGACAAAGGCAGGTTCGCCACAGCTTAAAGGCTCAGCCAGCGATGTCGTGGATGCTTCAGGCGAGCTACTCTTCGGGTCATTCTAGAGCACACATCCTAAGGGAACGATGGTCTCGAAAGTGCATCATCGCAGCGCGGCGAGCATCCGCACAGGTCGATTCAAAGCAAACCGGGTCGATCAACGCGGCAAGCGCGCTCCCGCTTTGAAGATCGGAGCTGTCAGGCATGGTGTTGAGGTCTCAGCGGCGCATGGACTGAGGATAGAGATGCGGCTCGGAATTCGCTATGGGAAAACCGGACAGGGAACAGGCTACTTTAGGTGAGCTCCTGGAGAGGAGTGAGCGTGCTCAGTTGCCTCGCCGTCAAAATTCTCAGGCTGTGTCTACATCAAGCAAAGCGGGTTTTCCTGCTAACATGTTTGCATATAAACGATAACTAGGAATTATCAAATCGCTATCGACCTAAACTTGGTGCAGACCAGACTGTTCAGCTTCCAACAGTTAGAACTGGCTGAATCTGAATACGAAGCCCGTCACGGCATTGCACCTTTCAATGTATCTCTGTGGGATCCCACTCCAGACTTTATCAGCGGGCTTGGGATTCAACCCATCTTGCGCGTTCCTAGTTCGCCGTTCGAGTACGTGTTCTCCTACCGTGCTCCATTGACGCTCAAACGCGAGATCGCAAAAAAACTTGGGTACACCGAAGACCGTGCGGTGCTGTTGACTCCCAGCGGCACGACAGCCAATCTTGTCGCGCTCAATCTATTACGGCAGCTAGGCAAGGAACGTATCAGGATTGTCCTGCCGGCCTATTTCCAGGTGCCTATCGCGGCACAGGAGATCGGCTTCGAAGTCGCCTGCGACCATGCGCGAGAAGGGAGTTCTGGCTGGATTGCCCCCGACTTGTCGACACTTGATCCTCGGATCGACGTGGTGTGGATCACCCATCCAATTTACGGTATCGGCGAGGCTTTCTCACTAGAGTCGGTGCAGGCCCTGCTTGCATACATGGCCGCAGGTGGTCTGGTGGTAGGGGACGAATGCCAGTGCATGGTAGGTACAGAAGTGAGCAGGCGACTGGGGCATCACGTCGGCTTCATCGGAACCTATTCGCCGCATAAGTCCGTGTGCATGAATGGCGTCAAACTCGGTGTCGTCATTGCCGCCCCCATGCATCTAGAGGCCTTGGAGAATCTATCAGACATTTGGGCCGGTCCACTAACCCGCATGTCGATGGCGGATTCTGAGCATTTCCTGTCGCCGAACTTTGACGAGATGCAAGTGGCCGTTGAAGTCCGGTTGATGGAGTCAGAAGCGGCATTGATGAGCGTTTGCAGGCGATTTGGTTGTACTTTGTTAGGCGCTAAAGGTCCTTACCGAGCGCTTCGCGTAAACGGCGTCTCGCGCAATCTGGAGCTTTCGTTTCCCTATGTTTCGCAATTGATTCACGATACTGGAACTTCGTTCATTCCTTCTTTTGTCAACCTCGGACCTCCTGATGCGCCGTTCAGTTTCCGGGTAAACCTAGCTCGCTGGGGCTCCCCTATGGAAGCCGCCTTAAATCGACTGCTCGTGGCGATTCGCAGCGAACGTCCCGTGTTGTCTCCCGATAATTGAGGCTTCAGGCCTGATCTGCTGAGGAGCTTTCGAGTTCCACAGAGACGGTATCCAACTTCTCTAATCCTCCAGCGATGAGCCCATACACATTATCGGTGCTGATCGAGCGCTTCGTCAGGTCGGACAAGGCATTGAGGGCTGTATGTGTTAATCGGCTTTGCACTGGTTCGCTGTGCCGAAGTACTGAACTCCTCACAAGAGTCTGCATCGTGCGCTTGGGAATCGGCAGGACCAAAGCATTGGCAAGCGCTCGCGTCCGAATCAATTGAGCCAAAATGCCATTCGTGGCGACAATGATCGCATAAAGGGCCAAAACTCCGACCGCAGAGGTACGAACAACTTCGATCCAGGACCCAGGCCGCGCAGAAACGAGTGTAGCGTCAGGATGTCGTGTGGACATTAACTGACCGGCCAATCGAATCACCTCGGCGGAATCAATGGTCGGGCGCTCGCGGTAAGTTAAGGTAAGCCGCATCGCGGCATCTTCATCATCTGTCAGCAGCAGTCTGTCGACCTCCTCGCTATAGAGGTCAATGCTCTGCTGGAGCAGTAGGTAGACCCGATTGTGCAGTTCCTGAACGGTCGCGACCACGTTTGACATGAGGTCGGGCTTGTTCAGCAGCAGGCCGGTCTGTTCCGCTGCGTGCACCAAGAAGTCTATGGGCAGCATGCCCTGCCTTGAAAGTTCCTCGGCGACTCTCATCAGAAATCTGAACTCATCTCGCTTAACCCCAATGCCAAGCGTGGCTACCTCGCACAAGGTGTCCAAGGCACGGTTCAGTGCAAGCAGTCGATGCTCGGGGCCATAGCAAACCTCAAGCATCGCTTTGAGGAAATACCATTTTCGGGCTAGGTAGGATGTCTTCAATACCTCAATGAGATCCTCGTCCGGATTGCGCTGGGTTTCGCCGAGAAACACCAACGTCATGGAAGCCAAGTCTTCGCGAGAAATCCCATAGATCGTTCCAACCGCTTCAGTATTCAACTCCACGCGATCAAACCGGCAGCCCAACATCAATGCGTACAGAAAGGTGCAGTCGGCGATTCGAATGTCTTCGAAGTTCGTCCTGTCAAAGGTGTTGTGCAGAGCGCTGACATTCTTGATTGAGCACTCGCTCAGCGTAGACCGCTCAAACGTCGACTCGTGAATACTTGCTCGGTCGAAAATGGTTCCTGAGAAGCTACCGCTCTGGACCGTGATGTCGAGTAAGAGTGCTTGCTCGAAGCTGCAGTTTTCAAAGTCGCAGGCTACGAACGTGCAAGACCGGAGGTCAGCATCGATGAAGGTGCACTCGACAAAGGTACATTGTGTGAACTGAGCCCCCTCGATGTCACAGTTGTCAAATCGAACCTTTGCAAACATGCACCCTTGAAAAAGGGTGCCGTACAAGATCGCGCGCTTCAGGTCTGCTGAGCTCGCCTGTACATCAGTGAATAGACGATAGGTAAGATCCGCCCCAGGATGGAAGTCGCGTGTGGCATCTCCTGCAACCAAGGGACCCGTGCTGGTAGTTAGGCTGCTCATTTGTGACTCATCTACCTGAGTTTGTGGCGCAGAGGAACGCAAGATAATTCCTAGTTATCGTTAGCGCCCTCCATTTGCCCGCAACAAGGCCTCTCTCAAACTTTGGTCGGATACGTGCGTGTAGATTTCTGTCGTGGAGATGCTGTGATGACCGAGGAGTTTTTGGACGTAACGAATGTCCAGCCCGTTCTCCAACCATTGGGTCGCACACGTATGTCGCAGCATGTGCGGAGTGATATGCCGTGCAATTCCCGCTGACTTGCCCAATTCACGCAGCGCCTGTCTGACCAAGGGTGGGGTCAGCTGCTTTCCCTCTTCGTTCACCAGCAATTTCGAGCTTTGCGAGTCAACATGCTTACGTTTGGCAAGAAAGCTTGAAACGGTTTCAAAGGCGGCGGGAGACAAGAGGTAAACAAAGCGTTGTCGGTTTCCTTTGCCATGAATTTTTATACACCTGTCGGCCAGTGACACATCCTCGATCTGTATGCTGGATAGTTCCCCGACTCTGATGCCGGTCTCTAACAGCAGGCTGACGGCTGTCTTTTTGCAATGGACATCAAAGCCATTCTCGCCACTCGGTGCGGTTGCCGTCTTTCTGAGTTTGCGGGCATCCGCACTGTCGATGGCTCTTGGCAGCCGTTTCGGCAAACGAATTCGTTCATTGAGTGTGTCAAACGGATTCGTCTTGAGCATGGATTCCTGGCGAGCCCATTTGAACAGCAGTTTCAAGCAGGCGACCCTCCGCTTGATCGTGCTTTCCTTGAGCCTCTGCTCATTCCGCATGGTTCCGATATACCGACGCAAGCTCTCCCTCTTGATACTTGTCAGTTCAGCCTGTTGGCCCATGAATTTCTGAGCGTGCTTCAGGTCCCCCCTATAGGCTCGCAAAGTATGTTCCGACAAGCTGATTGCTGAGCTGCAGTGGTTGAGGAATAGTTCGCAGACACGCTGTAGATCCATCATCGTTTCCCTTGTCGTTGGTCAAAACGACGAAAGATACGATTCCTGATGTTTCCCGGAGCCTGTTTGTGTGCCATCCAGCAGAGAAGGACCATCCTTTGGCACACATCCGCGCACAACAGGAGTCCGTTGTTCCGTCGACGGGCACCGGTAGCGCGCCCTTTGCCGCTCCACTTCCCTCAAGCTTGGCCCAGAAATGCAGAAGCCCGCTTGCGCGAGCTTCCGTCTTTGGAACAAACACCTGTGTTCTCACATGATGCCGCCAGTCAGCAGCATCTGCATGTCCTCTTCCGTATTGCGTCCCATCCTGCCAATGATCCGGCTTTCAAGCGGATGCACCAACTTGTCGGGAGGAGAAAGTTCTGCCTTCAAGCCTTCCTGCTCGCGCAAACCATCATCACGGAAGGTCTGATGCGCAACAGTCGCATGTCCGGTATCCATCAGTTTCATGATCGTGCCTCCTCAGCGGAATGAACCATCAACTCACTTGCCCTTGATTCATCCTATGTCAGAAAACAAGGAATACTCATCAGGGTTTTCGAGATGACTGACGGTTTTTCATTCGGGGTAAACCCGCGCCAGGATTGATTCTTCGACTCACTCGCGACGAAATGTATCGCACTGGGGCAGGCTCCCGGTATCGAAGCCACGCCGGAACCACTGCACGCGTTGCGCCGATGTGCCGTGCGTAAAACTATCCGGCTGCACATACCCCCGCGACTGGCGTTGCAATGTGTCGTCCCCAATCGCTGTGGCGGCCCCTAGCACTTCGTCAATATCCCCCGCTTCGAGCACCTGCCGTTCCCGATTGGCATAATGCACCCAGATCCCGGCAAGGCAGTCGGCCTGCAATTCCAGTTTGACAGAAAGAGCATTGGCTTTTGCTTCGGGCAAACGGGCACGCGCACGCTCGACCTTTTCCGAAATCCCCAACAGCTTCTGCACATGGTGTCCGACTTCATGGGCAATCACATAGGCTTGCGCAGCATCCCCCGGAGCCTTGAAACGCTGCTGCAACTCATCGTAGAACCCGAGATCGATGTAAACCTTTTCGTCCGCCGGGCAATAGAACGGCCCCATGGCAGCCTGGCCCATCCCGCAAGCCGTCTGGGTTGCTCCGCGAAAAAGGACGAGGCGCGGTTCGACATATTGCTTGCCCGCCGCCCGGAACAACTCGCCCCAGGTTTTTTCGGTATCAGCCAACACCCTGCCAACAAAGTGCCGACGCTCCTCTTCACGTGCAGAAACCTGCTCGGGTGCCCGAGAGGTTTGTGAGACCTGCGATACCCCAGCGCCATTCAAGACGATCCGTGGGTCTATCCCGAAATACCAGGCCGCCAGCGCCAGCACGACAGTACCGATCCCGATCGAACGACCTCCACCCAGTCCGCTGCCGCCACGCCGATCTTCGATGTTGCTGCTTTCTTCACCGTCACCAAAACGCATGCGTGCCTCTCCAGAAGGTGATTGATCGTTTCATTCTGGCACAGGCAGGACGTGACGAAGGCGTAGACAAAAAAACGGGAAGTCACGCCTGTGACTTCCCGTCCCAAATTGAGGAAATCCTTAGCTCGGATTTCCCTCCCCCTTCATGCGGCCTTGCGGCCCGCAACCGCAGCAGACGCTACGGTCAAAAAACTGGTATCGCAAACCGGGCCCCCGAAGGGCCCGGTCCTGGTGCTGCTCAGATCGCGACCTACTGAATACACACCAGGTGCGGTCTCTTGTATGGTGTTCTCTGATGGAACACCGGTCTCCTCACTCCCCATGGTGTGCCCTGGCGCTGTTTAGCGCGGAGCTAACTCCGTGGTGAAAGCATTCTTGCACATCACAACAACTAATGGGGCTATCAGTTTTGTTTTTTTGGCTAAAACTTTTCTATCGTGGTTTTCCCGCAACAGCCGCACAGGATTTATTCGCGCCGTAAACGAAAAAGGCGCGGAGCCATTGCTCCGCGCCTCGAATAGGATCCCCCGCATGTGCCGTCAGGCCGTCATCCTGAACCGGAGTTCAGGGGGTCATCGCCCGACCGCATCAGGTGCGCCCGGTAAAGGGCGCTCACAACAGCGGCTTGGTGGGCAGATAACCATGTCACATAGACATTGGCTCAAGGAGTATGTGACCTTAACAAACACCGCAGGGGAAAGCTGCTTGGGCTGCTGATCTGTTGCAACCCTTATGTTCTTTATCGGTCAGGATCTCACAAAGCGCTGTGAGTACTTATCCTGACTTCACAAACCGTTCAAAAAAGTTTCTCTTGTATGGCTGAAGCCTTGTCAATTTTCTCAGCCATGGCTGAAATTCTACGCCGGTAGGCCGGGATGTCCACTCCCGCCATACGCTGCGCCACAACGGCTTCATGCGCAATCATCAACGCGCACATCACAGCCGTGGATTCACTTCCGGATGAGTTCTTGCCCAGCAACTGCTGAAGCTTGTCGTTGACCATTACGACTGCCGCCTGCAGGGTCTCTTTCTCTTCCGGTTTGACGGACACCTGATAGTCCCGTCCCATGATCTGGATGACAAGGGTTTCGTTCGCCATCACACACCATCCTCAAGCGGCAGCTGGGCCAGGATTTTTTCCACACGCTCCGTCACAACGGTCACTTTCTCGGAAAGGCGCCGGTTTTCCACCTGTAGTGAAGCCACGCGTGTGGTCAGCTCGTGATTCTCGATGCGCAAGCTCTGATGTGCCTCCAGCAGCGCAGCAAGTCGTGTTTCCAGACTGGTCAATTCAGCATCCATGGGAAGGATGGTAGTGCCCGGCCCGGAACCAGGTCAAGGCGCTACAGCACAATCGACGCAACAAACGCTGTACGGTAGAATCCGCCTCGCTTCTGGTGTCTGCGCGAAGCCCTTCATGCAGATTAAACGGGAAGCCGGTGCGCCTTTCCATTTCGGATCAGGTCATTCCGGCACTGCCCCCGCAACGGTAAACGAGTCAAGACGCAACAGGCAGCCACTGTGCTTTCGCACGGGAAGGCGTTGTGTTGGAAGAAGGCACGATCCTCTTCACTCGCAAGTCCGGAGACCGGCCCGAAGCATTCCGAGGTGCATTGCGGCGGGCGATGTGCGGGCTTGTCGTCGCATCGTCGACCTGCCTTGTACTTTCCTTCCCTGCACCCGCCCTTTATCCCACTACCCGTGCGGGCGGCACGGAAGGAGCTTCATCTTGAAAATCAACCGCAACAAAGTCTTGCCGGCAGCCGTGCTGCTGGCAATCTCCCACTCTGCTTACGCACAAAGCCAGGAAACCGAACTCGAACCGGTCGTCGTGACAGCCAATCGGGTTGCCCGCACAGCCAACGAAACGCTGGCGTCTGTCACGGTTATCACGCGCAAGGACATCGAACAGCAACAAAGCATGTCCGTCCCCGATTTACTGCGCGGTTTGCCCGGCGTACAGATCACCAACAATGGGGGCCCCGGCAAAACCACCTCGCTGTTCCTGCGCGGCAGCAATGACAGCCACACGCTTGTGCTGATCGACGGCGTCAAGGTTGGCTCCGCCACGCTCGGCAGTGCGCCCCTGCAGGACTTGCCCATCGAACAGATCGAACGCATCGAGATCGTACGCGGCCCACGCGCCAGTCTGTACGGTTCGGAAGCCATCGGTGGCGTGATCCAGATCTTCACCAAGAAAGGCGTGCAGTCCCCCAGCTTCAGCCTCGGTGGGGGCTCACGCGGCACCTATGACGGATCGGTTACTGGAGGTTTCGGCTCAGCCGATGCCTGGATAAACGTCGGCGCATCAGGGCAGACAACACGTGGCATCAACGTCAAGGATGGCAGCAGCGAACCCGATCGCGATGGCTATACCCGCAGCACGATGAACCTGCGCGGCGGCGGGCGCCTGAACGAGAAACTGGACTTCGATCTGCAGGCGCTGCATACCGAAGGCCGCAACAAATACGACGGGGACCCGAACGTCACCGATCTGCAACAGGACGTATATGCCGGCAACCTACGCTATGCAGCCAGCGAGAAATACACCACCAGCCTCAAGCTCGCACAAAATCTGGATGCCTCGAAGAATTTTACCGACGAGATTTTCCGCTCGCGCATCGACACCCGCCGCAGTCAGGCAAACTGGCAGAACGAGGTGACGGTGGCCAAGGGCCATCAACTGGTCGGCGGCTTCGATTACCTGTATGACGAAATCCTGAGCAACACAAACTACGACCGGACCAAGCGCATCAACAAAGCGGTCTATGGTCAATACCTCGCGGATCTGGGCGCCGTCGACCTGCAGCTTGCCGCCCGTCACGACAAGAACGAACAGTTCGGCCACCACAACACCGGCAGCATCGCGGCGGGTTACACCTTCTCGCCCGCCCTGCACCTGCGTACCAGCTACGGCACGGCGTTCAAGGCGCCCAGCTTCAATGATCTGTACTGGCCCGGCGCAGGCAGCCCGAATCTGCAACCGGAAAAATCCCGCACGGTCGAAGTCGGAGCCTCCGGCAAGCACGGTGACTTCGACTGGCAAGCCAGCGCGTTCAAGAGCCGCGTCAGCAACCTGATCGCCTGGGCCCCGATTGCGCCCGGCTCCTGGACCTGGCTACCGAGCAATGTAGCCCAGGCCCACATCACCGGGCTAGAGCTGAATGCCTCACAGAAACTCGGCAACACAAAGCTCGCCGCCAGCGCCACCTTCCTGAACCCCAAGGATCATTCGGGAGACAGTAGCGAAGGCAACCTGCTGGCCCGGCGTGCGCGCCAGACCGGCCGTCTGGATGCTGATCACCAACTTGGCAAGTGGTCCTTCGGTGCTTCACTCAATGCCTCGGGCAAGCGTTACAACGATGCAGCCAACACTGTGAAGCTGGGCGGCTACGCCACCACCGACCTGCGTCTGGCGTATGCCTTCAGCAAGGAGTGGCGTGTGCAGACCCGCATCGAAAATGCTTTCGACAAGCGTTACCAGACTGTCGATGGCTACAACCAGTCTGGCATTGGTGCGTTTGTGACCATTCGCTACCAACCGAAGTAAGATCGGCCCGCAGCCGGTGCCCCCGCCTGCTGCGGTTTATCGGAACCTCGACATGACAACGACAAACAACGCCGATAAGAACACCCGCCACAAGGCGCGTATGGCACGCAAAAAGACCGTCATTGATGCAAATATCGCCTCGGCCAACGAGGAACGCGGCCTGTTGCTGATCAACACCGGTAATGGCAAGGGCAAGAGCAGCGCAGCTTTCGGCGTATTGGCCCGTGCGCTCGGACACGGCATGCACTGCGCGGTGATCCAGTTCGTCAAGAATCGTTCGGACACCGGCGAGGAAGCCTTCTTCCGCGATCACCCCCGCGTCAAATGGCATGTCATGGGTGACGGTTTCACCTGGGATACGCAGGACAATGCCAAGGACACCGCCACCGCCCGCGTGGCCTGGGAACAGGCGCTGGTCTACCTGCGCGACCCGGCCATCGACCTGCTGATCCTCGACGAATTCACCTACACGCTCAAATACGGCTGGCTGCCGCTGGATGAGGTCACCCACGAACTGGACAGCCGCCCGACCATGCAACACGTGATCATCACCGGACGTGCCGCACCGGAAGGCCTGATCGAGATTGCCGACACGGTGACTGAGATGAACCTGGTCAAGCACGCCTATCACGCGGGAGTGAAAGCCATGCCGGGGGTGGAGTGGTGATGTTGGTTGGAGCGGCCAGTGGCCGCGAACTCTACGCGGGGAATGAGACTGCATTCGCGGCCACTGGCCGCTCCAACGGAGTCGGGTATGTCTGATTGCCGCGCCTTCCTGATCGCCGCCCCCGCTTCCGGTCAGGGCAAGACGACCGTCACGGCCGCCCTGGCCCGTCAGGCACGTGCCCGCGGCGAGAAAGTCCGCATTTTCAAGACCGGGCCGGACTTCCTCGACCCGATGATCCACGAGCGGGCCAGCAACGCGCCCTGCTATCAACTGGATCTGTTTATGGGCGGCCTGGAACATTGTCGGGCACTGCTCGCCCAAGCAGCGGAAGACGCCGACCTGATCCTCGTAGAAGGGGTCATGGGGCTGTTCGATGGCGCGCCCTCCAGCGCCGATCTGGCACGCGCTTTCGGCCTGCCCATCGTTGCCGTGATCGATGGCAGCGCCATGGCCCAGACCTTCGGCGCGCTGGCACATGGCCTGGCCAGCTTCCAGCCGGATCTGGAATTCGCCGGGGTCTTCGCCAACCGCGTCGGCAGCGCACACCATGCTGCCATGCTGTTTGAATCCCTGCCGGCACATATCCCCGGGCTGGGCTGGTTGCCACGCGAGGCAGTGATCTCCTTGCCGGAACGCCATCTGGGCTTGCTGCCTGCGGCGGAACTGGCCGATCTGGATGCCAAGCTCGACAAGGCTGCCGCTGCGCTGCGCTTTGATCCGTCGCTAATTCTGGAATGGAGTGGTGTTTCCGATGCCCCAAGCCCCACGCTCCAGCCCTTGCTGAAAGGCCGACGCATCGCCATCGCCCGCGATGAAGCCTTCTGCTTCATTTACCCGGCCAACCTCGATACCCTGCGCGCACTCGGCGCCGAGCTGTGTTTCTTCTCGCCCCTGAATGACAATGCACTGCCCGTATGCGACGCGGTGTGGCTCCCCGGCGGCTATCCGGAATTGCACGCCGCCCGCATCGCGGCCAATACCGGCATGCAGCTCTCCCTGCTGGCCCACCACAGTGCCAGCAAACCACTGCTCGCCGAGTGCGGCGGCATGATGTGCCTGTTCGAAACACTCGTCACGGCAGACGGAGCGATGCATACCGGCTTCGGCCTGCTTGAGGGCTCGGCCTTGATGCAGACCCGCCTTGCCGCACTGGGCTTGCAATCGGTCGATTTACCGGAAGGGACACTACGCGGCCACAGCTTTCATTATTCACGCTCTGAGACGAACTTGACGCCGATTGCCACGGGCACGAATCCCAACAGCGGACCCACTGCCGAAGCCGTGTATCGCGTGGATAAACTGACCGCGAGCTACATCCACTTTTATTTCCCGTCCAACCCGGCGGCGCTTGCCATGCTCTTTGCATCATGAGTATCACCCTGTCCCTGCTGCTCGGCGTGATCCTCGATCATCTGTTTGGTGAAGTCCCGCGCGGGCACCCGCTGGTAGGGTTCGGGCGTATCGCCCAGTGGCTGGAGCGGCGGCTCAATACCGGCACGGCACGCATCCTGCGCGGCAGCCTGGGCTGGGCACTGCTGGTGCTGCCCCCGACACTGCTGGCGGCCGCCACCTTGTCATTCGGACATGTGTGGATCGTGAATGGCATCGCCCTCTATTTCGCGCTCGGAGCCCGTTCCCTGAATGATCACGGCATGGACGTGGCCGAGGCACTGCGGCATGGGGACTTCGAGGAAGCCCGCCGGCGTGTCGGCTATCTGGTCAGCCGCGAAACCGCTGACATGGACGAAGCCGCCGCCGCCAATGCCACCGTCGAGTCCTTGCTGGAAAACGGCAACGACGCCATCTTCGGCGCACTGTTCTGGTGTGCCGTGGCTGGTGCGCCGGGCGTGATCCTGTTCCGGCTTGCCAACACCCTCGACGCCATGTGGGGCTATCGCACGCCGCGCTTCAATGAATTCGGCCGCCTCGCCGCGCGCGCCGACGATGTCCTGAATTACCTCCCCGCCCGCCTCACTGCGCTGACCTACGCCTTGCTCGGACAGACCCGCCGCGCACTGCGCTGCTGGCGCCACCAAGCACCGCAATGGTCCAGCCCGAATGCCGGGCCGGTGATGGCAGCCGGCGCGGGCTGCCTGGGCCTGCAATTGGGGGGAGCGGCCATCTATGAAGGCGCCGTGGAACAACGCCCGGCCTTGGGAGAAGGCCGCAAGGCAAGCGCTACGGACATCCCGCGCACCCTGACCCTGATATCGCACAGCCTGCTGATCTGGCTGGTAGTGATAGGCTTGGCAGATGCACTCGGACTCTAATCTCAATCACGGCGGACGCCTGCGTGCCGCCGCACATGACTACCGCATCCCGCTGCAGCATTGGCTGGATTTATCCACCGGCATCAACCCGACCGGCTGGCCGGTGCCCGCGCTGCCTGCGGAAGTCTGGCGGCGCCTGCCCGAAGACGACGATGGTCTGGCCATGGCCAGTCTGGCCTACTTCGGCGGCCAGCGCGTGCTGCCCCTGGCAGGCTCCCAGGCCGCGATCCAGGCTTTGCCACAGCTCTTTGCCCCGCGCCAGGTCGGCATCCTATCGCCCTGCTATGCCGAACACATGAAAGCCTGGCAGGCGGCCGGCCATCAGGTCGAGGCGATCGCCTACGCCGATGTGGACGCTGCGCTCAAGCGCGTCGACGTGCTGCTGCTCTCTAACCCGAACAACCCCACCGGGGGCCTCATCGCACCAGACATGCTGCGCGCGTGGCACGCCCGGCTTTCTGCTCGCGGTGGCTTGCTGATCGTGGATGAAGCCTTCATCGATGCAACACCGGAACAGAGCGTACTCAGCGACGCTCGCCAGCCCGGACTGGTGGTCCTACGTTCGCTCGGGAAATTCTGGGGACTGGCGGGTGTGCGCTGTGGCTTCATCGCCGCCGAAGATCATCTGCTCGACGAACTCTCCGCCCGCCTCGGGCCATGGACCGTCAGCGGTCCGGCACGCTGGGTTGCCCAGCGCGCACTGGCTGATCGCGTCTGGCAGCAGACGCAGATCCTGCAACTCGCAGCAAGCAGCGAACGCCTCGCCAACCTGCTCAACGCACATGGCCTGCGCTCACCATCGGGCTGTGCCTTGTTCCGCTGGGTACCCACCGCATTGGCCAGCGAGCTGTTCGAGGCATTTGCCCAACGCGCCGTGCTGCTGCGAAAGTATGACGAAGGCCTGCGCTTCGGTTTGCCGGGGAATGAGCCTCAGTGGCAACAGCTTGAGGCCGTGCTCACCAAGGTGATGGCATGACAACCCGAAACGATGGTGCCGTGTTCTTCGATCTTGACGAGACGCTTGTCGACCGCCGCGCCAGCGTGATGCGCTTTGCCCAGCGCCTGTGGCAGGAAGGCGAGGTGCACGCTGAGAGCGAATCCACGTTCCTCAATACCTTCATCGCGCTCGACGACAATGGCCGCTCGCCCGGCCCGGCACGCTTCGAGGCGCTATGCGCGCAGCACCTGCCGCACACGAATCCGCATGCGCTGTTCGAACGCTTCCGCCGCGAAGCCTGGGTAGAGACCACGCTCCTCCCGGATGCTGTCTCCGTGCTGGAAGCGGTGGCCGCGCGCGGCTATCGCGTCGGCATCGTCAGCAATGGTTCCTCGGCCTCGCAGCGCGCCAAGATCCGCAATACCGCCTTGCGTCCCTGGGACGAGGTCGCGGTCATTTCCGGCGAGCTGGGCTGCAAGAAGCCGGATCCGGCGATCTACCTGCATGCACTCAGCATGCTGGACGTAGCGCCAGAGAACTGCTGGTTCGTTGGCGACGACGCCTTCAACGATGTGCTGGGACCCGCTACGCTGGGCCTGCGCCCGATCTGGGTCGAGCGTCACGTCGGCTGGCCGCAGCAGCACGCCCATGCCTACGTGGCCCGCGTCACGCAACTGACGGAGGTGCTCGATGTCCTCCCTTGAGCCACGCCGCACCACGCTTTTCGTAGGGTGGGTTAGACCGCAGGCCGTAACCCGCCGATCAATACATTTCCGGCCGCTATGCGGCCGCTTGCTCACAACCGGCGGGTTACGCAAAAAGCCGCTAACCCGCCCTACAGGGTTTGCTCCATGACTGCCCGCACCCTCATGGTCCAGGGCTGCACCTCGGACGCCGGCAAGAGCACCGTGGTCGCGGCGATCTGCCGCTGGCTGGTACGCGGCGGCATAAAGGTCGCGCCCTTCAAGCCACAGAACATGGCATTGAATTCAGCGGTGACGGCTGATGGCGGCGAGATCGGCCGCGCCCAGGCCGCGCAGGCCATGGCCTGCCGCATCGCGCCCACCACCGACATGAACCCGGTTCTGCTGAAACCGAATACCGACGTCGGCGCGCAGGTGATCATCCAGGGTCATGCCATTGGCAACATGGATGCGCTGGATTACCACGCCTACAAATCCACGGCGCGAGCTGCCGTGCTCGATTCCTTCGCCCGCCTGTGCAGCCAGTACGAAGCGGTGATCGTCGAAGGCGCCGGTTCGCCCGCCGAGATCAATCTGCGCGCGAATGACATCGCCAACATGGGCTTCGCCGAGGCCGTGGATTGCCCGGTGATCCTCGTGGCGGACATCGACCGCGGCGGCGTTTTCGCGCATCTGGTCGGCACGCTGGAATTGCTCAGCGAGTCCGAGCAGGCCCGCGTGAAGGGATTCGTGATCAACCGTTTCCGTGGCGATATCGCCCTGCTGCAAAACGGGCTGGACTGGCTGGAAGAACGCACCGGCAAGCCCGTGCTCGGCGTGCTGCCTTATCTGCACGGCCTGCAACTGGAAGCCGAAGACGCGATTGCCCGCGACGTGCTCTCGCCCGCTGGTGAAGGCCAGCGCCTGCGGGTGATCGTGCCGGTCACCCCGCGTATCTCGAACCACACCGATTTCGACGCCCTGCGCCTGCACCCGCAGATCGACTTCCGTTTCATCGGGCCGGATGAAGCAAGTCAGGCGCCGGGGCGTCCCAAGCCTGGCGCCACCCCCTCGGAGGGGGGTGTGCCCGGTTACGGTCACACCGGGGGCTCACATATCCCAGCGGCGGACCTGATCGTGCTGCCCGGCTCCAAGGCCGTGCGTGCCGACCTCGCCTTCCTGCGCCAGCAGGGCTGGGAGGCGGCCATTGCCAGGCACCTGCGCTACGGCGGAAAAGTCATCGGCATCTGCGGCGGCTTCCAGATGCTCGGCACGGAGATTGCCGACCCTGATGGTCTGGAAGGCGCGCCGGGCGTGGCTTGCGGACTGGGCTATCTGGATATGCGCACCACGCTTGCTTCTGCGAAGCAACTGCGCAATGAGCACGGAACGCTGAACCTTCCATTGCCGTCATTCCGGCGAAGGCCGGAATCCAGATCGGACGTTGCGGCAACGCCTCCGCTGGATCCCGGCTCGGGCGAAGCCCGGTTTATCCTGAGCTTGTCGAAGGGCCGGGATGACGCCGAGATTGAGGTGCATGGCTATGAAATCCACGCCGGCGTGACGACCGGCCCCGCGCTGAGTCACCCTGCCGTGGAACTTTCCGGCGGCCCGGACGGCGCCATTTCGGCTGACAATCAGATCCTCGGCACTTATCTGCACGGGCTCTTCGATTCGCCCGCCGCCTGCGACGCGCTGCTCGCCTGGGCAGGCCTGAGTGAAGCAAGGTCGCCGGACATTGCCGCACTGCGCGATGCGAGCATCGAACGGCTGGCGGATATGATCGAGGAATTCATGGATACCGAAAAACTGATGGCGATTCTGGAGCACCGCACATGACAAATTTCGTAGATGGGTTCGGAGCGAAGCGACAACCCACCGATCAAGAAATTTCTGGCCACAAAGCGGCCCCTTGCCAACAACCGGCGGGTTACGCGAAAAGCCGCTAACCCGCCCTACGCTTTCGTCATGACCCTCAAACCCCCACCCCTCCCCCTCGCCCTGCTGCTCGCCGCCTTTGGCGTGCCCGCCGCGCTGCTGCTAGGCCTGCTCTCGGGCTCTGCGGGCTGGGGCTGGCCGAGTGAAGAGATTCTCTGGCTGATCCGCGTGCCACGCGTGCTCGCAGCCTTCGGCACCGGTGCGGCCCTCGCCTTGGCGGGCGCGCTGATCCAGTTGGTCACGCGCAATCCGCTCGGCGATCCGCATGTGCTGGGCGTGACCAGTGGGGCTTCGGTCGGTGCGTTACTGATGCTGCTGCTCGCCCCGGCCGGCCTGCTGCTGGCGCCGGAGCTTGGTGCCGTACTCGGCGCACTCGGTGCCATGTCATTGGTCTTCGCGCTGGCCTGGCGCAGCATGGGGCGTGGCCTCGCGCCCAGCGCCCAGCCCGGCACGGTGATCGTGCTGCTGGTCGGCGTGATGATCGGTGCAGCGTGCAGTGCGGTGGTGTCCTTCATGCTGGCGATGGCCAATGACCTGCAGTTGCGCAGCATCGTGTTCTGGCTACTTGGCGATCTGAACGGTGCGGCACTGTGGTGGCCCGTGTGGGTCGCCGTGGGCCTCGCCCTGCTGCTGGCCTGGCCGCGCGCGCAGGAGCTGGACTGGATCGCACGCGGTGACGCCTGGGCGTGGACGCTCGGTGTGCCGGTTGCCAAGCGCCGCCGGATCGCCATCTTCGCGGCTTGTCTCGCTACCGGCGCAGCGGTCGCCACGGCAGGCAGCATCGGCTTTGTCGGTCTGGTTGCGCCGCATATCGTAAGACTCACCGGATTGCGTCACGCCAGAATGCTTTTGCCATTTTCAGCATTGTTCGGTGGGGTTTTCCTCGTGCTCGCTGACACGGTGGCACGGACCATCATTGCGCCGGCCCAATTGCCAGTGGGCGTGATCTCGGCCAGCGTGGGAGTGCCCTTGTTCCTGATGCTGCTCTTGCGGAGGCGCGCATGAGTCTGCGCTTGGAAAATCTGCGCCTGAATGCCGGCGGCAAACCCGATGGACGCAGCCTGATCGCGGATCTCAGCCTGTCGATGAATCCTGGCGAGCGCTGGGTGTTGCTCGGGCCGAACGGCGCGGGCAAGTCTACCCTGCTCGTTGCGCTGGCAGGTCTTCTCCCACCCAATGCCGGAAGCATCCTGCTCCACGGCAAACCACTGGCGGGCTGGCCTGGTGAAGCGCTCGCCCGCCAGCGTGCCTGGTGTCCGCAATTCTGGCTCGACCCGTTTCCGGTCAGCGCCTGGGAGACCGTGGCTTGTGCCCTCTTCGCACTGCACCCGGAACATTCGGCCCCAGCGGTCGAGGCGCTGGCGCGTCATTGGCTGAGCGAATTCGATGTCGACCATCTGGCCGATACCGATGTACGCATGCTCTCCGGCGGCGAGCGCCAGCGTATCGCACTCGCCACAGCATGTGCCCAAGGGGCTCCGCTGCTCTTGCTGGATGAACCCAGCTCGCATCTGGACTGGTCGCATCAGGCGCTGCTGCAGGAACGCCTCAAGCGCTGGTCAGCCGATGGCGGTACGGTGTTGACTGCCGTGCATGATCTCAACCTGGCCTGGACCCTGGCCACCCACGCCCTGCTGCTCGACGGCCTGGGTGGGGCGGTGCATGGTCCGCGCGACGATGTGCTGCAAGCGGATCGGCTCAGCGCTGCATTTGGCATACCGGTCAGCATGCGTGAAGAAAATGATGCGCGCTGGTTCCGCGTGGCGCTGGAGAATCCTTTATGAATATTTTGAAACGCGTAATGATTGCCGCAGGAGCAGCCTCTGGCCACGCAGCGTGTTTGAATCTGTGGGAGCGACGTCCACGTCGCGAAGCAGCCGTTCGCGACATGGACGTCGCTCCCACAAACCTCTTCCACGGCCCAAGATTTCTCGTTGCGCTTGTCATGCTGCTATGCCTCGGCGTGACCCACGCAGCCCCCATCACCCTGAAAGATGATGCCGGCCACACGCTGACACTGAAAGCCCCAGCCCAACGCGTGATCTCGCTAGCCCCCAGCCTCACCGAAATGCTTTACGAAGCGGGTGGTGGCGACAAGCTGGTGGGCGCGGTGGAGTACAGCGACTTCCCGCCGCCCGCACTCGCGGTGCCACGCATCGGCAGCAACCAGAAGCTCGATCTGGAACGCATCGCCAGCCTCAAGCCGGATCTGGTACTGGTGTGGTTCCACGGCAACGCCCAGCGTGAAGTGGAGCAGTTGCGTGCCCTGAACATTCCGATGGCGTATTTCGAACCGCACGGCATCGCTGACATTCCCGGCGTGCTCGAACGCATCGGTCAGCTGATGGGCAGCGAACGCGTAGCCAGCGCTGCGGCAACAAAATTCCGTGCCCGCCACGCCGCCTTGCAACGCGCCTACACCGGCCGGCCACCGGTTCGCGTGTTCTACCAGATCGCCCAGAAACCGTTGCTGACCATCAATGACCAGCAGATCATCTCGGACGTGATCCGCCTGTGCGGCGGCGTGAACGTCTTCGGCAAGGAAACCATGCTGGTGCCACAGCTCTCCACCGAAAGCGTGGTCTCAGCCAACCCGGAGGTCATCCTCACCGCACGCATGGGCGGTGGCGGCAGCGCGCCACTGCGCGCCATGGATGAGCCCACGCTCGCGGACTGGTTGAAGTTCGGCAAGCTTCCGGCAGTGAAGAACCGGCAGCTGTGGTTGATCCCCGGCGCCCTGATCAGCCGCCACGGCCCGCGCATCCTCGATGGCGCACAGGCGGTTTGCACGGCACTCGACGATGCGAGGAAGCACAAATGAAAACCGAACATATTGTTAAGCATGGAACTTTCATGCGCCTCATATTTTCCTTGGTGCTGCTGACCGTTGCTCTATCCGGTTGCGGCCAGCCGTTCATCAGAACCACTGCAGGCGGCAGCGAGATGGTTTTCGATGGTGATATCACGAAAGAGAGCGTCGAAAAGTTCAAGGAGAAACTCGCTGCATCACCTCAGGTAAAGAAATTAATCATCCGATCCACCGGAGGCGATGCAGAGTCAGGCATCGATATCGGCGAACTGGTCTTTCAACGCCATCTTGATATTGAGATAAAGGGCTACTGCCACTCGGCCTGTGCCAACTTCATCTTTCCGGCAGGAAGAATCAAGACCATTCCGGACAACGCCGTAGTTACTTGGCACGGCAATATCAGATTCGGCATGTACAAATTTGAATTAGGTGACGTCCAGATCCCCGGCAAACAGATGCTGAATAGCCTGAACGTCCCTGAAGACAAAAAGGAGTCTTTCATTGAGTCATTGGCGCAATCTTCTTACGCCCTGCAAAAAAAGGAAGAAGGCTTTTATGCCAAGATCGGCGTCAATGGTTTCATTGCCTGGATAGGGAAGATCCCCCCTTATCAGGTGGAAGATGTGTACACGATGAGCGCCGCCGACATGGCGAAGTTCGGCATCAAGGACGTCAAGGCCAACGACGGATATGAAACTTTGGACTTCACCCGCATGACTGTTTCGAAGGTCTCCGTCATCAAAATCGATACGGATGTTTCACCACCTGTCATCAAGAATCCCAAGCAACCTGCCGAATGGTTCAAATGGGAATGACGACGCCATGACAACCCACCTGATTCTCGGAGGTACCCGCTCCGGCAAGAGCAGCTTTGCGCAGGCGCTTGCGGAAGCACACCCGGGGGAGGTCCAGCTGATCGTCACCGCCGAGATCCTCGATGATGAAATACGCGAACGCGTTGCCAGGCATCGCGCCGAACGGCCAAGCCATTGGCATGTCACCGAAGCACCCATCGACTTGCCCGAAGCCATCGCACACCTGGCTGTCGGGTGCGCACCGCGCACCGATCCGGCTGATGTACAAGACAATCCGGTGCGCAATGCGCACCCTACGTTCGTGCTGGTGGATTGCCTCACCCTTTGGCTCTCCAACCTCCTGTGCACGCGACCTGAAATCCTGAGCGAACGTGTCGATGCGCTGTGCACTGCAATCGTCTCGGCCCGTGGCCAGCTGGTGCTGGTCTCCAACGAGGTGGGCTGGGGCATCGTGCCCGAGAACAAGCTCGCGCGCCTGTTCCGCGACGAACAAGGCAGGCTGAACCAGCGCGTCGCCGCACTGTGCGACGAGGTGACGCTGGTGGCAGCGGGACTGCCATTGAAGCTGAAGGGCACGCGATGAGCGGCACGCTACAAACCCCGCGCCTGCTTCTGCAGCCACTGACAAAGGATGACGCCGCACAGGTACTGGCCTACGAAATGCGTAACCACGCTTTGCACGGACGGCACGGCCCCGTACGCGCGGCGACTGATTTCACGCTAGAGGCTTGTGTCCAAAGAGTCGCCGCACAGCTTGAAGAAGTCTCACGCGGTCACGCCTGTCGCTGGATTCTGCGCTTGCCTACCCAGCCCGAGTCCATCATCGGCCATGTTGCCATCACCTCCATCCAGCGCGGTGTGCGCCATGCCGGCGTTCTGGGCTACGGACTGGACAATGAGCACGCCGCTCAAGGGCTGATGACTGAAGCCGTCTCGGCAGCCATCCAGTACGCCTTTGGCGCCCTGAACCTGCACCGCATTGAGGCCAACCACCGCCCGGACAACCTCGCCAGCGCACGTGTACTCGCCAAGCTTGGCTTCGAACGAGAAGGCTTTGCACGCAACTACATCCGTTTGAATGGAGAGTGGTCGGATGTGGTGCTCAACAGCCTATGCAATCCGGCCTGGCGCGCTCCGCTGATGCTGCAGGCAAATGATGCCCCCGAAGCCTACCTCGCTCCCTGCGCGATCATCGATTGCGAGCATCCCGCCATCCAAGCCAAGGCCAGCAGATTACGCACTTTGAATGGCGATGTGCTGAGCCTGGCCCGCGCCAGTTTCGAGTTCGTGCGTGATGGAATCGTCCATAGCTGGGATGCACAGCAGGGGCCCGTCACACTGAAAGCCTCGGAGGTGCTGCTGAGCGGTTATGGCTACTGCTATGCCAAGAGTCATCTGCTCGCCGCGCTCTTGCGTGCCAATGGCATCGCTGCCGGCTTGTGCTACCAACGCCTTTCCATCGGGGACGGCGGCGCACCATATTGTCTGCATGGGCTGAACGCCATCCTGCTGCCCGGCTTCGGCTGGTATCGCTGCGACGCACGCGGCAACAAGCCGGGCATCAGCGCCGAGTTCGATCCGCCCCGTGAACGCCTCGCTTTCAAACTGCAGGATGCCTTTGAGACCGATTTTCCACAGATCAATGCACGGCCCCTGCCCGCAGTGATCGAGGCCCTGCGGGCAGCACCCGACATCTTCTGGCTGCACGATCATCTGCCGGATCTTGCCCATCCACCTTCGCAGGGGGCGCCATGTGCCCCATCAAGACCGATATCAACAACCCAGTCGTGTGCCCTGCGCACCCCACACACACCATGATGAATACATTCAATATCCAGCCGCTCTCGCATGAACTCGAAGCCGCCATCCAGCAACGCCTCGACACACGGACCAAACCACTGGGCAGTCTCGGCAGCCTCGAAACCATCGCCCTGCAGGTCGGCCTGATCCAGCAGACGCTCACGCCGCAATTGAAGCAGGCGCGCATTGCAGTTTTCGCTGGCGATCACGGCGCGGCCAAGGCCGGTGTGGGTGCTTACCCGCAAGAAGTTACCGCCCAGATGGTGATGAATTTCCTCGCTGGCGGAGCCGCCATCAACGTCCTGGCGCGCGAGGCCGGATTGAAGATTGCGGTGGTCGATTGCGGGGTGGCCTGCGAGATCTCCGGCGCAGGCGAGTCCAGCGTGGAATACGTTGGTGCCAAGCAGGGGTTTGGCACTGCCAACTACCTTGAGGCGCCTGCAATGAGTGTGGCGCAACGCGATGCGGCCATCGCTGTCGGCGCCCGACTGGTACGCACCTGGCATGCCGCCGGCTGCAACGCCATCGGCTTCGGCGAGATGGGCATCGGCAACACCTCCACGGCCAGCCTGCTGACCCACTTCATCACCGGCGCGGACCTGGATGCCGTGATTGGTCGTGGTGCAGGACTCGACGATGCGGGCCTCGCCCGCAAACGCGGTTTGCTTGCCCGAGCCGCCGCACGCGTTGCCGGTCGCCCGCTCTCGGCGCTGGACGCCCTTGCCGAATTCGGTGGTTTCGAAGTTGCCACCATGGTCGGCGCCTATCTTGCGGCAGCGGAAGCGCGCATGCTGATCGTGGTGGATGGCTTCATCGTCACCAGTGCCCTGCTGGTCGCCCATGCGATCAACCCGGCGGTACTGGATTACTGCGTGTTTGCTCATGGCAGTGCCGAGCCTGGGCACCAGGCCCAGCTCACGTTCCTCGGCGCATCGCCGCTGCTGCAGCTGGGCATGCGACTGGGCGAAGGGACCGGGGCAGCCAGCGCCTTCCCGTTGATCCGTGCGGCCCTGGCGTGCATGAACGAGATGGCCGGGTTTGACGATGCAGGGGTGAGTCAAGCACATTGATGCCGGCACGGTGCGTCGCCGCAAAAGCGTTTCGCGGCCAATGGCGCCCCTACACCAACCACGCAGGCAAGGCCGACGGAAACGCTTTCCTTAGCACTCAATTCAGCCCCCAGCCCTTATGCAAGAACTTCGCCGCTTCCTGATCGCCCTCGGCTATTTCACCCGCGTGCCGGTGCCGGCCTGGGTAGGTTGGTCGTCTTTCGAACTGAATCGCGCCACGCGCTATTTTCCACTGGTGGGCCTGCTCGTCGGCGGCTTCAGTGCGCTCGTTCTGTGGGCTGCGCTGCAGTGCCTGCCGGGCCCGGTGGCTGTGGGGCTGTCGATGCTTGCGAGCCTGATTGTGACGGGAGCCTTCCATGAGGACGGGCTGGCCGACTCGGCCGATGGTTTCGGCGGTGGTTGGGGCAAGGCACAGGTGCTGGCGATCATGAAGGATTCGCGCATCGGCACTTATGGTGCCATCGCGCTGGGCATGGCGCTGTTGCTGAAGTTTGCGACACTCCATGCCCTCGGCATCCAGGCGCTGCTCGCGCTGCCGCTGGTGCACGCGGCTTCGCGCGTGCCGCCGCTGCTGATCATGGCCGGCATGACTTACGTACGCGAAGACGACAGCACGCGCGCCAAGCCGGTCGCGGAAGGGCTGGGCGTAGCGGACTGGTTGCCGGGCGTGCTGCTGGGCTGCGCGCCACTGCTCGCCGCCGTGTGTTTCGGCTATCTGGACCCACTGCGGGCTACGGCCATGTTGCTTGGTGTGAGTGGCGCAGGGCTGCTGTGTGCCCGCTATTTTCACGGCCGCATCGGCGGCTATACCGGTGATGCGCTCGGCGCCAGCCAGCAAGTTTGCGAGCTGACGGGCTATCTGGTGTTGTGCGCGCACGGGGCCGCATGAACATCATCCGTACTGATTTGAGCGCGGTTTTCGCGGCGCGGACGTCGCTCCTACAGGCTTCGCTCACGACAGGCAGTTTGTGGGAACGACGTCCACATCGCGAATGCCTTTTGAAGAAAAAAACATGAGCCCGGTCTCCGCCGCCCTGCGCCCTACACCCCACTCCCCGATCTACCTGATCCGCCACCCGGCGGTAGCCGTGCCGCCCGGCATTTGCTACGGCCAGAGTGATGTGGCGCTGCGCGAACCGGTCGACGCCCTGGCCGCACAGCTACGGGCACAATTGCCGGCGGATTTCACGCTCCTCTCCAGCCCGCTTTCGCGTTGCCTGCAACTGGCACAAGCGCTGGGCACACCACGCACGGATGCACGCCTGATGGAAATCGATTTCGGGCAATGGGAGTTGCGGGCCTATGACGATATCGAACGTGATCTGATCGATGCCTGGGCTGCAGATCCGCTGGATTTTCGCGGGCATGGCGGCGAAAGTGTGCGCCAGATGGCCGAGCGTGCCATCGCCGCACTGCATGCGGCCTTGCCGGAAGCGCCCACGGCACTCGTCATCGTGGCCCATGCCGGACCCTTGCGGGCGCTGGCCGGACACTTGCAGGGCATGCCGCCGGCAAGCTGGATGCAGCTCAGCCTGGCCTACGGCAGCCTGCTCAAGCTGAGTACCTGATCCGGCTCAGCCGACCGCAGGAATCCCCGAGTTCCCCGCATGGGCCACTTGCTGCATGTGGAATGCCAGGGCGGCATCCAGGGTAGCGGCGTGCTGGCCGAACCAGGCCGCCAGCGATTCGGCAGCATCCCGCCCCGCACCATGCTGGCCACCACGCAGATCGGCCGCGGCACTTTCCAGCAAGGTCAGCACGCCTTCGTGATCGCGCAGGTGGTTATCGATGCCAGGCATCCGGCTGGTTTCCATCCAGGTCTTTTCCTGGGCAAAGTGATCCTTGCAGTGCACGAACAACTGCGTCAGGCGCGCCAGTTCTTCACCATCCGGCGCATCGGCGAGGGCATTGGTGAGGGCCACAAACTCCTGATGGGCGGCATCCATCGGGCCACTCTGCAATGCGTGCATGCTGTCTTGCCATTCAATTCGGGTCATCGTCTTCTCCATTCAGGAAATCGGGGCCTGCTTTTGAAACAATCTTTGCCCTCTCTGCTGGCAGCGTAGCAGTTTCCACCGCCGCCGTCTCACTCTCACGCATACCCACAAGTTTGGCCGTTACAATGCGGCCATGACTCATCCAGCACCCGCCACCTATCTGCCCGATGCCATCGAGCCTGCGCAATTGCGCCGGGCGCTGGTCATCAAACTGCGCCACCATGGCGACGTCCTGCTCAGCGGGCCGGTCCTTTCCTGCCTCAAACACGCTGCGCCGCAGTGCGAGATCGATGCCCTGGTCTTTACCGACACGGCAGCCATGCTGACCGGGCACCCGGCACTGGCCCAGTTGCACAGCATCGGACGGGACTGGAAGAAACTGGGGCAGTTTGCCCAGTTGGGCCACGAATGGCGTCTCTTGCAGGCCCTGCGTGCGCGCCAGTACGATCTTGTCATTCACCTGACCGACCATCCGCGCGGAGCCTGGCTGTCCCGCCTGCTCGGCGCCCGCTGGTCCGTCGCGCCGCAACGCACCAAGGGCGGAAAGTGGTGGAAGAATTCCTTCACGCATCTGTATCGCACCGTCGGTGGCGGGCGTCGCCATACCGTCGACACACATCTGGATGCGCTGCGCCGCCTGGGGCTGCAGCCTGCGCCGGAGGCCCGCAAGCTGCAGATGGATCCCGGCACCGAAGCCCGCAACCATGTCGATGCGCTGCTCGCGGAGCATGGCCTGAGCGCAGGCGGTTTCATCCAGCTGCATCCGGCTTCACGCTGGTTCTTCAAGTGCTGGCCATCAGACCGGAATGCGCACTTGCTCAAGACACTGGTCGAGCGTGGCGAAAAAATCGTCCTCACCGCCGCGCCCGATGCACGCGAGCAGGCGATGGTCGAGGCGATCATCAACGAAGCCGGCGTGCCGGTGGTGAATCTGGCGGGCCAGTTCAACCTGCGCCAGCTTGCCGCGCTGACCGCTCGCGCAAAGCTCTTCGTCGGCGTCGACTCAGCCCCGATGCATATCGCGGCGGCAGTCGGTACGCCCTGCGTGGCGCTGTTCGGCCCCTCCGGTGATCGCGAATGGGGGCCATGGATGGTCAACAGCGCAGTCGTGACCAGCCCGCACAGTTGCCGCCCGTGCGGCCTGGATGGCTGCGGGGGCGGCAAGGTTTCCGAATGTCTTGATGCCATCGGCATTCAACAGGTGCTGGATGCAATCGACCGAGTGCTTGCCCATGCGTGATCACGCACCCGACCCGCAAAACCATCCGCTGCATCTGGCCATCGTACGCCAGGCCTACAACCCCTACGGTGGCGCCGAGCGCTTCGTCGAACGTGCCATCAAGGCACTGGGGGATGACAAGGTGCAGGTCACCCTGATCACCCGCACATGGGAAGGCGATGAACGCCCCGGCCTGAAAGTGTTGCTGGCAGCCACCCCGCACATCAGCCGTCTGCTGCGCGACATGACATTTGCACGCAGCGTGCGCTCACTGATCAAGACCCATGTGTTCGATCTGGTGCAAAGCCACGAGCGCATCCCCGGCTGCGACATCTTCCGCGCCGGAGATGGCGTGCATGCCAGCTGGCTGGAGCAGCGCGCGCGCACCCTCGGCCCGATCGGCCGCTTCCTGCAGAGCATTTCGCCCTGGCATCGCTACATCCTGCGCATGGAAGACCGCATGTTCCGCGATCCAAAGCTGCGCGCCGTGATCTGCAATTCAGAAATGGTGCGCCAGGATATCGCCCACCGTTATCCGCAGCTGGCCAGCAAACTGCATGTGATCCACAACGGCATTGACCTTGAACACTTTCATCCGGGCCTGCGCGCACAGTACCGGGAGATGATCCGTGAGCAGCTTGATGTCCCCGAATGCACGCCGGTGATTCTCTACGTCGGCTCAGGCTTCGCACGCAAGGGCGTGCCGCAGTTGCTCGAAGCACTCGCCCGGCCGGAGCTGCAAGCCGCGCAGCTGTGGATCATCGGCAAGGACAAGCTCACCCGCCGCCTGCAACGCCGCGCTGCCGCCCTGGGGCTGAGCAGCCAGGTCCGCTTCCTCGGCCCGAAAAAAGATGTCGCGCCTTATCTGGGTGCCGCCGATGTCTTCGCGCTGCCCACGCTCTACGATCCGATGCCCAATGCCGCACTCGAAGCACTGGCCGCCGGCTTGCCCGTCCTCACGTCGACCAGCTCCGGCGCCGCCGAGCTGGTCCGCCTGGGGGAAAACGGCGAGCGGGTCGACGCTCTCGATATCGCCGGCATAGCCGCCGCCCTCTCCCGTCTACTCAGCGCCAGCCAGAATCCTGATCTGGAACCGGCCGTGCGCGCTGCGGCCCACACCAGCGTTGCGCACATGAGCAACGAGACGATGGCCGCAGAACTTGTGGCGCTCTATCGGCAGCTCCTGCCGGTAGTGGCACAGCTATAATCGCAGCCAAACCGACCCGGGCTCCCAAGATCATGGCGCACTACAATACCCTGCTGTCCCACCGTTCCCTGCGCATCGTGCACACAGAAGCCTCCTGCGGCTGGGGCGGACAAGAAATCCGCATCCTTGAGGAATCCCGCGGCCTGATCGAGCGGGGGCACGAAGTCACCCTGCTCTGCCCGGCAGAATCGACGATCTTCGTGCGCGCACACGACTGGGGCATCAAAGCCGTGGCCCTGCCGCTCAAGGAAAAACGCTGGGAGAACTTCAAGGCCGTGCGCGCCTGGATTCTCGCCAATCGCCCCGACGTCGACATCATCAACACCCACAGCTCGACCGACAGCTGGCTGGTCGCCCTGGCCAACCTGAGCCTGCGCCACAAGGCCATCCCGGTGGTTCGCACACGCCATATCTCGGCGCCGGTCAAGAATTCTTTCGCCAATCGCTGGCTCTACGGCAAGGCGGCTGCGCACATCGTGACCACGGGCGAAGGCCTGCGCCACGAATTGATCGACGGCCTCGGCCTGCGCCCGGAACAGGTCCAGTCGATCTTCACCGGCATCAACACCAAGCGTTTCGAACCCGGCGACAAGGTCGAGGCACGCAACCAGCTCGGTCTCGACGTGAATGCCACCTGGATCGGCATCATTGCCACGCTGCGCTCCTGGAAGGGCCACAAGTATCTGCTCAAGGCAATCAGCGAGCTCAATGACCCGCGCATCCGGCTGGTCATCGTCGGCGACGGACCGCAGCGCGACAAGCTCAACCGCCTCACCGTGGAACTCGGTCTGACCCGCGTCGTACGCTTCGCCGGCCAACAACGTGACGTGGTGCCCTGGCTGCAGGCGCTGGACATCTTCGCCCTGCCCTCCTTCGCCAACGAAGGCGTGTCACAGGCCGTGATGCAGGCCATGGCCGTCGGTCTGCCGGTCATCACCACCCCGATCGGCAGCTCCGCGGATGTGGTCAAACCGGCCCTGACCGGCGTACTGGTTCCGCCCAAGGACAGCAAGGCACTGGCCCAAGCCATCCGCCGCCTGCTCGACAATCCTGCCGAAGCCAACAAGCTCGGCACTGCCGCGCGCGCGTTCGCCCTCGAAAACTGCGGCATCGAACGCATGCTCACGCGCATGGAAGCCGTCTTTCAGCGCTGCGCGGGATGAGTCGTTTCGCCAGTCGCCTGTTCGTCCTGCGGCGCCTTGCACTGCAGGCGCTTGATCCCCGCAACTGGACACGCCGCCGCCCGATTGCCGAGCCGCGCCGGATCCTGATCCTGCATCACCTGCTGCTGGGCGACACGCTCATGCTCACGCCATTACTGGCCAAGCTGGCAGCCCAATACCCGCAGGCCGAACGCTATCTCGCCTGTCCGCAGGCTATCGCCCCGCTGTATGCCGGGCAAGTATTCGGTATCCGCCCCCTGCCCTGGCACCCGCGCAAGGGAGACATCGCCGCCTTGCGCGCCGCGGCCCCTTTCGATCTGGTCATCATTCCTGCCGAGAACCGTTTCAGCCCGCTAGCCCGTGCGCTCGGTGCACGCCAGGTCCTTGCCTTTGCCAACGACAAGCCGGCCTGGAAAAACTGGCTGGTCGACACGGCAAGGCCTCTTCCCTCCACGCCAGCAGCATTTGGTGACTTCTGCGCGGAACTGATCGCAGGCGAAGCCCCGACGCCCTATCAAAGCACCGACTGGCCGCTCCCCCCCAGCAAGCCGTTCGACCGGCCGGCGTCCCCTTATGCCGTCCTCCATCTCGGCGCATCAACCCCGCTCAAACACTGGCCCGCCGAACGCTGGCTGGCGCTTGCCGACTGGCTCGCCGCGCAAGGCATCACCCCGGTCTGGAGTGCTGGCGCCAAGGAACTTGATCTGGTTCAGCAAGCCGACCCGCAAGGCCGCTACCCCAGCAGCGCAGGCCAGCTCGACCTCCCCCAACTGGCAAGCCTGCTGCAACACGCACGGCTGGCCGTGTGCCCGGACACCGGCGTCACCCAACTCGCCCGCACCGTCGGCGTACCAACCATCGCACTCTTCGGCCCGGGTTCAGCCACCTTCGCCGGAACCGGCCAATACTGGCGCAACAGCCCATTCACTGCGCTGTCCATCAACATTGCCTGTCGCGATCAGCACATGATCTTCCGCCGCAAGACCGACTGGATCCAGCGCTGCACGCGTGGCTTCGGCGAGGGTACGAACCAATGCGCCCGCGCGCTATGCATGGAAGGCATCACGCTGGCCGCCGTGCAAGAAGCTTGTACACACTGGCTCGAAGCCTGATATCGGGCGTTTTAGAAGCGAAGCACGTAGCGCCCGATCTGTCTGCAGTCTTGACTGGGATCTGGCGTCAGGCGCTTTGGATGAAGGATTGCTTTCTGCATGAATGCCGAGTGGGTACAATCGGCCAGGTGCCGCCATTCGCGGTAAGCGCCGAAAGCGGGCATTGCGTAGGGTGGGCACGGTGTGCCCACGCAGCATACGATCAGATACCATGAACAAACGCGTGGGCTCGCCGGGCCCACCCTACCTGACACTGAGCTGGTCTCCATGAATTAACGCCCGGCAGGTTATACAGCAGACCGGCAAGTTGTGGCGCAATATTGCTGTTCAAATTGAACGTTAGACCTTCCCACACAAATGATTGGCGGGCAAATCGATGATTGAAGAAAGAACCCTCAGCGCAACGGAAACTCAGAAGCTGCTACAGGCTCAAGAGGATCACTTCTTCGATTTCAAGTCGAAAGACATTCTTCCCGCCAAGTTGCAAGAGACGTTCATCGCCTTTGCAAACGCTGACGGCGGAGACATCTACATTGGAGTCGAAGACAAGAAATACAAAGGGAATCGGGTTCAGCCGTTTGCTGCAAAGGAGGATGCCAACGCGCTGCTCACGGTGCTGCTTGAGCAGACGACACCCGCCGTTGAGAACGTACTGGTCGAGTTCTTAACCGTTGCTGGCGGCAGCCTCCTTCATCTATCTATTCCCAAAAGCCCGAGGGTGCACTACACGGCATCTGGCGACTGCTACGTTCGGCTAAACGCAGCCAAGGTGAAGATCAAGGGCGAGCGAGTTACGAGTTTGGCCTACTCGAAAGGGGCCGTACTCTACGAGCGTGTGCCCGTTGAATCAGTCACTGTTGATGAGATATCAAAAGCGGCGGCACTTGAGTCGTACCGCGAAAGAGTTGGCACCTCTCTGGAACCTGAAAGGTTCTTGCGCAAGCAGCGACTGATCAGTGAAAAGAACGGAAATCAATTGCCAAATGTCGGCTGCGTACTTCTATTCGATGAAGAACCGCAGGCATCGGTAGAAACACGGTGTGCAATAAAGGTCTACCGATTGCGCACAACCGACACCAACTACATGCGCGAGCATCTAGCCGGAATGCCGGCAACCATTAATGGTCCGCTCGAAGCACAAATTTTGGCGGCCCTGGAGAAAGTGGCTGAACTTGTCGAAGGAGCTACCTACTATGAAGGCGAAAAGCTCGTCTCGCTCAAGTATCCAGTTGACGCCATCAAAGAACTTCTGGTCAACGCTGTCATCCATCGCGACTACAGCCTCAATGACGACATCCACATTCGCATTTTTGACAACCGCATAGAGATATCCAGCCCCGGAAAACTTCCAGGCTACATGACGATCGACAACCTTTACGAAGAACGCTTCTCGCGTAATCCCAATATCGTTCGGATGCTGCATAACCTTCCCAATCCACTGAACCATGACATTGGAGAAGGTCTCGACACCGTGAGAAATGAACTCAATAAGGCCGGTCTTATATCACCAGTGTTTGAGGTTAAAGGGAACGCCTTCGTGGTCACGATTCGCCATCAGCGGATGGCGTCGATTGAGGATGTAGTGATGCAGCATTTGGATCAAAACCCAGATGCACTTATGACTAACAAGCTAGCGCGCCAGTTGAGCGGGGAAGACGACATAAACAAGGTTAAGAAGGCTCTACAGAAACTCAGGTCCGAAGGGAAGATCGAAGTCGTAGATCCGGATGCACCCGCATTCAAATTTCAGTACAGGAAGGTCTAACGAATAAGGATAGATCGTGCGCAGCCACGATCTGATCCGTTTGTTGAACAAGCCCGTTCCCTGAGCCGTTTCCAGCCTGGTAGGGCGGGTCATTGACCCGCGCTGACGAACATGACGCCCCATTCCGCGCGGGTTACGCCTACGGCTAACCCGCCCTACGCCTGAACGTCTGCTTCCCGATATTTCGACCGGCCGCAACGGGTCGAAAACAATAGGAACACACCGCGTACAGCGCAGTGACAAGATTACGCAAAACGCCACCGTATGCTGATTGAGACCAGCACGAAGGTGTCTGCATTTCACCCTGCACGCCCCCTTCGAAAAAACAAACGGCCGCATCGCGCGGCCGTTGTTCATTCAAGCAAGGCGGGCTTACAGCACGGCCAGCGCGGCGTCGTAATCCGGCTCGTTCTTGATCTCGGAGACCAGTTCAGTGTGGAGCACCTTGTTATCGGCATCCAGCACTACGACTGCGCGGGCGGTG
>Ga0316604_10000557_pt1 | contig 43110 bp, 44 predicted proteins | sample OWC_soil_day20_C_FD_207650 | JGI IMG/M metagenome (GOLD analysis project Ga0316604, IMG submission 207650) | Wetland soil microbial communities from Old Woman Creek delta, Ohio, United States - OWC_soil_day20_CT | ecosystem: Environmental > Terrestrial > Soil > Wetlands | place: USA: Ohio...
AAATGCTTTGGATGAATTAATAAGCAAAAACGTGCGTTTCCACTATGTGGAAACGCACGTTTTAATTTCACCCATGCAACAAACAATCACAGCATATCGCCGTCAATTTCAGATTCCTTTCCTTGGTGTCAAATTAATTTCCGGCAACTGCATTGAGATAGGTCAGGTAGGTGCTGTACAGAGAGATTTCCTTTTCCTGCACCTGCGCCTGTGCAGAAACATAGGACAGCCCCGCGTCGACATAATCCATTGATGTTCCAACCCCCAGGGCAAACTGGGTTTGCGTTTGATCCAGACTGTCCTTTTGATTGCTCAAGCTGGTATAGCTCGTCTTCAGGTCACTGTACTGGCTCATGAGACTGTTGTACGTAATCTTAAAGCTGTCTGGCAGACTGGTTTTTGCCATCTCCAGATCCAGCGCAGCATCCTGCCGTTCTATTTTGGTCGAGAAATGGTATTCTTTCTTTTTGTCGTATGTAATCTGCAAAATTTTAAGATCCACGCTGTTTGCCATGAATGTTTCCAGATCGCTGGAGTAATCGATCTTCATCAGCTGCTCCATGTCGTCGGCAGTCAGCTCCGGATAGGTCAAAACCACCGTACCCGAGGTATCCAGGCCAAGCTTCACTTTCAACGTGATGAGATCCGTTTCCTGCTGAATCGCCAAGCCGTCCAACGTGTCCTGAATGTTATCCACAGACTGCTTCAGGTTGTCATACTGATTCTGAGAAATATAGCCCTGCTGCAAAAGTGTGGCATAACCGTTGAGCTGGCTCTGCTTTTGAGTCAGGCTCTCCTGTGTGCTCTCCACACTCAATTCATCCTGCCAGCAGGTCAGGAAGGCCTTCTTTGCTTCCAGCAGCGCAGTTTGAATCTTCTGTTCATATTGCAGCTGGGCAATTTCATAACCCATTTCCGCCTCATCACGGCTGTTTCTTAAGGTGTTATAGGTTGAGTAATACCCTTCCATCGCCAAATCTATCATATCCTCTGTATCATCCACCAGATCTTCATAGGTGGATTTAGAAACAGTTAATGTACTTTGATATTTGGTCAGATCCTGGCTGTTGGCGGTCCAGATTTCTTCTATGCTGTCCAGTGAAACATTGGTTGTCGCCTGTGACGCTGTTTCCTGATCTGCGGCCAGGCAGAGACCGGAACCCAGCAGGGACAGCACCAGCAACCCTGAAAATATTTTTTTCATTGCTGTTCTTCCTTTCTCAGAACGATTTTTTCGCCCGCGTGCTCCACCTTCTCCCTGCCTCCTATGGCCTTATGGCCGAGCCGTGCAAAAAATTGCTGTACATCATCGAGTATGGTATACATAATGGGTACCACCAGCAGGGTCAGGACAGTAGACGAGATAAGTCCTCCGATGATCACGATCGACATCGGCGCTGTAATTTCCGACCCCATTTCATTAGAGATCGCGGATGGAATCATACCAAAAATCATGGCCAGGGAGGTCATCATAATGGGCCGCAACCGGATACTTCCGGCATCCAGCAACGCTTCCCGCCGCTGCTTCCCTTGGCTTCTCTGATGCTTTGCATTGTCAATGAGAAGAATCGCATTTTTGGTCACCAGCCCAAGGAGCAGAATCACGCCAATCATCGCCGTCATACTGACCTCACTGTCCGTCAGATACATGGCCCAAATCGCACCGATAATGGCCAGCGGCAGAGAAAACAGAATGGCGAAAGGATCAATAAAGCTCTCAAACTGAGCGGCAAGGATCAGATAGATAAACAGGATTCCCATCAGGCAGGCAATGATGAGCTGTGTGGTGCCGTCCCCAGCCGCCGCCTCAGTTCCACCCAACGAAATTGTGATTCCATCGGGAATACCCACTTCACTGTTTAATTTCTCCATAAATAATGTTTTGAAATCTCCGGTGGCCATACCGTTGAGGTTGGCTGAAATCTGAATTTCTCTGCTTTTGTCGTATCTGGTGATGTTGGCCACCGAGGTCGAAAAGCTTTCTTTGGTCACCTGGCTCAGCGGGACAAGCCCGCTGGTTCCGCTCACATAAATCCCATTGAGGCTGTCTATATTCTCACTCTGCTCATCCGCGATTGAGAGCTTCACATCATAGGTATCCGAATCTGTCGTGTACTGGCTGACATCCACGCCGGTAAAAAGCATATTCAGGGTACTGGAAACAGTGGACGGGGTCACGCCTAACTGCGCCGCCATATCCTGATCCACTTCCAGCGTAGTCTCGGGGCTTCCGCTTTGATCGGTAAGGCTCACATCACGAGCCGCATCAATACTGCTCATCACCTGCTTCACTTGTTGTGCATAGGCCTGCAGCTGTGTATAATCACTGCCCTGGATATGGTAGGTAATTGTTTTCCCTGATGTGATGCCGCCATTGACATTCACGCTCAGGCTTACCCCTGTAACCTGTTTTAAGCTATTGCGGATTTCCTCCGCAACCTGAGTGACGCTTTCCGTTCGATCCTGCTTGTCGGAGATTTCAATTAAAAAATTGACCTCATCCGTCTCTACTTTTGTGTACACATATTGAATTTCTGATTGATTCCCCAGAAGTGCTTCAATTTCCTTTGCCTTGGCGCTGGCTTGCTCCAGTGTCAGCCCAGAGTCCAACTGGGCAACCAAATCAATTTCGCCCACATCCTCTGACGTCAGCGTGGAGATGCTCAGCTGTGAAAACAGGCTCAGGCTATAGGCGAAGACAACCAGAATCAAAACGATCGTCACAAGCCGCCTGCGCAAAACCAAACCCAATAGCCAGGTGTAACCTTTGGTAAAGCGATCAAAGCAGAAATCAAACCCTTTGCGAAACACATTTGACGACTGTTTGCCCCGACTGCCCAACTTGACGGACAGGACGGGCACCAGAGTAAAGGAGACAAACAAAGACACCAGCAAGCTGAACACAATGGTCAATCCAAACTGAATAAAATACTTGCCGATCATACCGTTTACCATGGCCATGGGTAAAAACACGGCTACAACGGCAAGGGTAGTCGCTGTTACCGCAAGTCCGATCTCACTGGTACCATCCTTAGCCGCCTGCAAGGGGGACTTGCCCATATGAAGATGCCGGACGATGTTTTCCAAGACCACAATGGCATCGTCAATGAGCAGGCCTACCGCCAGAGAAAGTGCGATGAGCGTCATCATGTTCAAGGAAAAATCCATAAACTTGAGTGCGGTAAAGGTCGAGATAATGGAGGTCGGAAGGCTGATGGCGCTGATGGCTGTCATGCGAAGCTCACCGAGGAAGATAAATACGATGACAACAGCGAGAATACACCCTTCAATCAGAGTTTTGATGACGCTGTTTACGGTACTCGTTACGCTGATGGAACCATCGCTGACCACATTGATGTTGACCCCATCCGGCAGAGAGGTCTGAATGCTTTCCACCTTATCCTTGATTGCCTGTGCTATTTCTGTGGTATTTCCACCGGACTGCTTGATCACATCCAGGGTAACGGCATCTTTCCCCTGATAGTAGGCCAGGCTGTCCAGGTCCGCCGTGCCGTCAATGACCTGTCCGATATTTTTTACCAGAATCTGTACTCCGTTTTTGGTGGCCACGCTGAGGTTTTCAAAATCAGAAACATTGGTTACCGTGGAATCCGTGCTCAGGGTGATTTCACCTCCGCTGCCCGAAAGTGTTCCGCTGGGAGAGTCCTGATTCTGGGCTTTCAGGCTGGTTACCACCTCCGCGGCGGTGAGACCGTATGCCGCCAGCTTATCCTTATCCAGCTTGATCTGAATTTCCCTGTCCTCGTTGCCGTAGATATCGATGGAACCCACCCCGTCCACGGCGGAAAGCGGCTCTTTTATCTCATCCGTCACAAGCTGGGACAATTCTTGCTTATCCATGGAATCACTGGTGATCGCCAGGGAAATGACAGAGGTAGCGCTGGCATCATATTTTGAGATAATAGGCTCATCAATATCGTCAGGCAGGTCTCCCCGAATGAGACTGATCTTGTCTCTCACCTCCTGCATGGCCTCGCTGGAGGAGGTATCGAGTTCAAATTCCACGGTGGTTGTGGAAACGCTCTGGGATATGGTGGTTGTGATATGATTCACACCGGAAATCTGCCCCACGGCATCTTCCACTTTTTTAGCAACCTTAGTTTCCAGCTGATCCGGTGAAGCGCCCTGCTGAACAATTGTCACCGTGACATAAGCCGGATCAACATCCGGCATAGCGGTGAGCGACAGCCCCGAATAGCTTACCACGCCCATGGCCAGCAGGGCTAAAATGAGCACGGCTGCGAAAACGGGTCGCTTGAGGCTAATATCTGTCAGCTTCATTGATTAGTCTCCCTCTTCTGAAGTGGAAACCGAAACCGCATCCCCATCCTGTAACACATTTAGATTCGTGATAATCACAGACTGGCCCTCTGTCAGCCCGGCGGTAATCACAGCGTTGTCCTGAGTGATCTCTCCAACTGTCACACTGGTTTTTTTAGCCGTTGCGTTGTCAAGCACGAAGACGGAATAGTCTCCTTCGCTGCCGCTGAGCGCTTTCAGCGGCACGGTAAGCACATTTGAGGTCTGTTCTCCGTAGAGAGTCACGGTGACAAAATCTCCGGCATGCAGAGACTGATTTTCATTGCCCACCGCTACCTTGCAGGTAAAGGTTCTGGTATCCTCGTCGGCGGATACCCCAATACTGCTCAGTGTGCCTGTGTATGTACCTTCAACACCGCTAATCGTCAGCTGTGCGGACATCCCCTCCTGAAGCTGAGAGACATTGTCTTGCTCTACCTGAATCACCGCGTTCAGACTGGTAACGTTCTTTACCTTCGCCAGCACCGTTCCCGCTGAGACGTATTGCCCAAGATTGACGGACTTCTCATCCACCACCCCGGCAATCGGAGCGCAAATGACGGCATCATTCAGAGAATCGGTGTAGTTACTTACCGTCACCTTGGCGGCGTCCACGTTTGCCTGGGCCGTCTCAACGGCGACTTGTGCTGTTTGTACGGCAATCTGTGCTGTTTGTACGGCGACCTGCGCTGTTTGTATGCCAACCTCACCGGATTTCAGATCCGCATTGGCCAGTTTCAGGGCTGAATCCGCACTGTCCACATCCGTTTTCGCCCCAGCGCCCTGCGCATACAGCGCCTCGGCCTGGTCATAGCTGCGCTGGGCACTTTCCACATTCAGCTGCAGCTTCTCCAGACTGGCCTGGCTGGACAACAGCTGATTTTCAGCGGATGACAGTTGACTCTTGGTGGATTCCACCTGGCTCTGAGCGGATTTCAATTGACTCTGAGTCACCGCCAGCTGCTGCTGTGCCGATTTAATATTAGCTTGAATATCCTGATCGTCCAGCTTGACCAACACATCCCCGGCAGACACGGCTTGCCCGTCTTCCACCAGCACCGCAACCACCTTTCCGCTCATGTTGCTGCTGACGATTCCTTTCTCACATGGTTCCAGGGTAGCATTATAGGTCAGGGTGGCGGTACCCTGTGCCGCGGTTACCTGCTGTGTCTCAACAGCAATGGCTCCGACGGCTGTCTCGCCCGCCGCTTCCGCGTCAGACGATGCGGAAGAGCTTCTGCTGGCCACAAAAATACCTGCTACCAGTAAAACTGCCCCCATTGTGTATATCCCTATTTTTTTCTTGGATACGTTCATCAAAATACCTCTATTCTTTCAATTTTCGTCAATTGACTTTGCCAGGGCGCTCACACATTCGATATCGGCACACGGACTATCAGACACAGTGTACTATACGAAAGTAAAGATAACGTCAACAATGGAATCATTAGGCAATAAAAATTCGCCAAAAAAGCATCGGCTAAACATACCGCTTATGGTATGTTTGACCGATGCTTCATGTGATGCTATTTTTGCTTTTCTTTCGGCAGGACTATGGTAACCTCCGTACCATCGCCAGGGGAGCTTAATACGGAGAGGTCGCCTCCATGCAGGGCTACGATTTTTTGAACCACCGCCATGCCTAAGCCGTTTCCCTCGGTGGTATGTGACTTGTCTCCTTGAAAAAATTTATCAAACATATGGTTTGTGGTGTTCTCATCCATACCGCAGCCATAGTCCCGCACGCGGAAGATGACAGTCTCTCGCGTATCCTTCAGCTGAATCTCCAGTCTGCCGTGTCTGGGGGAAAACTTGATGGCATTGTCCAGAATATTGATCCACACCTGACTGAGCAGATCGCCATTTCCGTAGTAGTAAACGTCCTCCAGCTCCATTTCCAACTCCAGCTGCTTTTTGGTCCACTTGGATTCCATGATCAGCATGGCTCTGCGAATTTCCTCACTCAACTCCAGCTCCGTCTGCCCGCTGAGGAGAGCCTGATGTTCAATTTTTGACAGGTTCAGCATATTGGAGGACAGATTGGACAGCCTGTCTGATTCCCCCAGAATCATCGCGAGATATTCCGCCCGTTCCTCCTGGGTGAGGTCAGGCTCCTGCAGCAGCTTGGCAAACCCCCGCAACGAAACAATAGGCGTTTTAAACTCGTGAGAAACATTGCTGACAAAATCCGTCCGCAGTATTTCAATGCTCTCCAATTCCTGAGCCATAACGTTGAACTCTTCAAAGAATTCTTTCAGCTCCTTTGGGCAGAGAAGGCTGGTCTGAGAAATACGCACCTGGAAGTTCCCTTTGGAAAGCTGCTTCATCGCCGTAAGGATCGGCTTCGTTTTTCCAAACAGCAGCCTGCTTGCAATGACGGAGGTAACGCCTCCAATAATCAGGCTGAGAAAAAACAGGGTAATCAGTCCCGCTGCCGGCCGCAGCAGATAGGTCAGCTGGATCAGGCCAAAATGCAGCTCCAAAATAATAGTCACAGCGACGATGGACAGCGCCACCAGCAGAGCGGAAAAAATAAACAAGGAAAACGTGATAATAAGACTTACCTTGGAACAGACGTTTGTCAGATACACTCGCAATTTTTTAATCAACATGTTTCACCGCTTTGTAACCCAGACCTCGTATGGTCAGGATATCAAATTCTGGATATTCGTCAAACCGATTGCGCAGACGGTTGATATGAACATTCACCGTATGATCGGTGCTATTGGTCTCCAAACCCCAGATTTCTGACATCAGTTCATTGCGGGTAAAAATTCTGTCCGGGTATGAGAGCAGCTTATACAGCAAATAAAATTCCTTAGGCGGCAAGGTAAGGCTCTCTTTGCCCCGGCGCACAGTGAGGATATCGTATTCCAAAACAACATCACCCAGAACGATCTTATGCTCGCTGACGATTTTCGCCCGGCGCAGAAGCGCCTTGATACGCAGGAGCATCTCCTCTTCGTCCACCGGTTTTGTCATGTAGTCATCCGTCCCCACCAGAAATCCCTGCCGCTTGTCCTGCGGCAGCTGCTTGGCGGTGACCATCAGGATGGGCAGCGAATAACCGCAGTCCCGCAGCTGCTGAGTTAGCGTAAAGCCGTCTATTCCCGGCAGCATCACGTCCACAATCATCAGGTCGACGTGCTGCTTTTCCAGAATGTCCAGAGCCTCCTGACCGTCACAAGCAAGGACAGGGTGATAGCCCTGCCTTTTGAGCACAGCACTCATGAGCTTGCGCGTGTTTTGGTTATCCTCCACAACCAAAAACTGAAACATAATTCCATCCCCTCAGCAGCTGATATCGTCACTTTTCCATTTGATTTGCCAATCAGTAAAATTGCCGTATCGCCTGTGTGTTTTTATGACGGCCAGGTTTTCGCAATACTCAATAAGCGGTTTGTCCACCGTCCACGGTGAGTACGGCGCCGTTGACAAAACTGGCATCATCTGAGGCCAGGAATAAGGCGGCCGCGGCAATTTCACTGGCCTCTCCCAGACGAGGGATGAGATTCATGCCAGCTCTGCATAACTGGGATCCACGAGCATCCAAGTTGTTCATCGTGCTGGAGATATTTGTTTTGACGGCGCCTGGCGCAATGGCGTTGCAGCGAATCCCTTCCTTGGCATATTGATAGCCTGTGCTCTTTGTGAGTCCAATCACCGCGTGCTTGGAGGCTGTATAAGCGGCACCGGCATTTCCGCCACGCAAGCCCCCCACAGAGGCAATATTGATGATCGCGCCAGACCCTTTCCCCTGGAAAATGGGGATTGCTCTCCGCATGGTCCGCATCACCGAGGTGGTATTGACCGCCAATACGCGCTCCCATAGCTCGTCGGTCACATCCCCCACGGCAGACATATTGTCCATGATGCCTGCGTTGTTAACCAGAATGTCCACCGAACCAAACGCTTCCAGCGTAAGATCAAACAGATTTTTCACATCCTCTTCCCGTGAGACATTGGTCATCACGGCAATCGCTTCTCCCTTCAGGCTGTGAATCTCCTCCACCGTAGCCTGGGCACCCTCCAGATTCATATCCGAGACAACAACCTTGGCTCCCTCTTGTGCATAAAGCAGGGCAATGGCCTTTCCCATTCCGGATGCGGCTCCGGTAACAATGGCAATTTTATGTTCCAGTTTATTCATTTTGATTTGTCTCACTTTCTGATGATCATTGATGAAAACTATCATTACCTTCGTCTGTAATTATTTTCATGGCTGAAGTATAACACGGCAACATCAACACAAGGTCAACAAACTGCTCTATAATGAATGTTAACAACTTCTTTTAACCGCTATGAAACATTAGATTGCTGAATGAGCGATTCTATTGCAATTTTTGTTTCTTCAAGATTGACTACATTATAGTGGGTTGAGTCTTTTTTTACGTAATTCACATTGCCAAGAAAAGCGACAATGGGACCGTTGTCACAAGCCACCCAGATTTGTATATACGCATCCGATAGGTGATACGCACCTATCGGATTCAAATTCCGGTAGCAATGCATTTGGGATAATATTTCGTACAATTTGTCCATATCAACCTCATTTGTGACATCCTCACCGTAGTACTCAACAGATACAATTTGAGCCGTGCTGTCCATCAGACTGTGCGGCCAGAAAAAAACACAGGTAAATATCAGTATTCCCAAAAGAATCGCGCCAAGAATGAGCTTTACCTTTAACCCCTTTTTTAACATGGTTTCGCCCTCTTTTCAAAGTAAATTGGCATTTTATCGAGTGATACTATAATACAGTCACATTTTACCTCTACATAGGGAGTCTGCAGTCCAAACATTTCAAGAGAACCATTTTACCGATAGGTATTTAATTGAACTTAAAGTATAGTATACTCGATATCATCGCATCTGTCATGTTGTTTCACTGTTGAAGATAAACTGGAGCATCAAGGCGGCGGCTTCTAAAGGAACACTCAACGTTAAGAGGCAAGCAGTGTATGTGTCAATTTCATCTGTACCGATGGGTTTGGCCGAGGCCGCCTTTCACGCTAGCTGGTAAGCCGGTTTGCGTTTCATGCATAAATGTATTGTCAGCCTGCCTTGGGGAATACGAGTGCTCTGCCCTTCTGCTGCGCCCCCTCGGCCTTCTGCTTACCTTTTGGGAGGGGCTGCTCTGGATATTGACCTTAATTGGCTCGGACTTTGAACGTTATCTGTTCAGTATCATGGCAACAGTGGTCGCGCTGTACTTCCATTTTCAGTTGCTCACCAATCTGGCGAGCATTGCGGAGCGCTTCGACTGCCCGGAGCACAGGCGCATCCTGACCCTGCGGACCGTGCGTACGGTGCTCATCACACTGTTTGCCCTGCCCGTGCCCTGGACGGACTACCAGGTTCTCGCGGTTGGCATGGCAGCCGCTCATATTGTGGTAGCATTCTGGCTCTGCGTCGTGCTGTTTTCCGTCAGAAAATCGCTGTCAGATGCACCCGAATGCGCGGACGGAGAAGCATGAAGCAGCGTCACATTCCGTTTTTTACTGACGTGAGGAGCCCCAAAAGCATCAGCGCCGTCTGTGTCAATACAGGCACGACGGGAGATCAAAAAAGGAGTAACCCAGACTTGATCGTCCGGGTTACTCCTTTTTCATATATAATTTTGAAAAAAGATTATGTGCAAATAATGGTCTGTCAAGAAAAGCTGCAATTGGGAGACTCCGCGGGGCAGGCTGCCACCAGTTGTCGTACAAAATCCCCCCAGACATACGTTACCGCTCCATAAATCGGGCAAGAAATTCCTGAGTTCTCTGGTTTTGCGGCTGCTCAAAGATCTGACGGGGCGGGCCTTCTTCACAGATCACACCATCCGCCATAAAGACCACATGGTTTGAGACATCCCTGGCAAACGCCATTTCATGGGTCACAATGATCATTGTCATGCCATCAGCGGCAAGCCCGCGCATGACCTCCAGCACCTCCCCCACCATCTCGGGGTCCAAAGCAGAGGTTGGCTCGTCAAATAAAATCAGCTCAGGCTCCATGGCAAGAGCCCGGGCAATGGCGACACGCTGCTTCTGCCCGCCGGAAAGCTGCCTTGGTTTCGCGTTGATGTACGGCGCCATACCGACCCGCTCTAAATATTCCAGCGCCGACCGCCTGGCCTCATCCGTCTTTTTTTTCAGCACCTTAACCTGTCCCACAGTGCAGTTTTCCAATATGGACATATTGTTAAACAGATTAAAAGACTGAAACACCATACCGACCTTAGCCCGGTAAGCCGCGGCCTTGACATTTTGATCCGCCACATTTGAACCATGGAAGAGAATTTCTCCGGAGGTAGGGTCCTCCAGCAGATTGATACAGCGAAGCAGCGTCGATTTCCCGGAACCGGACGCGCCGATAATGGAGGTCACATCTCCTGCGCTTACAGAAAAATCAATATCCCGAAGCACCACATGACTGCCAAAAGATTTGGACAGATGCCTGATTTCCAAGATGGCTTGGCTCAACCTCAGCGCCCCCTCTCATTGGAGTCCAAATTTAAATTGCCGTTCCGATAAGCCCCCGGGTGAGGATACATACCGCTGGTGTGAGCCAGCGTATCAGTTGTGGCAAGATCAAAGCTGGCCGGCCCATCCATTTTACTCTCCAAAAAGCGAAGAATCCGGGAACAGGTAAAGGTCAGGACGAAATAGATAATCATAGCAATGGTGGCCGCCTCGAAATAGGTATAGAGCGCACCTGCCACGCTTCGGAAGGTAAAGAAAATCTCCACGGTACCGATGACCGAAAGCACACAAGTATCCTTGATGTTGATAATCAGGTTATTTCCGATCTGCGGCATAATATTACGCAGTGCCTGGGGCAGAATCACATAGAGCATGGTCTGAACATGGGTCATACCGATGGCTTTCGCTCCCTCGGTTTGTCCGGGATCAATGGAGAGGATGCCTCCGCGAACCGTCTCCGACATATAGGCCCCCGTATTAATGGAAACAATCAGGAGCGCTGCGGGCCACATGGTCATATTGATATGAAAAAGCTGGCTTGTCCCATAGAAAATAAACATGGCCTGAAGCATCATGGGCGTCCCGCGAAAAATTTCAACATAGATACTTAATAACACCTTAAACAATCTTAGAATAAAGCGCTTTAAGATAAAATCAGATTTTTTTGCCGGAATGGTCTGGACAATGCCGACAGCAAAGCCGATGAGACAGCCAATTGCGGTGCAGATCACCGCAACTGTCATGGTAACGCCCACTCCCTTGAGGAACGACATGCCGTATTTCTCCAAAATATAAAGCATACGCTCCAGAAAATTCATATCATAAATGCTCACATGCGGTCACTCCTAATGAAATCGGGGGCGAACCCACCGGCTCGCCCCCGGAGCATACTCATATCGTTGCGCGGAAGTCTTTGCCACGGCCACAGGGGGATACGTGGCGCGATGCCGTTTAGGATTCGCTCAGCGGCTGGACGGAAATGGCCTCGTTCATCATCTGGTCAAAGTCGTCTGTGGTCATGGTTGCCAGCACACCGTTGACAGCATCCAGCAGCGCGGTATTTTCCTTGTTGATGGAAATACCCAGGTTGATTTCCTCATCACTGACCTGGAAGTTATCGTCGGTTCCGCTAAAATCCAGCAGAGTCATATCCGGATAGGCCACCAAGGCCGCCTTTGCGGTGGGCATATCGGTGCAGACCACATCCACTACCCCGGACTCCAAGGCAACCAGCATGGCAGGGGCCGATTCGGAGGCAGTTTGAATTTGAGCGTTTGGAATCTGAGGCAGACAGGTATCATACCAAACGGTGTTTAACTGGCTGGTACAGGTTGCACCCTCCAGATCGGAGATACCCTGGGCGGAAGCATATTTGCTGTTGCTGAGGGTCAGCGCCACAATGGAAGCGTAGTAGTAAGGGGTGGAGAAATTCACCATCTCCTGCCGTTCCGCCGTAATAGACTGGCCCGCGATCACGCAGTCCACGGTTCCGGCCTGTACCGCGGCAATCAGAGATTCCCAGTCCAATCTGACAATCTCCAGCTCCAGACCCAGTGCCTCACTGATCTTTTTTGCCATCATAACGTCGTAGCCATAGGCATAATCGGAGGAATCCGCGATCGGCACGGCACCGTTGGAGTCGTCAGTCTGAGTCCAGTTGTATGGGGCATATGAGCATTCCATGGCAACTCGGAGTGTGCCCTCCTTCACAGTGGTGAGCCCCACGGTGCCGCTGTCGCTGGTGTCGGAGCCAGTGGTCGTTTCTGTGGTCGTGGTGTCCGCATCAGTTGAGGCGGTGCTGCCGGCATCGGAGCTGGAGCATGCGGCCATGGTCAAGCCCATAACCAGTGCGAGGAGCAGTGCAAGTACCTTTTTTTTCATCTTTAACACTACCTTTCTTTTCTTTCTCAATAAAAAAGCCATGAATCGCTTTTTTGAAAAGCGCTCATGGCAAACAAAGGGCTTTCCCTTGTAAAGGCCATGACAGCGCTTCACAAACATGACAGCCCGCCGTGTATATAAACAACGGCTTTTGAAAGACTGTGTGAGATAAACCATACGGATTCTTCAGCAAAACGGTTTCCCCGGAGGGCGCCGCTCAAGTCTTGTCCCCCAACGGTTTTCCGCCACGCTTTCAGTATCTTCCTGTGTCATTCCACATAAACGCCTGCCGTCATCACGCAACCGCGCCGTGGATTCCGAAAAGCCACACGACCCAAGCCTCGCAGACCAGCTATAATCGAAATTTTTAGTATCGTATCACGGGAGCCGCAAGTTGTCAAGGGCAACCCTCCGGAACATGCGGAAGTTGTGGATCATTTTGGATGCTATGCAGAAGATCATCCGCCGGAGCCAATACGCACATGTGCCTTACTGCCCACCTGTTCAGTTCCTTTGTCTTTGTTCACTTTATATTTTTTAAGCACACTAGTATAATGAATAAAAATTTTATTTATTATCCGATATTTTACCCTTCCCAATCGTATTACAGGTGAAAGGGGGTTGTGGAATGATTAAACCTTTGCCAGCACTGGGCAAGGAGCAGACATCCCAATGCTTGGAGAAAATCTATGAGCGACATGCTGATATGCTGTATCGCGTATGCTTTTCTTATATGAAAAACAGAGCGGACACCGAAGATGTAGTAGCCGATGTATTTGTTAAGCTTCTAAACAATGGAAAAAGTTTTCAGAGCTCCGAGCATGAAAAGGCCTGGCTTCTGCGAACAGCAATCAATCATTGCAAGGATCGTCTCAAGCATTGGTGGAATACATGTACAAGCATAGACAACTATGAGTTCCTGGAGGACGGAAATCAGCTTGGAGAAAATGAAACCCTGAAAACCGTTTTGGAACTGCCCGAACGCTATAAAGCAGTCATTTACCTTTATTATTACGAGGGTTATTCCTCGTCTGAAATTGCGGGAATACTCAAAAAACCGCAGTCCACCATTCTGAACCATTTACATGAAGCAAGAAAATATCTGAAAGGAGTATTGGAAAATGAAGAATGATAAAATGATTGCTTTATGGAACAAGCTCAATCCAAATGAGAAAGAAAAAAACAGAATCTTGAATCAGATTAGAGAAAAGCAAAAAAAGCGTCGTCCTGTTTTCCTCCCGAAAATGGTATCTGCATTGGCGGCCATGATATGTCTAGCGGTACTTGGGGGACTGTTTGCAGCGCCGAATGACACCAATATCTTTTGCGTGAAAGCTTATGCACTTGAATCGCAGGAAGATGGCTCAATAGAACTGCGTGAAGTGGATCTCTTAGATCAGCCCGATGTATGGGGCGGCCATTTTGACGGCGAAAATTTCTATGTCAGCGTCGGCCTTAAATATGAAGGTGAAAACATCAGAAGCGTTGATTTTACCACTGCCGAAGGTTTTTTCGCAAAGCAATACATCAATCATCTTTCCGACGGAGAAGGTGTTTCTAAAATGTATGTCGGTGAGGATAACCAACTTGTGATGTATGGCAATGATTTTGATATAGTCGGCGATAAAATCACACTCGATAATGAGACAATGACCGACGATTTGTTGCTGTTTTGGGGCACTGAGGCCACTAACATGAGCGAAGTTCCCCCAAAAATTGAGATTACGGCTACGGCAACCTTTAATAATGGCAAGACACAGGAGCTGACCATTACTGTCGATCTTTCTGGCGTAGGGGTTTTTGATGGTGCAGTACTCAGCGAGAAGGAAACCCAGCAAAATGAAAAGCAAAGCGAATACTACGACAACCTATCCATAAGTCAGTGTGAGCTTGTTCCGGATAGTGTTAAGAACGTAACCGATGTTTATGAATACAGTACTGAGACGAGCACTTCTTGGTTTGATGTCTATGAGGGGATGGAGTTTGACAAAGATGGATTCTTCAGGTGCGGATGGGAGGAGGAGCCAGACGGTACGGTGTACATCAGCGTAATGAAACGCGATACCAGTGGCGGGCTTACCGGAATGCTCTATCTTGTGCCAGAAAGTTTAATCTATGCAGGCTCGGTAAAATAAAACACGACATACTTTTTGTCATCTGTTTTTCTTGTATAAACCCGTCTGCACACTGTCTTATCTGTTATTTTCGTTGGAGTTGATTACAATTTATAAATCATAGGGCTTGACGACATAATCGTCCCCGCCCTGCAACAAGCCCTTTACAGGCGGAACCACTGAGGCGCTGATTGACGGCACCCCCACTGTTTCCGGCAACACCCTGACCTTTAGCACAAGCAGTCAGACCGAAGATACCAGCGCCACTGTGAAGCCGTAGAGGGTTACCTCTCCATAGAAAGCACAGGTGACGGCGCTTGACCCCAACAAACCAGACTCCAGACCATGTGATAGAATCCCTCGCCCGGTGCCTCTTGCCCTCTCTCCTAGAGTTCTATAAGAGCGAAGAAGGACAGTCCGAATTTTTAAAATGGAAACAGGAACAGCAGGAAAATAAATCTGACACCGACAAAACTTAACTCTTTGTCAACAGAAAAACCCTCCATGATGTGTGCGGCTCCCACGCGCCGTATACATTCTGGAGAGTTTCCCGCGCGTCCTCAGACGTGCGTAACCTTTATTTGTGTAGGTAGACGATAAATCCGAACCTCTCTCCAATTGGTACTGGAGAAAAGTTCGGATTATCTTGTTCTGGTGGACGATACAGGACTCGAACCTGTGACCCTCCGCACGTCAAGCGGATGCTCAAATAATGAAGTTATCTAAAGAATATGACTACTGATTATATATGGCGGCTCTCAGTGCTTCGACATCAAAATGCGCATACCGTTTTGACAACATTTCCAAATCACGATGACCAAGCAATCGTGAAACGAAATATACACTCGTTCCTTGATTTGTCAACAGCGTGGCTCGCGTGTGCCGCAACTCATGTGGTCTTAATATAGGCACATCCGGGTAAAAGTCATGTAAATCACTCATAAATGCTTTAAAGGTTCTATTTGACCAATTGCTTGGTTTACAGCCGCCACCTCTTGGAGCATATATAATATGTGCCGGCTGAAATTTTTTTGGTGGGATACCCCTTTTTTTGCTACCTCCCACTAAAATGTATTTAGGCCGCAACAAAAGTAATGCATTTAACTCTTTTGATAATGGAATAAGGCGTTCTCGATGCTCATTTTTTAGCCCGTCCTCCACTATTTCATATTTGTGTGTATATGGGTTTTTTTGTTCGATACGCCCTCTTTCTATGGAAAGTATAGCTTTCGTTGAATCATGATCTTCACAGTGCAGTCCCAATAATTCACTTCTGGATATTCCCGTTTCCATCATCAATAACACATCAAGTCCATTCGGATGTGTTTTTGCATATTTCCATGCTAGATCATACTGTTCCTTTGTCCAGACATCTTTTACGTCCGGAGGAACTTTACTTATTAGACGAATACGTGAAGTTACCGGATTTATGTGACATATTTTATTTGCAACTGCCTCTTCAAAAATACCATTTAAGCACATCCGCATTTTTTTCAGGCTTTCAAATGCGGATGTGTAAATTTTGCCGTTGAAAAATTCTTGAACAATATCTGGAGTTATCTCATTTAAGTAATATTGTCCAAAGAATGGTATAAGGTGAAGTTCAACCGGTTGACGATAGGTTCCGTCATAAGTATTATGCTTGACCTTCCCCTTGCAGTAGTTATCTAACCATCTGTGGGCATATGTTTCAAACAGCATGTCCCCATTATTTTCGCACATACTGAAGAACTCTGGCGAAAAACTCACCTGACATTCAACTCCCGGTATTTGATTAATACCATGCACAAATTGCTCTATTATTTCTTTATTCATCTGATATTCCATTTTTGGCCCTCCTTTATGGTGCAATTATTTTACAACGCAAAAGAAAATTATTCCAAGTCAAAAAAAGAGATTTTACTCTTGTATCTTTCAGTTAACATGACAAATTAACGTACGCCTGCCAATACCTCTCCAGCGGCATAAAACAGTGTGCGCACTGAATTATACGCTTCCGGATAAAGGCAGGCGTTAAATTCATGCGCGCACGGTGAGGAACCGAAAGTGAGTGACGCTCCTCTTTTGGTTCTCTTTAATTTTGTAAGGGGGAGTTTCTACTATGAGTATGAGACTAAAAGCAACAAAAACCAGCCTTTATGAACTGGTGGCCTCCTATGAGCAATTGCCAGGGATGCGGCAAACCGAATTCATCAAGGTGCACAGGCACCCGGATTACTGGTTGAAATGGCATGACAAAGCGTCGTATTGCTTTTATGACGCGTTCTTTGCCGCTTGCGGCGGACGTCCGCTTCTGGCTATCACGGCCAAGGACTGGGACAACCACGAAATCAGCCGTAGGGTTCACAGGCTGACCATTGAGAATCTGCGGGCGCGTGGCATGATTTTAGATAGAAATGAATTGAAAAAGGGGGAAGCTTAAATGACAGAGCTTGAGAGGTTGCAATTTCAGCATAACATGCAGAACAGAAATCAGGCCAACTATGATCCGCTAATGAAAGCTCTGGGAGGGATTGATCTCATAGAGCAAGAAACCTCTACCCTAGCTTGGCTTAGTACCTGTGAAAGCTCCACTGTCAATAATCTTCGCAGCATCATTGAAAAGATAAAGATGCAAAGCGCCATAAACCACAGTGAGGGCGAAAAATGAATTTGAAAAATGATTTGCTTGAAGATGGTCAAGTCGTAGTGTACGACCCCAAGCAGGAACTGAGCCGCTTCTATGTTGGCCGTTCCGTGGTTTATGGTTTGACCGTATATGACCGCATGACACAAACGCCAGCCTTCACCTTCGGAGCAGAGTGCAGCATGAAAGACGAGGCTGCTAACTACCTTTCCATTATGCTCACTCATCATGATCGGAACGGAACGCTTCAAGCCTACATTGAGCGCAGGTCAACACGGGAGGCTTAGACTAGATGCAACAGGATGCGCGGATGTGTAAAGGAGGCCACCGAAAATGAAGGATCTTATCGTGCTGATCAACAAGGAAGCAATTTTCCTTGGGTATTTACTGGGGGCGGTTACTTTTGGATGGATACTTCCGGCTATTGGAAGGTGGTTAAAGAAATGAGTGAATCATTATTGGGAGCCAGTGAGTCCGAGCCTCGCAGCCTGGTTTACTTTTCGTCCCCGGCAGGGCAATCCTGTTTTTCGGGCAAGTTAACAGGAGACAGATTTAGGGCAAATATATTAATGAGGGAGAAAACCATATGATCATACTCGCAAAAGTCAATTACGGGCTACAGATCGCAGACATTGAAGCATACAACAAAGAAGCCGAACACTACAACAGTAGCATTGAAAAAAAACTCAGTGTGTTTACCTGTATCCTCGGTTTGTTCACAAGCGTGTCATTTATTGGCCTGTTATATCTTACTTATAGATTTTGTCAAAATGTTGTATACCCTTACTTAGTGGACTCAGCCAATTCAAATCGAACCGATACCCTTTTGGCGCCAGGCTTCTATACTATAGTTAGCTTTTGTTTTTTATTCTATGGCATCTGCAAAATAAGCGGTCTACTTTCAAAGTTAATTAAGAAGATCATATCTCGAAATATCGGGGAGAAGCGAGAATTAAAAGAATTAGATGAGCGCCAGATCCTTTTCCAGTGGCTAGAATCAAATATAGACTCCATCGTTGAGCCTTTTATTACCGGACTTGGCAGACTGGCCTTTAATTGCGCAGACAAAAAAGGCAATGTACGCAAAATATCATTTAGCAACATACCAGCAAGAGTAAATCTTCATGCCAGTGAAATAACAGTAGATATTGACAACATGACTTCTCTTTTTCCATATAAACAGCGAGGTCAATTGAAATTACAGGAGGATAACGCTGATGATATTCGGATGGATATGCATTAATCCAGAACAAGTCTGCGACCTTGAAACTGGCGACTTACTCTCAATTGTCAGAGCAGTGGAAGATGGACAAGACTGGGACAAGGATGTTTTTTCAAGTGTAATTGAGGAGCTTGATGACAGGGGACTTTACTGTGGCTGGTGTTAATGCGGAGCGTTCACCCATGCTTCGTAAAATAATGGCGATCATTAAAGATCATGGGATTCCATGCGAGGCTGGCCCCAACTGCATTGTTGTCCGAGCATATATGGGCTGCAATGAGATAAGTGATGTTATTACATACACTGATCGGCTACTCATAAATGGACAGCCCGATAACATTTATTCTTGGTTGGGATATTAAATAGATTAACAAATGAGGAATAAAAAATGTTATCTATATTTTGGACGGAAATATTTTCTCTGGCAACATTATTTATAATGGGTGTGATGATTTCTAAAGAAGCCTTTTGGACGCCTTTAAAGTGTTGGGGAACTGTCTCTGCAATTATTTGCATATTAGGGAGTAGCCTTTGGGTATCAAGCATTATGCTTTTAATAGTTCATATTGTCATTGCAGTTGTTTCCCATTTAATTAAACATACGTCTCTTTTTGATAGCTTTCCTTATTATATGGTCTACATTAATCTTACTGGTTTAGTACTTTCTTTAATGACCGCTCTATTTCATAGGATCAAAAAGACAAAGAAATAAAGTGTCAGAAAATATTGAAGAATTTTTAGAACCGGCCGTCAAAAATGACTGCCGGTTCTTTTATATCTGGGTGCTCAATGGGAGCCAGCGGGTTCGAGTCCCGAAGCCCGGAATGATTTTCGCCCCGGCAGGAACAACCAGTTGCCCCTGGCCTGCCGGGGTTCCTCCCACCCAGGGCAACGGGTGTGGAGAGTGAATAATAATAGGGCAAATCACCAATCTTTAATTTTGTAGGAGGAACTAACATGAAAATCATCAGCATTTGCAACCAGAAGGGCGGCGTGGGCAAGACAACCACGACCATGAATCTTGCCGCCGCACTTGTCCAAAACGGCCTCAATGTTCTCTGCATTGACTTGGATTCTCAGGGCAATTTAAGCCGCTACCTTGGGCACCGACAAGGTGGAGGGACAACCATTGCGGATCTCCTTCAAGCCAATGCCAACGGCCAAAACATTGACCCAGTAACAGCCATTCGCAAAAATGAGGAAGGTATCTACTACATCCCATCTGATATCCGATTGTCCAGCTTAGAGCTTCTGTTGTCACAAACCATGTTTAGGGAGCAGATTTTGGCACGGGTTCTTTCGGCTCCAGCTCTAAAGCAGATGGATTACATATTAATCGACTGTCTCCCCAGTCTGGGCATTCTTCTCACGAACGCCTTGATTGCCAGCAACAGCATTATCATTCCGGTTCAGGCTCAACAGTTTGCGCTAGATGGGCTTGAGGATTTACTAAATGTTTTTGGAATGGTAAAACAGCAAGGCAACCCAGCGCTTTCCATTACGGGTATTCTACTTACCATGACAGATAACACAGTGGCATCCCGGCTCATCGAGGAGGAAGTAAAGCGCAGATTTGGTGTTCTGGTATTTAATACAAGCATCAGGCGCCTGACGGAAGCTGCGGAGAGCACCATAGAGCGTCGCAGTATGGTAAGTGACCCCGGCTCCCGCATTGGTGGTCAGTATGTAGATGTGGCAGAGGAGCTGGTTGATAAAATGGGAGGACAATATGGCGTCGAAGAAGCTTGAAATCAATCGTGAGCAACGGAACACGAATGTTTTTGATGATCCCCTGCTAAAAAGTATGCTGGGTTGTGGTGATGCGACTATTGGCATCCGTCAAGCCGAGCCACAGGAAGTACCAGTAGCACTTTGTTACCCATGGCATGATGCAGAAAACTCTACACAGCCATTTCACTTATACTCCCAAGACAAGCTGCGTGAACTGGCCTGCGACATGGCTGTTCGTGGGCTAGATTACCCTATTATTGTCCGGCCATATGAAACCGGCTATCAAATTTTAGCTGGTCATAATCGGGTTGAAGCGGCAAAATTGATTAGCTGGGATACCATCCTCGCCAAAATTGTAGATGTGGATGACGATGACGCCAGCCTCATTCTCGTCAACACAAACTTATATCAAAGAGAAAAAAAGTTACCGAGTGAAAAGGCGCGGGCTTATCAAATTCAAATGAAAGCCATGACACGGAAAGCAGGGAGACCTTCAAAAGAAAATGGTGGTCAAGTTGACCACCATTTTCAGCAAGGTAAAACTTTGGACATTCTTGCTGAACAATCAGAGGATAGTGCAAAGCAAATTCAGCGCTACACTCGCCTTAATCTTCTTCTTCCTAACTTATTGGATATGGTCGATATGGAACAAATCCCTTTCACCGCAGGTGTGGCGCTCTCCTATCTTAGTGCCTCTAATCAAAAATTGCTTCTGGATATCATGGAGCAGCACGAAGTTACATCAATCAACGGGAAGCAGGCAGAGTGCTTCAAATCGCGCGGCGACACCCTAACCGACTCATTTATCCGTTTAATTCTCGGCGTGACGCAGAGCAATGATCCCCCAGCAGCAAAACCACCAAAGCCTATCACGATCAAAATCCCCGCCGAGGTTTGGGGTGATCTCCCTCCATCTCTGGCAAAGGATGCAGAACTTATGATCCGCATCAAGGCAGTAATTGAAGAGTATGTATCCACTCACAACAGGAGTTTAAAATGAATAAAAAAGAAGGTAACAGCAGCATTTTATTATATCTTGCTATCGGGCTAATGATCGGCTATACAGCCAGCGCATCAATCAGTATTTCATCCGATCAAGTAAATACCATTATTCGTACATTAAGTGAGACTGCCTATTATATCTCTTACGGTGTGGTAGTCTTCCCTATTATTTTAGTGATTAACGCTTTCCTTATTGTGATGGCTCCGGAAGAAGATATTGTGCACCGCCAAAAATTAAGAGTAACCCTGTGTGCAAATCTTGTAGGTCTGATCTGTTGTATGGTTTTATATTTTTTAGTCCATTGAAGAGGAGAGTAATGGAAACTGAGCTGACAAAACGAATTAAGGCGCTGACCCATTATTACCGACCAAAGCTAAATACTGAAAAGAGAACCATCCGTTGGGCCGACGAGGTATGGACGCCCACGGGAATCGTGGACAGCATCCGCTTCGAAGACTACTACGCCGAGGAAGAATATCTTTGCAGTCTACTGGATATCTCACGGTTTTCCGAGACAGATCAGCGCACTATCGCATATATGCATGAACCAGGAAAGTGCTTCCGAGACGGGAGCATAGAAAAGGATGACCGGAAATGCCACGGCTGTGTACTGCGGTGCCATAACTGGAAGGTTGATATGATGGTCACTTGTTTTGAGGTAAAAATCACCTATGCTGACTTCAAGAGCACCAACGGCCACAACTTCAACGGCAATGAGAATTACTATTGTGTACCTAAGACCCTCGCCCCCAAAATTGCCGATGACATACCAGATGACATCGGCATCCTTGCTTACTACGAAGGGGAACATCAAAACGGGCTGAGGCAATTCAGGCCGTCCGGCTGGCGGGACGTAGCCGACCAGACCAAGGTGCAGCTATTGTATAACGCCATGAAAAAATGGTGTGATGGAGCAGTTTTTGTTTAAGCGCTTCCAAAAAATATATTTAGTAATGGAGTGAACTTGATATGACTGACGAAATGGAAAACCAGATGGTACAAATGGGCCAAGACTTGATTAATACCTCTAATTCGTACAGCTCGCAGCGAAACATTATTTGCGCAGGAAACGCTGGTCGTGGCATGACGCGCAGTGTTTTACTTGAAACTTTTGCTCAAAGCAACAGACGAATTATTGTCATTGATCCCAAGGGCATTTTAGAACATGAGCAGCTGAAAGACATGGGCATTGGCTGTGAATTGCTTGAAAATATCACCAGCACAGGAGGATTGATTTATTATAAAACATTTTTTTGACCCTGAAATCGTCAGCATCCAGTTGAGCCAATTGGAAAATAAAATAGAAGCGAGGTTTTAGGTGTTTTGAATAAACGAATTAAAAAGAAGCGTTTTAAGGCGTATTACCTAAGCGTTCGCTCACTGGGCTGCTGTATACAGAACCAAAAGGATTGTTTAAATTCGGTTAGGTGCATTCAATGCGACCATTGGACATACCACACCCAAGGCTATTGCATTATGGTAAAAGTTAAAGCCATCCTTCGAAAAAGGTTTCAGTGTGAGCATATTTCTCTTAGAGACTGGTTACTTTGGGAAATCCCTATGAAAGGTATCCTTACGATTTATTGTTACTACAGCCGATGTCTACAAAAAGAACTGGTCGTATATGTTGAACAGCAAGAAGATGAATCGCTCCAGTTTACCTATAAATTTTACGATGAGATTACCTCAGAGGACGTTGAGTGCTGCTCGATCCGAGAGGCGTTAAATGATTACCGGAATGGTCGATATTATTTTAGGCACTATGAAAATTGGAAAAAGAGGGATATGCCCTCATATAAAGCATTCGAAAGGCGAATATACCAGTTACGTCTGGCTTCAGGCTGGACCCCAGCCACTTGGACTTATGAACCGAAAAGGAGGGAATAAGTATGTCAGATATGAACCAAGATGTATTGGCCAAGCTCATGAGCGGCCAATTCAAATCAGGACAAAAGACAGAGGAGCCTGCGGCGGCTCCTCTGTCTCCCGTTGCAGTGGAAGAAACGTCCTCCCCTGCCCCCTCCATCGTCCTTAAGCGGGATGAGGAGCTGGAGCAGCTGCCCATCAACCTGCTGGAGGATTTCCCAAATCAACCGATCCCACCATATGAGGACACATCAGATGAATTTAATGATCTTCTGGAGAGCATCCGGATCAATGGGATCATTGAACCTTTACTTGTCCGGCCTTGTGGAGATAGGTACCAAATCATCAGCGGACGAAACCGTAGAAATGTTGCCAAGCGACTGAATTACACCGCTGTCCCGTGTGTGATCAGGGAAATGAACGACGACGAAGCCGCTATATGCCTAGTTGAAACCATTTTCCGCCAACGCGATATGACAAAGGTTTCTTTGATGCAAAAAGCACACACTTACCGACTCTGGCTGGACGCAATGAAGCGTCAAGGGCGGAGAAGTGATGTAATTACCTCGTGCCAGAATGGCGCGAAGTTACGCAGCGATGAAAAGATTGCTGAAAATGTGTCTGAAAGCGCTCGGACGATACAGCGATTTATCCGGCTCACATACCTCATAGATGACCTGCAGGAGTTATCCAACACAGGTTCAAATCTGTTTCCTCTGCTGTCCGCTGTTGAGGTTTCCTACCTATCCAAAGGAAATCAGTTCGTTGTTCATAATTTTTTCTTTTCAGACCATCAACATGCACTTTCTGTGGAAATCTCCAAGCTGTTACGCCAGCAGGATTCTGAGGGTGCTATATTAACCGAAGGTCAGCTAAGTGAAATTTACTCAGCGGCGCAGGGAGCGCCCTCCAAACCGAAGCCGATCCGGAAAATTGTGTTGCCCATCAAGAAAATCAAAGACTTCCTTCCTGCCGGTGCCGACCAGCCCGCAATAGAAACCTACATTATCTCGGCGCTGGAGTTTTACAAAGCGCACGGGGAGGGCAAATCATGATTTATGATATAGCAGGTATCGAAGTTATACGATGCATTCAGGAATATGCACAAGGTTACGGTTTATTGATTGAGGCAAAATTAGCAATTGGGTTAACAATTTTTTTCTTTGTTGCAGGAGTCATTAGTAACATTGTTTTCATGATAGAATTTGATGAACCTTCTGGTTCTGGAGTTATACTTATTTTCCTTGGTATAGTGGTAGGTGTGCTTCTTTGGATGAACCGCGACGCGCTGTACGAACCAGACACTCCAGCAATATACGAAATACGGATCACCGATGAGATATCCGATGAAGAGTATGTGCAACTAACTGATGAGTATGATTTATCCGGCCCCACTGAAACGCCCATCGGAGAAACTTGGCTTGCAACCCAGAAGCTCGGCAATTAACCCTTGCAATATCGCTGATATTATGTAAACATAGAGAGGGAGATCCACATGCCACAAAATCCAATTGATTTGACAAAGCTTGCTGAATTAACACAAAAGCGCATTACCGGAAGTCGAACTGAGTGGGAAGCATATCTCTCATTCACTGGCCGACTTTACCGACAAAGCCACATTGATCAGCTGCTGATCTACGCTCACCGCCCTAATGCAACAGCATGTGCCGATATCGGGGAGTGGAACACAAAAGGTCGTTGGGTAAAGCGTGGGACAAAAGGAATCGCCCTAATCGACAGCAGTAGCACTAATCTCCGGCTTCGGTATGTTTTTGATTTGTCAGATACCCACGCTGTCAAAGAAAACGTGATTCCATACATCTGGAAAATGGAGGAACGATATCAGGCTCCTATTATGCTCAAACTGGCAGAACGGCATGGAATTGACTCCAATACTGATTTACATGATTTTCTGGAGAATATCAGCGAAGCTGTAACCAATGACATACTGGATGATTACCTAGCTGATTATCACTCCTGCCGTGGAGATAGTCTACTGGGTGACCTGGACGAGCATAGCGCAAGCGTGTTTTTCCGTGACACTGTGATAGACAGTGTGCGCACCTGTATCGCCGCACGGTGCGGCGTAACCCAGGATGATTTTGCAACAATCAGATTTCAGCACCTTGGCGAATTTAATACATTCGAAACTGCAACCTGCCTCTGCGAGGCGGTCAGCAACATATCCGAATCCATTCTGCGCGAATTGGAGCGCGAGGTAAGAAAATTACATCAGGAAGAAGGAATCAAACATGAACGAGAACACAACCAATCCCGTCGAACTGACCTACTCCCAGAACGGGGACTATTTGCTGCCCAACGTAACTCTGAAAACGAAGGATTATCAGCCCGGATTTTACGGAGAGAAGCGCCGGAAGTTTCTGATGGAGCACAGAAAAGCCACATACTCCGCTCTGGTGCTGAAGAACGCGCTGGCGGAGCATCTGGAGGAGATAGACCAGCAGGCCAGGGAGATGTCAGACCGGCTGACCTCGGACATGGCGAAACAACAGGAGGTGACGGAGGAATTGAAAGCCTCCAATCAGATGGACTGGGTGGGACGAATGAACAACATCCAAGCCTCGGTGCGGGAGATGATCCTGAACGACCTGATTTACGTCTAACGACAGAACTCCCCAGCGTAGAGGAACAACTTGATACCATCATGGAAGCGGAGGCAAAACAAGCCTCCGCTTTTGTTATTTCTCAGCAAGATATTGACGATATTCTATGCTACGGTTCAGGCGTTGACGGTGGAAAATACCGTATTGCACTCCAATATCAAAAGGGCGAATCCACGAAGCAGAGGGCCGCCTTCTTAAAGAATGAATACGGCTGGAGTGGCCAGTATTCTGCATTAAGTGAACGGAATATTGACGAGGGGCATGACGTTAAGGGTATCCATATAACCATGGGTAGTCTGACCGAGCCTGATGTTCGCGTTGACATCTCTTGGACTGACGCTGCCAAACGCATCGGACAGCTGATCGCGGCTGACCGATATCTCACACAGCAGGAAAAAGAATATCTCCCTCACTATGAGGAAGATATGGAAAAGCGACGGTTGGCTGTTAAGGATCGTTGGGAGGCGGAACATGCCGAACCGGATCGAGCCAATGCGTACTATGCTGTGCATGAGGGCGATCAAGTTCATATTTCGGGCGCTTTATATGATATTACCCGTATTGACCTCCAAACCGTCGTCCTCTCAGATCCGTCCTTCCCGTTGCTGCGGAAAGAACTCAGCCGGTCTGAATTTGATGGTCTCATTAGGGAGTCCGCATGGAATAATAAGCTGATTTCCAACTCTGCTCCGACACAAGAATCGGATGCTGGTTCCACATCAGAAAGGGATGTGCGCAACAATGATAACCAGCAGGAGCTGGCGGAGACTGGGAGCGTATCGTCAGACAAACATATGAAAGAAGAAGCTCCTCCGTTTGGTGAGCTTACGCATGATAATTATCATGCGTACCTTATACTCAAAGAGCAAAATCCTGACAGCATTGTCGCAATCCGCGTCGGCTCCTACTATGAAATTTATGGAGATGATATAACAACAGCAAAGAGTGTTAATGTTTATCAACGTGACTTGCCCAACATAGGTACGATTGATTTTACTGTCTTTCAGGCGAGTATGTGGGTATATTACAGCCACAGGCTTTGGAAAAACGGAAATAACATTGTTTTATTTGAACCAAATGAAACCGACGGATATGAGGAAGTGAAAAGACTCAACGCCGCGGACTACATACCGATTGGCAGAACGCTGCTCATAGACAGTAGATCGTATACCGTTGAATCAGTTAACTTTGTGAGTCAGGAGGCCAGTCTAAGGGATATTGACTATGCACCTGCGGATCATTTCCCACTTATCCGTGTTGAACCTCTCGACTTTGTAAGAAGCTATGTGGAAGAGCAACAACCGGAGCCAACACTTGCAGAGTTGTTTGGCGATGCATGGACGGATATCGCCAACAATCTGCCCCATGCCGATGAGCAGGCACATGACGACAAGACCGCTGTAGAACCTGTAAACTACTGTATAATAGACGATCAGCTGGGTGTCGGAGGCCCTAAAACCAAATATGCCGCCAATATCGCTGCAATCCGCACCCTCAAGGATGTCGAGAGTCAGAACCGGCTGGCAACGGCAGAAGAACAAAAAGCCCTTTCTCAGTATGTCGGCTGGGGCGGCGTTTCGCTTGCCTTTGACCAGAATGCGTCGGCTTGGTCAAAGGAGTACTTCGAATTAAAAGACCTCCTCAACGAGAAGGAATACGCTGCTGCACGGGAATCAACTTTAACCGCATTTTACACACCTCCAGTAATTATCAAAGCCATGTATCAGGCACTGGAGAACATGGGCTTTCAAACCGGCAACATCATTGATCCCGGCTGTGGGGATGGAAACTTTATTGGACTTCTCCCGCAAAGCATGAATCGCTCCCATTTTTACGGTATAGAAATTGACAGCATCAGCGGACGTATTGCCCAACAGCTTTACCAGAAGGCCAGCATTGCCGTTGAGGGCTATGAAAAGACCAAGCTGCCGGACAGTTTCTTTGATCTCGCCATTGGCAATGTTCCTTTCGGTCAATACAAGGTGGCTGACCGAAAGTATGACAAGCTTAATTTTAATATCCATGATTATTTCTTTGCCAAAACTCTCGATAAGGTACGCCCCGGAGGTATCGTTGCTTTTATCACCAGCTCGTTTACGATGGACAAGCAGACATCAAATGTTCGGAAGTACATCGCGCAGCGGGCCGAGCTGATCGGCGCGGTGCGCCTCCCCAACAATGCGTTTAAAGCCAATGCCGGTACAGATGTGGTTTCGGATATCCTGTTTCTCCAGAAGCGTGATCGGGTAATGGATATTGAACCAGAATGGACACAGCTGGACAGACTGGAAAATGGTTATCTCATCAACCGCTACTTTGTGGAGCACCCAGAGATGGTGCTTGGTACACTGGAAGAAGAAAGCACTCAGTTTGGTATGAAGCTCACCTGCGCGCCAATTGAAGATGCCAACCTTGCCCAGCAGCTGAACACCGCGCTGTCAAACCTCCAAGCAAACTACACCGCCTCCGAATTAGGCGTGGGTGAACTGGATGAGGAGCAAGCCGACGTGATCCCCGCAGATCCAGATGTCCGCAATTATAGTTATTGCTTATACGATGGAAGCATCTTCTACCGTGAAAACAGTATTATGACCCGCAAAGACATTACCGGTGTTCCTGCACAGCGCATTCGCGGTATGATTGAGATTCGTGATTGCATACGCACCATGATTGACGAGCAGTTGGCTGCTTGCTCGGATGAGGTACTTACCGCCCTACAGCAATCGCTTGATCATCTGTACAACAACTATGTGAAATCCTATGATCGGCTCAACAGCCGCGGCAACAAGCTGGCCTTCGAGGATGATTCTTCCTATCCCCTGTTGTGCTCCCTCGAAATCTTTGACGAGGAAGGTAATTTCAAAGACAAGGCAGATATTTTCACCAAGCGCACCATCGGTCAGGAAACTCAAATTACTCATGTGGATACCGCGGCGGAAGCGCTGGCGGTCAGTATCGGAGAAAAGGCAAAAGTTGATATGCCTTTCATGGCGGAGCTTCTGGGTAACGGCATAACCGAATCGGATATTGCCGTTGAGCTTCGCGGCGTGATCTTTTTGAACCCAGAAACGGAACAATGGGAAACCGCTGATGAATATCTCTCTGGAAATGTCAGAACCAAGCTGCTAACAGCACAGCATTACAATGAACTGCAGGACGGAAAATTTTCCGCCAATGTGGACGCCCTAGCAGTAGCGCAGCCGATTGACCTTGAGGCCAGCGAGATTGATGTACATCTCGGAGCAACGTGGATTGAGCCGGAATATATGAGACAATTTATGTTTGAATTGTTTGAGCCGTCTCCGTTTATACAGCGCAGAATGGATGTTATTTACTCGTCTCAAACGGATGCCTGGTACGTAAAAGGGAAAAGTGAGGATGCCACCGGAACGGCACCCAATATTACCTATGGCACCAAACGTATCAATGGCTATGAGCTGTTGCAGGATGCCCTGAATCTCCGCAGCAGTCAGATTTATGATATTAAGCGAGGCGAAGACGGAGAAAAACGAGTCCTAAATACGGAAGAAACCATATTCGCCCAGCAAAAACAGGATGCCATTAAGCAGGCATTTCAGGAGTGGATTTTCCGCGATCCAGATCGGCGTGAACATCTGGTACGTAAATACAATGATAAATTCAACGCTATTGTCCCCCGGCACTATGATGGAAGTCATATCCGCTTTGTGGGCATGAATCCGGAGATCAAACTTGATACCCACCAAGTCAATGGTGTAGCACGGGGGCTTTATGGCGGCAATACCCTGCTGGCGTATTGCGTCGGTGCTGGCAAGACCTTCACTATGGCGGCAATCGCAATGGAGTCCAGGCGATTAGGGCTTTGCCAGAAATCCATGTTTGTTGTCCCGAATCATCTCATCCAGGACTGGTGCGGAGAATTTTTAAGGCTCTACCCCTCCGCAAATCTTCTTATGACGACGGAAAAGGATTTTCAAAAGGCAAACCGCAAAAAATTCTGTGCTCGTATCGCCACCGGCGACTACGACGCGGTGATTATCGGCCACTCGCAGTTTGAGAAAATTTCCGTATCTCCTGAGCGTCAAGAGGCGTTATTAAACCGGCAATTAGATGAGATCCTGATGAGCATTGATCAGCTCAAAGAAGAAGATGGAGAACGCTTCACAATCAAGCAGATGGAGGCTCTCCGCAAGCAATTGGAAAACAGGCTGGAACGGCTGTCTGCTGACGAAAAAAAGGACATTGTTGTTAACTTTGAGGAACTTGGTGTTGATAAAATCCTTGTTGATGAGGCTCATGGATATAAAAATCTCTTCCTGTATACAAAAATGCGGAATGTTGCCGGTATCGCTCAGACAGAAGCACAGAAATCCACAGACCTCTATAACAAGTGCCAATTTCTTGATGAGTTGACCGGAGGCAAGGGCATCGTATTTGCCACTGGAACGCCCATCAGCAACTCCATGACCGAGCTTTTTACCATGATGCGTTATTTACAGTCTGCCGCATTGGCGCAGCTGGGACTATCCTCCTTTGACGCCTGGGCCTCCACCTTCGGAGAAGTTGTCACCAGCAACGAGCTGGCCCCCGAAGGGACAACCTTCCGTCCCAAAAGTCGTTTTGCTAGGTTTTACAACCTCCCTGAGCTGATGAATCTCTGGCGTGAAGCCGCTGATATCCAGACTGCCGACATGCTGAACCTTCCGGTTCCGGAGGCCATCTATCATACCGAAGTGGTTGAGCCAAGCGAATTTCAACTGGATATGGTGAAACAACTGGGCAGCCGTGCGGATGTAATACGTAAGGGCGGTATTGATTCGTCCGTTGATAATATGCTGAAGATCACCAACGACGGCAGGTACCTGGCTCTTGATCAGCGCCTGATTGACCCAGCACTCCCGGATGATACTGACTCCAAGGTGAACCGTTGCATTGATAATATCTATCGTATTTGGCAGGATACCGCAGAGAACAAATCGTCTCAAATCGTCTTTTGTGATTTATCCACTCCCGGCAAAACCATTCAAATGGATGTGGTCGACGGCGTGGCCGTTATGACAGGCTTTCAGAACCTGTATCAGGATATTCGGACAAAATTATTCCTTCGCGGCGTACCAGAAGAAGAGATTGCATTTATCCACGATGCCAAAACACAGGTTCAAAAAGCTGCGCTATTCTCAAAAGTTCGTTCCGGCCATGTCCGAATTTTAATTGGCTCAACGGCAAAAATGGGCGCGGGAACCAACGTGCAAAACAAACTTGTTGCATTACATCATCTGGATGTGCCTTGGCGTCCCAGTGATATTGAGCAGCGCGAGGGTAGGATCATTCGTCAAAAAAATGAAAATGACCAAGTGCATCTATATAAATACGTGACTAAGAATACGTTTGACGCCTACAGCTGGCAGACCATAGAAAATAAACAGAAGTTCATCGGCCAGATCATGACCGGCAAATCATCGGCGCGCAGCTGCGAGGACATCGACAGCACGGCGCTCTCCTATGCCGAGGTAAAGGCCCTGGCCACAGGCAATCCGCAAATTAAAGAAAAAATGGATCTTGAAATTGAGGTTGCCAAGCTTTCTGCGTTGAGAAACAATCATCGAAATGAACAATTTCGTTTGGAGGACAAAGTTCTTAAATGGCTGCCGACAGAAATTCAGCAGATGGAGAAACACATTGAAGAATACAATGCCGATTCCGCACTGGCCGCACAGACAGCCGAGGCGGATTTTTTAATTGAGTTGGAGGGTAAAACTTACACATTTAAGTCGGAAGCGATGGCAACGGTCGAGGTACTCCGAAAGCTAGTTCCCGAAAAAGGAGAAAAAATCATCGGCTCTTATCGGGGTTTTGCCCTACAGTTATTCGACGGCGGCATATTTGATGGAATCCGTATGCAGGTAAAAGGGTCTGGTGTTTATTCTTTTTCCTTGGGTACGGATGCCCTCGGTAATGCAACCCGTCTTAATAACATAATAGCCAAGCTGCCAGATTTACTAGAGAGGAGTGAAACTGAACTTAAAAACCTGAATACACAGTTGGAAACCTCAAAAGCATCCCTCGGAAAACCATTCCCGCAGGAGCAGGAGCTACTGGACAAGAGTGCGCGACTCAACGAACTTAACTTGCTGCTCAGTCAGGATCAGAATGAACAGCAGCAGCCAGAAAACGAAAATGAATTAGAAATGGAGTGATAATAATGGACGAGATGCTGCACTCCTCCGAAGAGATCTTGCAGCAATTAAAACAACCAGAAGAACGTGCCGGTAATCTGCCGGCACGTTTATTTGTCGATATGGATGGGACACTGGCCGTGTTCCGGCCTGTTGACACAATGGAAACCCTCTACGAACCGGGATACTTCTCCAGCCTGTCACCGCATGATAACGTCTTGCAGGCCGTAAAATCCATTGCAAAAGGGCACCCGGAGGTTGAGGTTCACATTCTCTCGGCTGTGCTTACCGACAGCCCCTACGCCTTACAGGAAAAAAATGAATGGCTGGATCGGTACTTACCGGAGGTTGACGCAGCTCATCGAATATTCCCGCCCTGCGGAGCTGACAAAAAGGAGTATATTCCAGGAGGTATCCGATCTACGGATTATTTGCTTGATGATTACACCTACAACCTCTCGCTATGGCACCCCCCCGGCCAGGGCATCAAGCTCCTTAATGGGATTAATCATAGCAGGGGAACCTGGGAGCATGACCGTGTTCGTTTTGACAAATCCCCGAAAGAACTCGTTCAGAATATTCTGGCCGTGATGCACGGGCAGCAGGTGATGGACGAGAAACCACAGTTTACCCGCGACGAGGTTTTAAAGGAACTGAAAGATCAGGCTTGGAACAATGTATTTGCCTATTCTGGCAATTACGCTATGTCCCAACCGAAAAAAGGCTATGAGGATGAGTGGAGCGCTGCCATAGCAAAAGCCGAGATAATTGATCAAATGGCCGAGGGCGTTAGCTCACCTTACCAAGTGATCACAAAAGATAGTGAGCACATTAAAATTGAAGGTTTGCCGGGTACCTGGTACTGCTTGGCAGCTGATTCCTATCAGGGTAAAGCTTACTTTGCTTTGGATTCTGAGGATGGTGTTGGTAACAGCGTAGTTGTTGACGTGTATGGAAAAGTTGTTGTTGACAATTTTCAGCCGTGGCTGGGCGACATTGAAGCTCATCTCGCAGATCGTATTTCGGAGCGACGGGAAAAAGAGGAAGTCGCATCCCTTGAAGAGCATCTATCCATGAAAAAACTGCAAATCGAAGAAAAGCTGAAAACTGATTATCCCGATATAGAAAAAATGGTAGGTGCAATCAATGATAGCTATCTGGCCATGGGGCGTAAGGATCGCTGGAGTCTGGGTATCGACGATCCCAGCGAGGGGCCGTACATCTATAACCCACTCTATTTTGGTGACAACGATTATTACGGCACACCAGATGAAATCAGGAACATCGTTCAAAATCTGTATTCGGAACACTTTGGGAAACCTTATAGTCCCGATTCCCTTGCTCTCACAGATCCAGCCCCCTTTTTCGGCAAGATTGAATATCACGGTTCCACCGGTATTGTTGGAGAGACAATCTTATACAACAACGAGGAAAAATATCTGAAAGCTTGTGCCGCCCGCTATGAGTATGGTGTACCGCTCAGTGGGACTCGCATTACAGAGGAGGAGTACACCTCGGCTCTAAACCAAGAACGGGAAGCATTAGAGGCGCACGAGCCGGAGGAAGAAAGAAACCAGGAATGGGGGGAAGATTAAAATGAGCAAGACACTGATTGTAAACACATTCGCAGGGCCGGGAGCCGGGAAGAGCACATCATCATGGGCACTTGCATCCGCACTGAAGCTTCAGGGGCTGAACACAGAATATGTACCTGAATATGCTAAGGAGTTGGTCTATGATCAGAATTATGGACTGTTGGACGGTTCTTTGGATCATCAAAAATTCATTTTTACTGAACAGAAACATCGACTTGACCGCCTCATTGGTCAAGTCGATATTATTATTACCGATGCTCCGTTGCTGCTCAACTCCATCTATCTAGCCCAGGAAAACACAGCCCATTCCTGGTTCGTAGGCGAACAATTTAATTCATACAACAATTTTAACCTTTTTATTGACAGAACGGATACCGCTTTTGAGCAGCGTGGCCGCATTCAGGATCTTGACCAGAGTAAAGAGAAGGATGCTCAAATCAAGAATCTTTTAGAAGACCAGCATATACCGTTTTTATCGTGTACAAAATTCAATGTTTCGGAAATGGTTCCGCAAATTGCCCATGCATTTAATCAACTCGAAAATGATCATCAATTAAATATGGAGGGTAATAATATGGAAAAGTCCACTGATCCGCGCTATTTTATTCTGAATGACAGAATCCCTGAATTACACACCTATAAAATGGCGCCCATGTATGACGAATATCCGGATTACGTAACCTACGAGTCAACCCTGTATGTTCCCAGGCCGAGTAAAGACGATTTTCTAATCCTTGAGGAAGATGAACTATCCATCGCTTCGTTAAAGCTGGATTCATTTGGAGAATTTATTGATTTTTCCGAGGTGCTTCTTGAGCATAAATTTAAAAGCACTCTTGATTTCCTCAACGCTCAGCTCGAGATCGGCACCATAAGGGAATCATCCGAAGAAGAGTATAACGAGCAATATCATTTTGCAACACGTCCGTTTTTCGCAAAAATCGAGTGCTATGATGAGCAGGATGAACTAGTTGATACGCTCCTCTGTAAAAGCAGGTCAGATTGCAGGTGGACTATTGAGGATGCTATGAACTATTACGATAGAATTGATACGAAAGAGATTTCTGAGGCGGAATATATGGCCCTGAAAGAGCAGCAAGAAGCTTCCCAGACCGATGAGAAAGAAGAACCGATTGTAACCCCAATTGCAGAAAATGAGCATGTCCAAGAGCTTTTGACCATCATGGATGACAACAAAATCCCTGATCGGCAGGAACTCATTGCCATGCTGAATCATCTCAGCACGTTGGAGCGCCAGCTTGATGCTGCACTCAAGGAGGTTGCTGCCCTGCGCATTGAGCAGGCGAATGTGCAGAAGCAAAATCAGCCAACACATGATCTGATGCAAAATTCAGTCAGCGTGATGCAGAGTGGTCTGCAGAGCCTAAAAAACAGGCTGGGCGATTTGAAACAGCAGTTCATTGAAGGTTGCAAGAATGCCGTAGCGGACTTTAAGCAGAGAGGCATTTCTGCGCTGGATAATGTGGTACGTCTTTTTCAAATCCGACCTGCACTGGAGGCCATAAACAATCAACTTGACAAGAGCATTCACTTTGCGGAAACCACGGTTTCCAAAATTGAAGCAGTCAGCGCCGAGTACCACGAAGCCGGACGGCACATTCAAAACATGGCCAGAGCCGCCACCGGGAAAGAAACCGTGTCGGAGGCCAAGTCCATGGGCAAGCTTGCTCAGGCACTGGAAGCCCCATTTAAGGCGGAGCGCTCCCTTCTGGCTTCCATGAGAAAGAGTGCCGACGCTGCCCTTTCTCAATTGGCCGTGCTTGAGCAGTTGGCAGGCCGGGATATGATCGCTGAACCCAATCAGGTACACGAAACAATACAAATCAACAATGATCTCATTTACTACAATGACAAAATGGTTGGTTATTTGGATGTTATGCGGGTTACTGCCGTCATTGAACCTGAATTTGATAATGGCGAGTTGAGTTCCTACCTTTCTAACGTGAAAGGGCTTGACATTGAATGGATACCCGGTACGATTGACTATCTAACGGAAAAAGAATCTCCTTTTTTCGGCAAGATTGAATTCGCCCAGGGCGATGGAAAATCAGAAATCATTCTATATGATGATAAAGAACGTTATGAAGCAGCTGCCAGCGCACAGAATGAATTCGGTGTTGAGCTGACGGCAATCGAAATCACAGAAGCGGAATATCTGGAGCTTCGGCAGGAACTGGCTGTTTCTGAACAGAGCCAGCAGATCGTGCAGGAGGACACGCTGGAATGGGGTGGTGAATAACCATGCCAGTCAGCAGGGACGGTAATCTTTATTTTACCAAAGACCAATATGATTACGCCCGGTACGAAACCAGTGCTTTAGAATACGCAATAGAGGAAGGATATCAGCTTGTATCCGACGGAAGAAGCACAAAATACTTTCATCTCAAAGAGCATGATAGTATGCTCTTTACCTCAGACGGCAGATGGTTTTGGAATAGCTACAACCTCAAAGGCGGTGCATTGGAGTTTATCACCAACTATGAGAGTAAAAATTTTGTTGAGGCGGTGCTTAAGTTAAATAACGCACTGGAACAGGATCAGCAACAGAAAGCCAATCACCAGCAGCGCCCTTACCAAAAAAAAGAGCAACCAGCAGAAGAACCAAAGCCGTTTGAACTACCGGAGAAATCCGGTAGCTTTAAACGGCTTTTTGCATATCTCTGTAACACCAGATATTTGGATCATGACATAGTTCAGGATCTGATTGATCAGAAAAGGCTGTATGAAGGGGTCAACCGTTACCGGGATCGTAAGACCGGCGAATGGAACAAGTTTCACAATGCCGTATTCGTCGGCTACGATCAGGAGGGCGTTCCCCGCAGCGCTTTCCAGCGCGGCCTAAACTCCTATGCTACTACTCCTTTTAAAGGGGATGTAGAAAGCTCTCAAAAAGAGATCGCCTTTTGCGTCCCTGGCTATTCCGGTGTAACTAAAGTTATCGCGTTTGAAGCCAGCATTGACGCCATCTCCCATGCGTCTATTGCCAAAATGCAAGGAGGCGATTATAAGACCGCCGACCGGATTGCTCTCGGCGGTGTCGCATTCGAACCGCTCAACAACTACCTGAATTCTCATCAGGACGTGAGAGAAATTGTTCTGGCCTTAGATAACGATGCCGCAGGAATAAATGCAACAGAACGCATTCAGATGGAACTGGAGGTTGCCGGGTATATCCCCGGATATGGGTATCATATTTCTGCTGATGTTCCCACTTACGCAAAAGACTGGAATGAGGTGCTTCAAATGATGTGTGGAGGTAATCAGCGGGAATCCGAAACACCAGCCACCGACACCCAGGAACCAACCGAATCACAGGAGGACGACCTAGAGTTGGAATGACGTGGGACTAAACTTTTAGAATGTACGTTTTTGAAACGGGCCGACCCGGCCTTATCTGTGCAAAACGGGGTTTTGCACAGGGCCGGGAAGATCGGCCCTCTCGCTGTGTTTGCTTTGACTGACCGCAGGGCGGGCTTTCCTCAGAAGAGAATTTTTTTATTTTTAAAGGCGTATGGTTTCCTTTTATGTAGCTCCGGTAGGCCCATCAGCCCCCTTAAATATGTTGAAACATAGAGGTGTATAAAATTTGAGTGAGTAGGCCGACAAAGACGTATGTAAGGGATGCATCTGCTCCTTTTGCAGAAGAACAATGTGGGACGGAAACGGCGAAGATTGTTTCCGTTGTGAGTATTGCATCGATCATGACCGCTTTCAAACTGAATGCGATTGGCATTACCCTTGGCATCGGCCTACGGTTGGAGCGGAAGTGGAAAAGCGCCAAGGATAAAAAACGCCGCCATGGGATCGTCGTTTTTTCTCCTAATTTATTCCCCCCGTTGCCCCCCAAGCCTCTTTGAGGATTGGGGGGCTTCCGCTCCCGAAGGGGCGACCACGACGAAAACGCGGCGGCGTTTTTGTCATGGCAGGATAAGGCGTATTACATACGCCCCCAAACCGCTGGGACGCAAAGCGTCCCACTGTATTACATACATTTTTTTGTATTACGTTTGTAATACATTACTAAGGTTTTAGCCTTTTTTCTTTTTTGCTCTTAAAGATTTAGTGATGAAAGATTGTCTTTCATCATTGATATTGGCAGATGAAATTCGCATATCAACCGAATATAGTGAACCATTTTTATTTGATGTTCCAGACAAAATAATCACCTCTATGATAGGTTTTGTAAAATCTCTTTTATCATGCACTAGTTGTTACATTTGTAGCACAAAGGAGGCTATCATGAAGAAAGAACGTGTGCTTGACTATTTCAGAAATACCTTAACCGATCACGAGCAACTGTTGCTGGATGATTTCCTCCGTCGGGATAAAGCTCAAACAGAATACGAAATTAAAAGGACTCTATACTCTCAATTGTCAGAGCGGTGGAGGATGGACAGGACTGGGACAAGGATGTTTTTTCAAACGTCATCGCGGAACTTGCAGGCAGGGGCCTTTACTGTGTCTGGTGATTGAATAATATGAGAGGGTTAGTTTGGAGGGATAAAAAGTGTATGAAATCTTGGCAAACCTAATGGAGAAGCATAGTGTTACGCCGTATAAAATTGCGAAGGAAACTGGAATAACCCAAGCGACCCTCAGTAGGTGGAAAAACGGAAAAGTATCTCCGTCGATCAAGACATTGCAAACCTTGGCATCATTTTTTGGTGTTTCCGTTGATTACCTTCTTGGGAGCACTGTACACAATGAAACGAGTAATATCAAAGATATTGAGCAGGAGGAAAAAACATGTTAAACATTTGCGCACAAACCGGACGATTTACCCGCGATCCGGAACTGCGGTACACGCAGTCCGGGAAAGCAGTAGCTTCTTTCTCACTTGCAGTTGACCGGGATTATGTCAATAAAGAAACTGGAAAGCGAGAAACGGACTTTCTGGAATACTTCGCCTGGGATAAGACAGCGGATTTCATTGTTAAGAATTTTCACAAGGGAAATCTGGTCACGGTTGAAGGTCGGCTAGAGTCACGCAGTTATGTTGACCGGGACGGCAATAAAAGGCATTCTGTTGAGACTAAAGTTGATCATATTTATTTTGGTGAGAGCAAGAAGTCAGCACCTCCGGAGGCAGAAAATGAGCATGATGGAGAATTACCATCATGAGCAAAGAAAAAAGAAAAGCAGCTGGTGTGTATGCGTTTCGACTTGATGATGAAACCGATGCTATTTTAACTCGCATTGCCATTACCGAGCATCGATCCAAAAGTGAAATCATCCGTCGCTACATCGACATGGGTATTAAGAACAGCGGTTACCGGCCTGATGACGAGCGCCTTGCCCAGCTCATCCGGGAGGCGGTGCAGGAGATTATGAAACCCCATGTGGAGCGTCTGGCCTCTATTTCAGCGAAGGCCGCTAATATTGATGCGGCATCCTTCTTTCTACAGCTCTACGTTGGCAAGCTCATGCTCCCTCCCTCGGAGCGCCAACAGGTGGACGAGGCTGCTGAAAAGGCACGTCAGTTGGGAATTGAGTTCTTAAAGTTACGGAAAGACCGCGATATTGATGTTTTCATAGGAAAAGGTGTGGCAGAGATGAATGACGACTGATCTACTTGCATGGACAACACGTTTTTGCTATACTGTGAATAAGAAATTGGAGGGTAATTTAATGGCCAATGTATATGATATCACCTTAAAAAAAGAGGTTCTTTTTGAAGTTGGCGCTGATGTATATGCCCAGCTCCGAAATTATGAACGCAAGCATGGCTATCCGGAAAACACTACGGATAATCCAGTTTTTGCAATAAAAAAAGAGGTCGTTCAAGCTCAGTACAATATACTGTCTCTTCAAACATTAGAGGAACTGGATCGTATCCGCGGACAGTTCGACTCAGCTAGGAGTTGCCTTCAAGAACTTGAGAGAACGCGAAATGGCTAGCACCGAGGATACCCTGTTTCAGTTCTCACCGCAGGACGTTCAAAGAGAAATTGAAAACATCTTATCGCTTCAACCCGATAACATCTCTCCTGTTGATACTCCTCACGCCATTATCCTCGGTGGCCAGCCGGGTGCGGGTAAAACTACACTGGCGGATATTTTTACAGCACAGCTTGAGGGCAATGCAATTTTTATCAGTGGCGATGCCTACCGGAAGCTTCACCCAAACTGCTCCGCTATCATTGACAAGTACGGCAGGGACGGCATACCCCTCATGAGTGCATTTTCAGGTGCCGTTACGGAAGAACTGATCGACAGAGCGGCATCACTGAAATATAACATGGTTATTGAAGGAACATTGCGGACTACAGAGGTTCCTCTGGAAACATGTCGGCTATTGAAAGGAAAAGGCTATCAGGTCGATTTGGCCTGTATGGCAGTAAAGCCATTGCTCTCCTATTTCAGTACCCTGCTTCGCTTTGAATTGATGCAGGAGTATGGTACGACCCCGCGGGCGACACCCAGAGATGCACATGACAATGTAGTGGAAAAGCTTGGAACAAACTTAGATGCGCTTTATTCGGCTGATGCTTTTCATCGCATTCTTTTGTACACTCGTTTAAAATACTGTATTTACGATAGCAGTGTTATGAACACGCCACCCGGCACGGCACTCAAAAGCGTACATGATGGAACATGGTCGGATGCCGAACTTGATCAGCTCAAATATTCCCTCCAGCAAATTGAAACTTTTATGAGGAAACGGATCGCGGCAGAACTTCCCGATTTCCTAGTTGAAAAAGAAACCGCAAATATTATTATAAAATCTTTAGATCCGCCATTCTGTGAGGAAGCACAGGAGGAGCTGGAACAATAAAACATACCAAGCAAGAGGACTTACACATTCCTGTGTAAGTCCTCTTTAATTTTAGATGAGAGGAAATTGTATGGAAATTCTGAGAAAAGTTGATGAAAAACGCCGCATTCGATTGGATTCGAGAAAAAGAGGCTTATTGTCTGATCAGGTTTTGCTATCCATCAGCGGCAATGCGATTTTAATGGAACCTTATGATCAATTCAAAGCACAATTGCCCGAAGTTACACCGGCTAATTTTGACTCTGATAATCGCATTGTTCTTCCTCTGCGCTTTTGTATGCCCCTAAATATTCAGCAGATGGTGTCCATTCAGTATAAACGGGATGGCTCTATTTTGATTAAGCCTGTTGTCCTGCATTGTGTTGTTTGCGGAAACAGCAAGGGCCGCCTCTTTTCCATCGCTCATAACCCAAATACATTCATTTGCGAAGACTGCTGCAGGCAGAAAAAATAATGGCACAGGGCATAGTGTTCAAGCAGTGGTACAGATCTGCAAACCTTAACGGCATTGCAATCCGCAACCAAAAGCACCTTGAGTACATTGCTACCAGAAAAGGCTGCATCCTAAATCCAGGCTGTGACTTTGGGTTATGGGGCAGGTTGCCGTTTAAATCTGTGGGCAATATTGATAATCTGGAGCGCGCAAAAAAGATCGTTGGAGCAGCATCGGCACAGCACACTTTATATCGTGCGATTATATCTGTAGATAAGGATACTGCTGAGAAACATGATCTGTATAAAAGAGAAACGTGGGAAACCCTGGTTAACCAGCGAATTAAGACGCTTGCAAAGGAGATGGAAATAGCACCAAAAGATTTTTGCTGGATGGCATCGATGCACCATAAGAAAACCCATCCCCATGTACACATCATTTATTGGGACAACAGCAATAAAGTTCGGAAAGAACACATCCCGGAGGATCGTTTTGAAATATTCTCTGAAAAGGTTCGCGCTGCTTTTAACCGTGGCATTTTTCAAGAGGAAATTGCTGAGATTCAAAAAACTCAAAAGGAAGTGATGTCGGAAGTTAAGTTGGAGCTGATGTCCATGTGCAGAGAAGTGAATTTGGCGGAGGCTTTAAACCTTGACCATATTAAAAAATCGCAATTAGACGAACTGACGAAAGCCTTTGCTGATCTAGTGCTGGACATACCGAAAAAGGGTAGTTTGAAGTATCAGACCTTACAGCCGGATTATAAGGCTCAGCTGGATGCTTTTATTGGTGACATTCTCAAAATCAGTGATTTTCGCGCGCTTGAAAAAAAGTATCTGGCGATTACTGATGAAATCAGCAATCTATATGGTAACGGGGCTGCAACCAAACAGCATAACCGGGACACAGCGCAGAAGAAGCTTATGTCCGACTTGGGGAATGGTGTACTTGGCATTATACGTGATTATCTGGAGGCGCAGCGAGCTGAGGCTCCGGCAGAGGAAACCGATTTGAGGATCATCCTTCGTGATCAGACGAAAGCGCTTCTGCAGGACAACTCCAGTTATGGTATCCTGCTGGCAATGATGCCCCGGCACCGGACGCCGATGCGTGAGATCCGCGAAAACCAACAGTTTGATGAACTGTATAAAAAACTGGCTACGGAGCTGTGCAATGACGTTCGTAACCGGACGAAGGTTCAGGGATACACAGAAACACTGATTCGGAATCTCCCACCCACGAGGGCCGCAGCAGTCGGTGATACTGTGGAGTATCTGGACCGTGCAGGTAAAGCCACCGTTAAATCAGTGAACGAGGATGGCACCCTAACCCTACAATCCGAAACGAAAAACGGAAAAAGCTATGAGACTACTTCAAAACAAGATGATGTTCGTGTAGAACCTGAATCAGAAGAGGATGAGACGGTTTCCGGAACCAGGGAAAAAGCGGATAGGGCCGCATATAATGCGGTCTGTGATGTACTGGATGAGCAGCTGTGCGCAGACGCGCACTATCAGGATCAGGAGCAAGGTCAATTGGTATTGGACATGCTGCTTCGGCTGTTCTCTATGTGCAGTCAAGGAAAGAATCAGCAGCAAAGCCAACATGACCTGATTAAATATAGGAGCCGCGATTTGTCCGAATCTGCCAAGCGGGATCGTCAAAAACAGCAAGAACAAGGCAGTTCGTGGAATTTTGAAATGTAATATTCGGTGAGGAAACAATATTGAACAAGAAAGGAAAGGATTTATGAAAAAGCGAAGCACACGTTTTAAAGGCGATATCCTCACGGTGAGGAAAATTAAAAGAAGCAAGCCGACCATTAAAAACAGGTTTATCTTATTACTATTGATTTGCGTAGTAAGTACAGCAATGACCACCTATGCCTTAGCTGATGTAACAGATTATAGTTATGTGACACAATCATCAACACTATCTTGGCATATGTATGTATTTTCAGATGGATATGTATATGATCCCGAAGTTACCTCGTATGATTACATTGCCAAGTATAATAGCGTTAGCAGTAATGATAAGAATGGTTCATCACCATATAATGGCGGACATATCGAATTTAACTCGATGACCATAAATGGAGTCGAAGTTGACGAAGATGATTATATACTGCGACAATCCGTTCACGACGATGATGATGGTTATTCTTGGCATTATTACGTGTTAAATATAGCGGCATTTACCCAGACTGGTACTTTTGAGGTAAGCATTGATTTTAATGCAAAGACATATAAAGGTAATGATCTAAAGGATAATAAA
>Ga0316604_10000559_pt1 | contig 42987 bp, 38 predicted proteins | sample OWC_soil_day20_C_FD_207650 | JGI IMG/M metagenome (GOLD analysis project Ga0316604, IMG submission 207650) | Wetland soil microbial communities from Old Woman Creek delta, Ohio, United States - OWC_soil_day20_CT | ecosystem: Environmental > Terrestrial > Soil > Wetlands | place: USA: Ohio...
GCCCATCCGCATTCATTGTGAAGGGCAACTGGGCAAGGCCATGCGGCGCCTGCGCAATGTGAGCATCGGCGGGCTGGCCTGCCATTCTGAAGAACCACTCGAAGTCGGCAGTGAAGTTTCGGTGGAGATCCCGATCGGCCTGCCACCTTTTCACGCACGCGGGGCTGTTGTGTGGTGCCGGCACGCCCATTCCTGTTATGAACTGGGCATCCAGTTTGTGGCACACGAAGATGCCTTTGCCGCACGCATGGTCGAACAACTCTGCTACATCGAGCGTTACCGCCGTGAAGTACGCGAAAAGGAAGGCCGCGAACTCGATAGCACCAGCGCGGCGACCGAGTGGATCGCCAAATATGCGGCCAACTTCCCGCGTATCGACTGATCCCGCCAGCGCACCTCGCGATGCAAGGCTAGCTCAAGTCTTTTTCTGCTTCACCGGCCGCGACCAGCCACTCAGACTGATCTGGCGCGCGCGCGAAATCGTCAGCGAATCGGCGGGCGCATCCTGCGTCAGCGTGGTCCCGGCACCCAGCGTGGCCCCTTTCCCCACACGGACCGGCGCAACCAGCTGCGTATCCGAACCAATGAAGACATCATCTTCAATCACGGTGCGGTGCTTGTTGGCGCCATCATAGTTGCAGGTAATGGCACCGGCACCGATATTGACGCGACTGCCAACGGTTGCATCGCCAACATATGCCAGATGATTGGCTTTCGAATGCGCGGCAATCTGGCTGTTTTTCACTTCCACGAAATTACCGATGTGCACGTCTTCCGCGAGCAGAGTCCCAGGGCGCAGTCGGGCATAAGGTCCCAGCACGCCGGCCACGCCGATCTCTGCGTCATCAAAGTGGCAGAAGGGAGCTACCCGCGTATCCGCGCCGATCTTCACGTTTTTCAGCACGCAGTGGGCGCCGATTTTCACGCCATCGCCCAGCTCGACACGACCTTCAAAGACACAGCCGACATCAATCTCCACGTCGCGTCCGCACACCAGTTCGCCCCGGATATCGATACGCGCAGGATCCAGCAAAGTCACGCCAGCTTCCAGCAGGGCGTCCGCCTGGTTGCGCTGGTGGATGCGCTCGAGCTCGGCGAGTTGGGCTTTGTTATTGACGCCCAGCACTTCCCACTCGTGAAGTGGTTGCTGGCCGACAACCTCAATCCCGTCAGCCACCGCCATCGCGATCACATCGGTCAGATAAAACTCGCCTTGCGCATTATTGTTCTCCAGCCGCCCGAGCCAGCCCCGCAACAAAGCCGCCGGCGCACACAGGATGCCGGTATTGACCTCCCGGATGGCCCGGATTTCGGTGGAAGCGTCTTTTTCCTCCACGATGGAAACGATCCGCGCATTCGCATCACGCACGATCCGGCCGTAACCCTTGGGGTTGGCCAGATTGACGGTAAGCAGTGCCACGCGGGAGTTTCCCGCCGCGGCCACCAGATCGTGCAGGGTTTGCGCGCGGATCAGCGGCACATCACCATAGAGCACCAGCACCGCACCTTCATCGGAAAGCCGGGGCATGGCCTGTTGCACGGCATGCCCGGTTCCCAGTTGCTGCGCCTGTTCCGCCCAGACGATATCCGGGGCGTCCAGCGCCGCGCGGACTTGCTCGCCGCCATGGCCATACACCACGCACAGAGCCTGCGGCCCCAGCGTGCGCGATGCCGTCAACACGTGATCGAGCATCGCCCGGCCAGCAATGGGTTGCAATACCTTGGGCAAGCGGGAGTTCATGCGCTTGCCCTGACCCGCAGCGAGAATCGTGATTTGCATGGTTAAACTGTGCCGATCAAGAGTTGGCGTTCCGCCCAGCGGAACCGCGAAGGGCGAAATTCTAGCATTCGTGACCTGAATCCCCGTATTGCGGCAGCGCGGCATAATTCCCTGCCGGATTTGATGAACATCACCAAAAGGGCTGGCTACGATAGTTACTATTGATGTCAAAGGATCAAGGCCATGGATAGCATCAATCCGCCGCTCGACATGCTGGAAAACACTGCTCACGACGAGATCAAGCTCGACGATGCGGTGGCCTTGTCGCGAATCGTGCGCCCTGAAAGCATTCCGCAATGGGCGGCAGCCGAAACCATCTCGCCCCGAATGTCGTCTAGCCTGAATGCTGCCGCTTTGTGCAGAATGTTGGCCTCTGGTGGAACCAAGCAGAGCTGGAGTGCGGCCCTGCAGAGACTCGACCGGCCCATCTCCCGCGGCATCGCAAGGACGCAAAGCAAGGCTTCGGAAGTTTCCTGCCGTGCCGATATCATCGTGATGCCGGGACCGGAATCCGGCAAGATGACCGCCAAACAACCTGAATACCTCGCCGGCGGAGTGCTCACCGGTGTTGTGATGGACGCCTGTGTGCCCATCGTACTGACCCATCGTGCAGTCCGGGCGAAGCCCGTTCCGCGTCCTGCGCTATCGTCAAGCGTCTCGTAGCCCACCGCCTTGCTGCGGCAATTGTGTAAATTTTGGAGAAACATCAATAATGAAATCCCTCTTGATCATCAACGCCGGCTCTTCCAGCCTGAAATTCGCTGTATTTGCCCTCCCCTTGACTCAGGATGCCCCCTCGATCTACCGCGGTCAGATCGACGGGATTGGCGCCAACACCCAATTCGTTGCCAAGGATATCGATGGCAAGACGCTGCTCGATACCTTCATCAAATCGCCGGAAGGCACCCCGCTCGAAGCTCAGCAACAGCTCGCCCTTGATGCGCTGCTGAACTGGATCGAATCCCAGAACGTCCAGCTGGCAGCCGTGGGCCACCGCGTGCTGCACGGTGGCAAGGAATTCTGTGCACCGGTACAGATCACCCCGGAAGTCCTTGCCAAGCTCGAAACCTTCATCCCGCTGGGCCCCCTGCATCAGCCGCACAACCTGCGCCCGATCCGCGCCCTGGCCAAGAAATACCCGAGCCTGCCGCAAGTTGCATGTTTCGACACGGCCTTCCACCGCACCCAACCCTGGGAAGCCCAGACCTACCCGATTCCGCGCAACTTCACAGACGAAGGCGTGATCCGCTGGGGCTTCCACGGCTCATCCTACGATTACATCGCACGCCAGCTCGAAGGCGTGATCGGCAAGGAGAAGGCTCACGGTGCTGTCGTGATCGCTCACATGGGCAATGGCGCCTCGATCGCCGCCACGCGCGGCCTGAAGTGCGTTGCCACGACAATGGGCTTCACCGCCGCCGAAGGCATGATGATGGGCACGCGCTGCGGCACGATAGACCCCAGCATCATCCTGTATCTGGTTGAAAAGCACGGTTACAACGCAGCCCAGATCTCCAGCTTCATCTACAAGGAATCCGGCCTGCTCGGCGTCTCCGGCGGCCTCAGCCAGGACATGCGCACACTCGAAGCCTCCGACGCTCCGGAAGCCAAGGAAGCGCTCAAGCTGTTCTACTACCGTGCCGCCCGCGAAATTGCTTCCCTGACCGCTGCCGCGGGTGGTCTGGATGCGCTGGTCTTCACCGGCGGGATTGGTGAAAACTCCTCTGCAGCACGCAAGGCCGTGACCGATTACTTCAGCTGGATGGGACTCAAGCTTGATCCCGAACTGAACAAGGTCCGCGGCAAAGCCCACTGCATCCATGCAGCCGACAGCAAGATCGCCGTAGCCGTGATCCCCACCAACGAAGAGTGGATGATCGCCTACCACACAACCAGCCTGCTCAGCCTGTAAGCACAGCGCTCAACCAGCAAAAAGGGCCATCCTCGGATGGCCCTTTTTTCAGCTCCTGACGACTCAAACGCTAGCCGCTTTATCCGGCTCAGCCACTGTCGTTTCGAGCGCAGCGTCCAGCACGTCCCATACTTCGCTTTCTTCAAGCTCCACATGCTTTTCAAGCATATGTACAAAATCGACCAGCAGACTGGTCGTAGGCGTGTCCATTGCCTTATCCATCTCGCGCATCTTCTCGTGCTGCGCAAAGATTTCATCGGCCAGCGCCGCCTGGCCCACTTCTCGCAGCATCGGCAGGGCATAACGCTCTTCTTCGACGAAGTGCGGCTCCAGATCGGAAGCAAATACCCGGCGCATGCGCTGCGCAATTTCCGGCAGATCGGCTTCTGTTTCCGGACTGACTTCACGAATGGCGGAAACGAAATGCATCACCGCCTGATGCTCCTGCGCCAGATGCTTGAGTCGAAGGCTTAGTTTTCTCACGATCTCTGTCTCACAAAATGTTCATGTTGTTGGGCTGGCATGCCGGAGCATTGCCGGTTTGTGGTGAGCCAAGCTAAGCACACATATCAACAACAGCCGTTGATGCCCATCAACCCAAACCGCTCAAACGGCGTACAAGTTGCTCGGTTACACTGTACCCAACTCATTCTCCTGCACATACCAGAAATGTCTGCCACCCCTGCAACCATCTATCTCAAGGACTACACGCCGCCTGCATATTTTGTCGACACCACCTCGCTCGATATCGATATCCGGACAGGCTTCACGCGCATCACCGCCAGCCTGGCGCTGCGCCACAACCCGGCTGCTTATGGCGGGCCGCTGATCCTCAACGGTGAGGACCTGATCCTTGAGTCCCTGAAACTCGATGGGTGTCTGCTGCACGAAGAGGACTACACCTACGTCAACGACACGCTCACGATCACCAACGTCCCGACGGCTTTCCAACTGGAAACTGTCGTGCGCATCGAGCCCGACAAGAACACCCAGCTCTCCGGCCTGTATCGCTCCAAGGACGGCTATTTCACGCAGTGCGAAGCACAGGGCTTCCGCCGCATCACCTTCTACCCCGATCGCCCCGACGTGATGGCAACCTTCACCTGCACCCTGCACGCAGACAAGACGGCCTTCCCGATCCTGCTTGCCAACGGCAACCCGGTCGCCCAGGGAGAGGAAGACGATGGGCGCCACTGGGCCCGTTGGGTGGACCCTTTCCGCAAGCCGGCCTATCTGTTCGCCTGCGTCGCAGCCCGGCTGGACGTGCTAGAAGACTACTACGTCACCACTTCGGGCCGCCGCGTGCGCTGTGCCGTATATGTGGAGCCCGGCAAGCTCGACCAGTGCGATCACGCCATGGCCGCGCTAAAGAAGAGCATGAAGTGGGACGAGGATGTGTTCGGGCTGGAGATGGACCTCGACCACTACATGATCGTCGCGGTCGGCGACTTCAACATGGGGGCGATGGAGAACAAGGGGCTCAACATCTTCAACACCAAGTACGTGCTCGCCCGCCCGGACACTGCAACGGATACCGACTACCAGAACATCGACCGCGTCGTCGCCCACGAATACTTCCACAACTGGACCGGCAACCGCGTGACCTGCCGCGACTGGTTCCAGCTCTCACTGAAAGAAGGTCTCACCGTCTTCCGCGACCAGAACTTCGGCATGGATGTGCACTCGGCGAGCGTGACGCGGATCCAGGAAGTACGCACCCTGCGCACCGCACAGTTCCCTGAAGACGCCGGCCCCATGGCGCACCCGATCCGGCCGGAGAGCTACGCCGAAATCAACAATTTCTACACCGCCACGGTGTATGAAAAAGGGGCCGAAGTCATTCGCATGATTTACACCCTGATCGGCAAGGAAGCCTTCCGCCGGGGGATGGACCTTTACTTCGCGCGCCACGACGGTCAGGCCGTCACCTGCGAGGATTTCGTTGCAGCCATGCAGGATGCGTCAGGGCTGGATCTCACCCAGTTCAAACGCTGGTACCGCCAGGCCGGCACACCCAGGCTTGTCGTGCGCAGCCACTTCGATGCTGCCGCGCGCCGCTACACACTGGAAGTGGCGCAAGACTTCGCCCCGACGCCTTACGAAACCCGGATGGCCAAAGATGGCCTGGATCTCCCGCGTGGTCCCTACCATCTGCCCATCGTACTCGGTCTGCTTGATGCTAATGGTCAGGAATTGCCGCTGCAACTCGCCGGCGAGAACGCCCCGACGGGTACCCAGCGCACCCTGCAATTGCGTGAGGCAAAACAGGTTTTCGTGTTCGAGAACATCGCGGCCGAACCCGTTCCTTCACTATTACGCGGCTTCTCGGCACCGGTCATCCTGGACTATCCCTACACAACAGCCGCACTGACCCACCTGATGGCGTATGACCGCGATGCGGTGAATCGCTGGGAAGCCGGTCAGCGCCTGGCTACCGACATCCTGCTTGCCGGCGTCAGCGCATTCCAGCAAGGCCAGGGCGAAACCGCCAACTGGATTCCGCAGGACTATGTGCTGGCCGTGGCCCGCTTGCTGGGTGCGGCCTTTGTTGAAGGGGGCGACCCGGCACTCGTAGCCGAAGCGCTGGTACTGCCCTCCGAGAATGTGCTCGCCGAGCAGATGGACGTTGTCGACCCTGACGCGATCCACGCCGCGCGATTGACGCTGCGCCGCGTGCTCGCCCGCGAATTGCGTGAAGCCTTGCTGGCCGCCTATCTGGAGCTGAAGACCGAAGCCCCCTACTCGCCAGAAGGCGTCCAGGCCGGTTGCCGTGCCTTGCGCAATGCGTGCCTGGGCTATCTGGCCGAGCTCGAAGAGCCTAGCGCGCAGGCCCTGGTCATCGGCCATTTCGAACAGGCCGGCAACATGACCGACTGTATCGCGGCACTGGCAGCCGTGGCCAATCTCGACATTCCGTCCCGCCACACCCTGCTCGACAGCTTCTATACCAAGTGGCGTGACGAGGCGCTGGTCGTCGACAAGTGGCTGCAGGTTCAAGCCACCTCACACCTGCCGGGCACCACGGCCGATGTACGTGCCCTGATGACCCACGACGCCTTCGACATCCGCAACCCGAACAAGGTATATGCCCTGGTACGCGCTTTCTGTTCCGCCAATCCGAAGCACTTCCATGCGGCAGACGGCAGCGGTTACAAGCTCGCAGCCGATGTGATCCTGCAACTTGATCCGATGAACCCGCAGGTCGCCTCGCGGATTGCCCGCTCGTTCGACCGCTGGAAGAAATTCGACGCCACACGCCAACACCAGGCACGCGAACAGCTCGAACGCATCCGCATGCAAGCCGACCTGTCAAGCGACGTTGCCGAGATCGTCAGCAAGGCACTGGGCTAAATCTGCTCTCGCCCCACCGACGCTGCCGCGCAGCGCCGGTGGGACCTGCCAACCGGGAAGGTTATTCGCGTGGGTTTCAGGCCGGCTTGCCCGCCTGCCGCGCGATCCAGGCCCGACCGGCATCCGGCAACAAGGGGGCGCTCAAGCAATCGCCCTGGATGTAATCGACCCCGAGATTGCGCAGCATCTCCAGTTGCGCCACGCTTTCGACGCCCTCCGCAACCACACGACAGCCAAAGCCATGCGCCATGCCGAGAATCGCGCGCAACATCTGGTCACCCTCGGTATCCGCTGCCTGAACGAAGCTGCGGTCAATCTTGATGGTGTCGATGGGCAAGCGACTGAGATACGACAGCGAAGAATAGCCCGTTCCGAAATCGTCGATAGCAATGCGTACACCGAGTTCACGCAAGGTTTCGAGCACACGGGCGATTGCCGCGATGTCGTGGACGAACACGCTCTCGGTCAACTCCAGTTCGAGTCGTGAGGCGGGCAAGCCTGTTTCATGCAGGGTGGCATTCACATCATCCAGCAACTCGCCGGACATCACCTGCAGTGCCGAGACATTGACGGAAATCACCGTCTCATCACACCAAGTGAGGGCCTCGCGACACGCATTCATCAACACCCAGCGCCCGAGCTTGCCGATCAACCCGGCATCCTCTGCAATCGCAATGAATTCCCTGGGCGACACGGCGCCCCGCACAGGATGCTGCCAGCGCAGCAAAGCCTCCATTTTCGGCGTGAGGCCCGGCATTTGCGGCACCAGCGGTTGAAACAGGACATTCAGGGCCCCCCGTTCCAGTGCCTCCCGCAAAGCCTGCCCAAGCTCATGCAAACGGCGTAACTGGTCACCCATCGCGTTCTCGTAAACCTGCGACCCCGAACGCCCCTTGAGCTTGGCCTGATACATCGCGACATCCGCCTGGCGAACCAGCACCTCAACATCACGCCCCTGCTCGGGGGAAAGCGAAATGCCGATGCTGGCATCGATCCGCACCTCATTCCCCCGCACACAAACCGGTTTGGACAGACTCGCACGGATCACGGGCACCAGATTGCGCCCCGCCACGGTCGGGACCACCGCGACGAACTCGTCGCCCCCCCAGCGCGCGACCAGTGCCGGCTCCGGCAAGGCACGGCGCAAGCGCTCGGCGACCTCGATCAGCACCTGATCCCCCACGAAATGCCCTTGCACATCATTAACTTCCTTGAACCGGTCCAGATCGATGAACAAGACCTGTACGTCCATTCCCACGCCCGTTGCACGCGCCAGGATCTCATCCATTTGCTCGGACAGAGCACGCCGGTTCAGCAAGCCCGTCAACGGGTCATGCAAGGCCATTTCCTTGAGCTGTTCGGCATATTTCTCACGTGCATCTACCTCAAGCTCAAGCATGACCGTGCGCTCATGAACCCGGTCCTCCAAGGTCGTGTTGAGATTTTCAAGCTCCAGCTGGCGCGTGACCGACTCCTCGGCCAGGCGCTTGTTCTCCCGGCTCAGCAACAAGGCCGAAAGGGTGATGCGCCGTGCACTGCTGCTGGAATAGATCAGCAGACCGAAGGTCCCAGCACACAGCACTGCAACCGTCATATCGATACGCGAGCCGGACAGGGCGAAAAAACCAACCTGTGGCAGCAACAACAATGACAGGTACAGCAAGGAGACCCGGCGCGCCGACGCGAGCACAGCGCTCCCCGCGCCAGCCATCGCCACATAAACAAAAGCCATGGCCATGCGCTGCACCTGGGTCGCTTCCGCAAAAAACAGGAACGGGAATACCGCCCAGGTCAGCGCCGAAGCGATACTGCCTGCCCCAAAGTTACGGATGGCGACAAGCCCAGGAAAATCCGTTTCCCGTACCCGGAACCAGCGCAGATAACCGGCCAGGCGCGTAGCTAGGACTCCGAGCGACACGGCCCACCAGGAATACAGCAGCAAGCGGCTGGGATGCCCGAGGAACACAGCAACCAAAGCAGCGGAAGTCACCAGCGAAGCAAGGATGACGCTGCCCGTATAGCCGTGCATCATCAGCGCGATTTCGCGCGACACCAGAACATCCTCACCGGGCAGGATCAGGGCAGCCACCGAGGGCAGCAGCATCTGGCGCAACGCAAGCCCGAGCAGAATCCCGATCAGGCAATAGGAAAACAGGGTCAATCCGCCGTAACTGAGCCGCTCGTCCAGCGCTTTCTGCTGGGCCAGCAAATCCCGCCGGACACCTTCGACATACGCCGACATGTTCTGCTCGGCAGGCATGACTTCTGCGTAAATCAACGCCACCGCTTCGTTCTGCCGCCCCTTTTGTGCAACATTGGCCACATCGTTTACGGCACCGTAAAACGCCGACGAGACCTCATCCAACGAGGTCGAGTTCATCCCCAAGCCTCGCAAGCCGCTCACCGCAGCGGACAAACGACCGATGTGACTGCCTACGCGCTCATGCAGAATGCTGCGCGGCCCCTCTTCCTTCTCCATCGCCATGGCCAGCAAAAGCGAGCGCACTTCCTTGAAGTTCGCGCTGATGTCGCTGACCGCCAGAAGTGCCGGGACCGAATGCTGATTCATGACATCCACATCCGTGCGCATACTGGTCCAGGCAATCATTCCGCCCAATCCGAGCAGAATGAACACCGCCATGGCAAACACGATGAAGATGGAGCGAAACGGAGTTCCCGGCATGTCGATCTCAACGAAACGGATTAAGGCAGAACAATGCCGGATTCCTGCGAAAACTCAAGCGCTTGACGCTGGTCGTCGGCCTCGCGACAATCAAACGCGTGCCATGACAAGCGCACAAAAAGCCCTAGTCACGAGAAGGTCTCAATGCAGTTCCCAGTACACCATCCAGAAACCGCAGGAAGGCCCGTACCGGTGCGGAGTTCTGGCGACCACTCGGATACAAGGCCAGAACCGCCGGCCCTGGCCGCTTCCAGTCCGGCAGAACACGAACCAGCTTGCCTTCCTGTAGATGTGGCCGCAACAGGAAATCGAAATCCTCATAGATACCCAGGCCAGCCAACGCACAGGTCAGTCCGGCACGCGCGTTATCCACGGCAAGATCGCCATCGGCCGTCACGGTTATTTTTTCCCGCCCTTTGACCAGCACATAATCAATCGCACGTCCCGCGTCTGCATCGAAAAAATCGATGGTCTGGTGTCGCAACAGATCGTTCGGATGCAAGGGAACGCCATAGCGCGCTAGATAGGCCGGACTGGCCGCCATGACAAAACTCACCTGCCCGAACCGTTTGTAGCGGTAAGCAGAATCCTTGTTGTTGGAAAGCCGCAAGGCGACATCAATCCCCTCTTCTGCCAGATCAGGGGCCCGCTCGGACAAGGAAATCCGCAAAGCCAGATCCGGATAAGGCCGCAAGAATTCCGCCATGCGTGGCAGGACAAGCGTATTCGCAATGGATTCCGTCATCTGCACATGCAGATGCCCTGCCACCCGCCCGGCCCGCTGCGAAAACTCCGCCTGCAACTCCTCCAGCCCACTGACCAGCACCGCCGCACGCGTGGCATACCGCTCGCCATCCGCCGTCAGCGAGACATGCCGGGTTGTACGGTGAAACAAGGGAAAGCCGAGAGACCGTTCCAGCGTCTGGATCTGTGCGCTGACTGTCGAACGCGCCAAGCCCAGGCGTTTTGCGGCAAGCGAGAAGGACCCCAGCTCGGCCGCCACAAGGAAAGTCTGCAATTCAGCATAGTTGTTCGCTGACGACATTGTCTATTCCTGTCGAACAATGAATTAGCCCCATTCGACCAGAACCGCACCTATAGTTCAAGCATCCAGCTTCATCATCAAGAGGTGACCCCATGTCCAACCGCATTTCCAGCGGGGCAAGCGCAAGGCGCCTGACGGCATTCAACCGTTTCCTTGCCTTGATTCCGAGCGAATTGTCGTTCCGTGATGCCGCGATGTGCCCCGAGCCATCGTGCAGCGCCGTAACGCACTGACATTTCCCTCATCACCGGTTCGTTTCCGCCATGCCGTTCTTCCCTGTACGGCAAGTGCGCACGTGCCTAGCAAGGAGTCGATCATGAAACTCGTCCTTCATTCGCCACATTACACGCCATTACACCTTTCCCGCAAAATGCGCGAGCTCTTGCTTGCCACAGGATACGTCCTGATCCCCTACCTGGTTGCCGCCATCTTGGTGTTCGCTTACCAAAGACAATGGTTCATGTGAATAAAATCCGTTCAAATCATCTGCCATTAACATAAATACAAAAAAGGAGCCTCTTGCCATAAAGAGAATAGCGAATATGTAAATGCTCGCATGGACACTCGCTAGCATTTTCCCTACCATTGGACACCGTACCGCCTCGTATGTGTCGAGGTGAAAATTTTTCATTCTTTCGGAGAAGCGATCCAATGCGTGCAATCCACTCCATCGCCCTTGCCATCGGGCTTGTTTGTGCAGCAACGGCCGTCCAGGCTCGCGACTGGGCAACCATCAAACAGTCCGGCAGCATTGTCGCCGCCAGCGAAGGCGCCTACCCCCCGTTCAATTATTTCCACGGTTCCAAACTCACGGGTTATGAAATCGACGTAATGGAAGCGGTGGCCAAGAAGTTGGGGTTGCAGGTTGAATGGCGCGCGCTGGCTTTTGATGCACTGATCGCAAGCATCCGTCAGGACCGTTTTGACGTTGCCATCGCCAGCCACGGCATCACCGAAGAACGTCAGAAGTCGGTTGATTTCACCACCCCGCACTATTGTTCCGGTGGCCAGATCGTTGCCAAGGCCGGTGGCCCGCTCAAGGCAAACGAATTGAGTGGCAAGACTCTGGGCGTACAACTGGCAACGACCTATGCCGATGCAGCCAAGAAAGTCAGCGGCGCCAAGGAAGTAAAGACCTACCCGAAAGACACCGATGCACTGCAAGCCTTGCTGGGTGGCCGCGTCGATGCCTGGATTACCGACCGTTTCGTCGCCAAGAATGCCCTGGCCAAGAATGCCTCCGAAGGCCTCAAGGCGGGTGACATGGTATTCGTGGAGCGTGACGCAATGATCCTGCGCAAGGGCAACAACGAACTGCGCGAACAGCTCAACAAGGGTCTGGCTGAAATCAAGGCCGATGGAACGCTCAAAGCCATCTCCGAAAAGTATTTCCAGGAAGACATTTCCTGCTCTAACTAAGCTGGTCCTGATTCCTTGCTGAAGCAGCGGGCACCCATGGGTGCCCGTCGACTTGTTGAAGACATGATCCACAAACTCAAAGATCGCGACTCACTGATCCTCGTCGGCTCAGTCATGGGCCTGGGCCTGATCCTGTGGCTGATGGCCCTGCCGCTGGCAACACTGCCGGCCCCCATCGGCCCGGCAGCGGCACAGTTTTCCGCTGGCGCCCTGACCACCATCGAGCTGACCCTGTGGGCCAGCGTATTCGGTCTGGTACTAGGTATTCTCGCCGCATTGGGCAAACGCTCACACATCCCACCTGCACGCTGGGTGGCAGACCTTTATGTATGGGTCATTCGCGGCACCCCCTTGCTGCTGCAGATCCTGTTTTTCTTCCTCGCAGTGCCAGCGATAGCTCCGCAGTTACAGCTCTCTGAATTCTGGACGGCAGTCATCGCCTTGTCGCTCAACGTCGGCGCCTACAATGCCGAAGTCATCCGCGCGGGAATCAATGCTGTTCCCACCGGTCAGGTCGAAGCCGCCCGTTCCCTTGGACTGAGCCTTGTCTATACGTTTTGGGACATCGTCCTGCCACAGGCTGTACGCATTTCCCTGCCCCCCTTGGCCAACAACATGGTCGCGCTGCTCAAGGACTCTTCTCTCGCGTACGCCATCGGCGTAGTAGAGCTGTCCATGGTCAGCTCGCGGGTCCAGGCAGAGAGCTTCCAGCCGGTCCCCGTCTTCATGACCGTGGCGGCGATCTATCTGCTGCTCACCACCACCTTCACTCAATTCGCTGCTGCGCTGGAGCGCAAGCTGGCAGTAGGCAAGCGGTGAACACCATGCAAAACGGCACTCCCATCATTCGCGTTGAGCACGTATATAAAGCCTGGGGCGCGTTTACCGCCCTCAATGACGTATCGATCTCCTTCAACGAAGGCGAGGTCGTGTGCATTATCGGGCCGTCCGGCTCGGGCAAGTCCACCCTGCTGCGCACCATCAACCGCCTCGAGCGTCAGAATGCCGGGCGCATCGTCGTCGACGGCATCGAACTGGATGATGACCTCAAGCACATCGATGCCGTGCGTACAGAAGTCGGCATGGTGTTCCAGAGCTTCAACCTCTTCTCGCACATGACCGTGCTCGACAACATCACCCTGGCTCCGCGCCGGGTACGCAAATGGTCCGCCGACAAGGCACGCCAGGTTGCCCTCGAACTGCTCGAACGTGTCGGCCTTTCTGCCCACGCCCAGAAATACCCCAGCCAACTCTCCGGTGGCCAGCAACAACGGGTGGCGATCGCCCGCGCACTGGCCATGCAGCCGAAGATCATGCTGTTCGATGAACCGACCTCGGCACTCGACCCGGAAATGGTCAATGAAGTGCTGCTGGTCATGCGTGATCTGGCGGAAAGCGGCATGACCATGTTGATTGTGACCCACGAAATGGGTTTCGCCCGCGAGGTTGCCGACCGAGTTATCTTCTTCGATCACGGTTGTATCGTTGAAGAGAGCAGTGATCCACAGCAGTTTTTTTCTAACCCCACTCACCCACGTGCCCAGGCCTTCTTGAAGCAGATCAAGCACGCGGCCTGACACTTCAGCTATCCACCTTGCAAGGGAGTACGACCCATGAAAATGATGAACAAACGTGTTCTAGTTGCCGCCGTCGCTGCAGCCGTGAGCTGTTCGGCATTTGCTGCCGCCGACCCGGTTCTCGACAAACTGGAAAAACAAATTGCCGAGCTGCAAAAGCAGGTCCAGGAACTCAAGGCGACTCAAGCCAAGGATGCCGAAGCCCGCAAGGAACTGGCCAACCAGCTTGAAGCACAGGGCAAGGAAGCCGTCGTCAAGGGCGACGTTCCGGGCTCGATCCGCCGCAGCGGTGAAGAAACCTCACTGCACATCTATGGCTTCGCCCGCCTGGATGCCGTGCATAACTTCGGTGGCCGCAACAACGCAAGCACCGGTGATTACGCCGCTTATCAACCTTCGATCGCGCTGACCGGTTCTTCCGATGCCGCCCGTCGCGGTGAAACCTACATGTTCACCAAGACTTCCCGCCTCGGCGTGGAAGCCTTCACGCCGACCAAGTTCGGTGCACTGAACACCAAGGTTGAAGGCGATTTCTACAATACGACCGGCAGCGGCCTGTTCCGTCTGCGTCACGCATACGGCCAGTTGGGTTCGTGGCTGGTGGGGCAGACCTGGTCGACCTTCATGGATCTGGACTCTACGCCCGAGACCGTCGACTTCAATGGCGCGACCGGCAACACCTCGCTGCGTCAGCCCCAAGTGCGTTACACCTACGTGACGCCTAACCTCGGCAACTTCATTGCCGCCATTGAAACCAAGGCCAACGGCGGCGCCACCAGTGGCGACGAAATGACCCGCACGCCGGATCTGGTCCTGCGCTGGGAGAAAGCCGCCGAGTGGGGCCATGTCGCCCTGCGCGGAGTGACCACCGAGAACGCCATCAAGAGTGATGCCACGACGGCTTCCAAGCGTGGCTATGGCATTGGTCTGGGTGGCCACTATGTCGTGACCGATACAACCGCCCTGCTGGCCAGCACCAGCTATGGCCAAGGTATGGGCCGCTTCTTCAACGAATCGGTCGGTGCTGTTACCGACAGCGGCATCGGCAAGGTCTATCTGCCGACAGAACTGGGTCTGGTCTTCGGCGTGCAACAGAAGTTCTCCGACTCCCTGCGTGGCAGCGTGACCTACGGTCAGCAACGTACCTACAACGGCGACTATGCGGCCTACGTCAACAAGAACAGCATCACCACCAACCGCTTCGTACAGTCCGGCACCGTCGGCCTGATCTGGGCGCCGGTGGCCAATGTCGAACTGGGCGGCGAATTCATGCTGTCACGTCGCGAAACGCTGGACGGCCGCAGTGGTACCGAACCGCGTCTGAACTTTGCCGCGACCTACTCGTTCGGCAACTGATCGGTTTCACCTGCAGCATGAAAAAGCCGGCGCAAGCCGGCTTTTTCACTTTCAGGCGCAGTCAATCGCCGCGCCAGCGTACTGCGCTCAGCGCAAACCCAGACGCCACAAAGTTGTCATTTCATCCGCACGTGCAACATGCAGCGGGTCCGTTGCATCCTTGCTGCGTGGATGTTGCGGACGGATATTGTGGCGCCCCAAAACCCGCAAACCGCCCACCGCGATCCATTCAAGCAACTGCTCACGCGTGCGCAAGCCCAGATGCTCGGCCAGATCGGAAAGAATCAACCAGCCCTCGCCCCTGGGCGTGAGATGGTCTGCCAAGCCACTCAGGAAGCCACGCAACATCTGGCTGTCCGGATCGTATACCGCGGTTTCGAGCGCAGAACTTGGCCGCGCCGGTAGCCAGGGCGGATTGCATACCACCAGCGGAGCACGCCCAGGCGGAAACAGATCGGCTTCGATCACCGCCACCTTTTTGGCATATCCCAGGCGGGCTATATTGTCCCGCGCGCAGGCCAGCGCGCGCGGCGCCAATTCGCTTGCCACCACCTGTGCCACGCCACGCTTGGCGAGCAGGGCGGCGATCACGCCAGTCCCCGTACCAATGTCGAAAGCCAGTTCGGTACTGGGCAGATCGGCCTTCTGGATCAAGTCCAGATATTCACCGCGCACCGGCGAAAACACTCCGTAATGCGGATGGATCCGCGCACCCAACGGCAGGATCATCACGCCCTTCTTACGCCATTCGTGCGTGCTGATCAGGCTCAACAGCTCGCGCAGAGACACCACCGAGTCTTCGCTGCCGGGCCCATAGGCTTCCTGGCAGGCGAGCTGGACATCCGGCGCACGACGCAACGGAATACTGTAATCCGCAGCCAGCGGCACCAGCAGCATGCCAAGCGTACGCGCCCGTTGTGCCTGTGCCTGGCGATGCAGGTGAAAAGCCTCGGGCATGGCCGTAACGGTCTTGCGTGGTTTGCGCTCGACGCGACGCTTCAACGCGTCCAGCAGCAGGCGGGCATTCTGGAAATCCCCGCGCCAGAGCAGCCCGGTCCCCTCACAGGCGAGACGAAAGGCCGTATCCGCACTCAGGTTGTCATCCGCGATTTCAATCCGCCGGGGCGGCGATGCGCCATTCTCTGCGCGCCAGCACGCAGAACAGGCTTGCCCGCCCTCCTGCCAATTCAGAAGGTTCGACATCAGCGAAAACGTACCGTTTTTTCAATCCGGACGACGCCATCCGCAACAGGATGGAGTTGAACGGAAATGACCGCGGCGGCAAAGCCATCACTGCCCTGTTCCAGTGGCCATTCCCAGATGTCGCCCCCCGTCACCCCGTCTTTGGCGACATAGCGCGGATTGCCAAGAATGCGTTTGACCTCCATGCGGGTCATGCCCGTACGGAGCAGCGCCATGTTTTCGAGCGTAATCACCTCGCGCACCGCCGTCAGCATGCCTTTGGCGTCGAAATCGAGCATCACGTTCTGCGCGTTGTCAGGTCGTGCATCGTATTCCAGGCTCAGGGTGCCATCGGTGTTCTTCCATTCGGCCGCTGGCTTTTCCTTGGCGCGCACCTGCTCGATGCTGATCGTGCCGGGTTTCAAGTGCTCCACCCCCATCAGGCTGACGCACGCAGCCAGACTGACTCCTGCCAACGCGCACACCATCCACTTTCCTGCGTTCATTTCAACTCTCCTTAGCCAAGGTGCAATGCTAACAGGCCGGCACACTCAGATCCCGCCTGCACACCGTAAAATGCCGGGGATGAACACTGCCGCCCTGCCTCCCCGCCGTCTGTCTGTCGCGCCCATGCTGGACTGGACCGACCGCCACTGCCGCCACTTCCACCGCCTGCTGGCCCCTCACGCCTGGCTGTACACCGAGATGGTCACGACCGGTGCTTTGTTGTTTGGCGATGTGCCACGCCATCTGCGTTTTGGCGAAGCCGAGCATCCCGTCGCATTGCAGCTGGGTGGCAGCGAACCGGCAGATCTGGTACGTTGCGCCGAGCTTGCTGAAGAATGGGGTTATGACGAGGTCAATCTGAACTGTGGCTGCCCGAGCGAACGCGTGCAGCGTGGCGCTTTCGGCGCCAGCCTGATGCACGAGCCACAACTGGTTGCTGATTGCGTGGCGGCGATGCGCGCGGCCACCAGGCTGCCGGTCACGGTCAAACACCGCATCGGGATCGACCAGATCGAGAAGTATGCCTTCGTGCACGACTTTGTCGCGACCGTCGCAGCAGCCGGTTGCCAAACTTTCATCGTGCATGCCCGCAATGCCTGGCTCAAAGGGCTCTCCCCGAAAGAGAACCGCGAAGTTCCCCCTTTGCGCTATGACGTTGCACACCAGCTCAAGCGCGATTTCCCGAAACTCGAAATCCTGCTCAATGGTGGCCTCGCAAGCACCGCGGCAATGGCCGAACAACTCGAACATGTGGATGGCGTCATGATCGGGCGCGAGGCTTATCACAACCCCTGGGCCCTTGCCGAGTGGGAACGAAGCTTCTGTGACCCGGCCTGGCAGCCCACGCGTGAATCCATCATCGCCGGCCTGATCGACTACGCCGAACGTGAAGCACGCGAACACGGTACGCCTTTGCGTGCGATCACCCGCCACATCCTCGGGTTCGCCAACGGCCTGCCTGGTGCCAAAAGCTTTCGGCGCCTGCTCTCCGAGCCACATGAACTGAAAGATGCAAAGCCGGAGCTGCTGCGCCGCGCCTGGGAACAAATCCCTTTGCAGGCCCACCCGGCCTCCGCAGACGATTCCGTCGGACCAGCGTAAAGGTCCTCCACTCCACTCTTCCGATGAAGCGCGACGGAACGGCGGTCGCGGCCAAGCACATCACCCTGTGTGCAGCCTGCGACACCGGATCAGGGCATGCGTACATGCACGTCATAACACGCGCATCAACTCGCTGATGCTGATTTCCAGATCTTGCACTGCGGCGACCGTTTGGCCTTCCCGTCGAGCAGGGATAAAGGCCGTAGCAAGAAACAGTTCGCACAAAGGAGCCCATTCATCCTTGTTCGCCCCCCCCAGCACGCGCACCTCATCCACCCAGCCACCGGCATTGATGAACAGCCGTAAATGCACCGTCGCGGCCGGAAAGACTACCGCACCCAAACGATTCACATCCGGAGCCGACACGGGAACCGGCTGTTGATCGAGCGATTCAGCAGACCAGTAAATCCGTCCGGACGGCACTGCACCACGCCCCCTGCCGGATTCCGGCACATCCTTGGTAGAAAGTTGATGGGCTACATCAGGGATGGGCTTGACGGCTGCATCAGGCTCATGTGCCACGGGCATAGGCGGGCGCTGCAAGCGTGCCATCAGCGGGCCAGACATCACTTGGCCACCCCTGCCATCACTGGACAGCCCAAACAGGCCGAGCAGATGCAAGAGTACCGACAGCCCAAGAGCCAGGCGTAGTGCAGTGGATTGCATGCGACTCAATCAACGGTCGGCACCACGCGCCAGTTGAGGCGCTTGAGCGAGCCACCGCTCGAAAAACTGCCAGACAGATTGACGACGGAGCCCGTCGCGGAACCGACCAGCAGACGCGTCTTGCCGGCGACATTGACGAAAGCGATATCGGTCGTGACCGACGTCAAGGCCAAGGAGGCCACCAGATTTCCGCTGCTATCCGTGAGCAGACTCGTCCCGGTCGACAGGCTCACCGCGAAAGCACGCGAGGTACCGGAGGGTGAGCAGGCTTCGCCATTGGGCAGATTGGCAGAAAAAGCCACTACGCCATTGTTGGCGGTCGGGGTGACATTGATACGTTCGGCCACACCATTGGTCGCGGAGGACAGATCGAAATACCAGCCCATGACTTTACCCGGGTTGCTGCCGATACCACTGAGCAGATCGCTGTTTTCCTGGAGCACAGAACGGGTGACTGGAAAACTCACGCCATCGGGCAGACTGGTACTGCCACCGTAGAACGCACCGCTCGTACCCATCCCGTCGATGAGGGCATAGAAGGTCTGGATCTGGGTACTGGAGATATCGCTATCAGCAAGCAGGCGTCCTGTGCCGATCAGCACATAACGCTTGAGCGAATCCGGTTCGATCTCGACCAGCGGTTTGGTGGTCACCGGCTGAACTGTCCCGCTGCTGTCCTTGAGAATGGCAATCCGGGTCGGCGCAGCGTAGTTACCCGAAGTCGGCGTGAGGTCGAGACGCCACACATTGCCCTGCAGGTCACCGGCATAGACCGCATCAGCGGTACCATCCTTGTAGTTCGGCACGAAGGCCGAGGCATGGGCAAGGTTCAACGGCGCTGACGTCGAACCTTCGGAGGTCACGACCGTTTCCAGCAAAGCGCCGGTACGCGGATGGACGAAGAAGAAGTAACCCTTGCCATCGTCATTGTTGTACCCGGAAGTCAGCACCACGACCCAGCCATACTTGGCGGTCTTCACCACCTGGGCATCACCGTAGCTGTAGCCCATGTGTGAATGGCTGAATTCCCACAGCACCTTGCTGGCAACCAGCGTGTCGCTGGTCCAGGCACTGGGGTCGGTCACGTCGATTGCGTAATAGCCCTTGCCGCCCTTGCCCAGTCCGCCCACCAGCAGGCTGTGCCAGTCATTGGTCGTGGCAATGGGGCTCGGAGTCTTGTAGAAATCTACATCGAAGACATTCGGCGTACCGTCGACCAGAAAGTGGTGGCTGAAGCTCGGACTTCCCAACGATGAGAGTCCTCCATCCGCCGTATCGAGGCTGCTGTCGCTATAGATGAGACTGGGAATGTAGGCGAAGAGTTCGCTGCCACCGCTTGTACTGGTGACCGAACCATCGAAGGCATGCAGCATGCCGTCGTTGGCGCCCACATAGACCACGGTCTTGCGACTCGCGTAATTGCGCTTGAAACTGCTATAGCCCAGGTTGTAGAGGTCGGTGAGATTGGCGTCAGGCGCGGCGACAGCGGTCACCTTGGAATCGACGATGTCACCAAGCAGGCTGCTACGGGTGCGATACTTTCCTCCATTGGCGAGTTCCTTGGTCCGATCACCACGCAGATAGAGGATGTAGTCGGAAGCGGACTGACTGCTGACACCGGTCACGTAGTTGAAGGAACTGTTGCATGACAAGCCCGTATTGAACGCCACGGCTCCATTGCCACACCAGGTCACGATCTTGCGGGTAGTCTGAGCCATGCTGTTAAGCAGACTGCCCGCACTCCACACATCCGTGTAAGTCGGGTTACCGCTACTGTCATAGCTCACGGTCTGTCCCTTGAGGCTACCGGTCCAGGTCGATGGATCATAGCTCGCCACATAGTTGGCGTTGCCACTGGTGGTCTGACGTGGCGAGGGAGAGGACAGTGCGGTAGCGGTAGCTGCGGCAGCTTCCGCAGCGATTTTGGCAAAGGCCTCGGTCAAGCCCGATTTCATCGTGGACGGCGAATTGCCCGGAAAGTAGTTCGACGGTCGCTTATCACATTTGCTGGAAATGCCTCCGGTCAACGTCGAGCAGTCTGTATTGCTATCGGTTGAATAGGAAAGCTCGTTCGACGTCGCGTAGGACGTTCCGGAAAAAGGTACGTAGGAGCTGGTCGCCGCCCAGGCAGTATCAACCAAAGTCGAAGTACCGTTGGTCCCTGCATAGGTCGAGAATCCGCTGGGGACTTCGAATCCGCCATATTTTGTGGCAAGCCAGTACTGGTTCTTGTGCTCGTAGTAGGCGTTCTCATGCACATCGAGCCAGTAGGTGTTGATCGTTTGCGTACCCGTCAGATCAGAGCGGATGTCCCGAGTATGTGCATCGTAGGCCAGCCCCGCGATATAGAGAGTGTTGCTGCGGTCACTACTGTTGTATTTTGAACCAAGATTGCCGGAGTAGCCCTCAAGCTGCCCCACCATATTGGTCGCAGCCTGCACATTGACTTTGTCCTGGGTAGCCGGAGTACCTTCCGGCGCAGCATCAGCAGAAACTTCGCTGGGAAGAGAGGATGAAAGGGTAGACCCCGGCAACTCTCTGTCATTCCAGGCATAAGTATCACCGATTCCCAGGATGAAGTTTTTCTGGCAGGTATAGAGAATCGGATCGTCCCAGGTTGCTATAGCCGGAAAACCATCCAGCCAGATGGCTGCTGTCGTTGAGTTACCCGCACCGCTCAGACTGCTATAGGAGGCCACGTTGCCCTTGTTGCGGAAATAACGCGTTGCCGCGTAATACAACTCACCGACCGGATCCTTGGACTTGTAGTAGTGGCCGCTGCTCGCAAAACCAAGGGAACCAAACTTGTTCAGGTAGTTCATGACCCCGCTGTTGGTAATCGATACCGTCCAACCGGAGGATTTTGCAAAAGTCTGGGTGGCAGTGGCATCGCTGCTATCCGGATTCTGGACCATGATGCCGGTCGTGCTGCTCCATTCGGTCAGCGAATTCGTGATTGCGGATGAACTCGGCACCGGTTGGGTCGGTCCGATGTATTTCATCCGCGCACGCATCACGCCACCATCCGTGCGATTGTCATCGTGGTAATAGCCAAACGCGGAATAGCGAAGCTTCGAGGCATAGTTCTGCAGCAAACCTTCGGGCTTATAGATGGTCGGACTGGTGCTGCCAAGCGGGTAACCAACGCAGTTGTCTTCGACCTTTACACTGCTATCGCAGACCTTGACGTTGATGAAGATGCGATACACGACAGTAGGGTCCGCATATAGAGGATTGCTTGTCGTGGTCTGGTTTCGGCCCGAGCCGGTTGTTACTGTCGAGGTGACGTAGCTGTTCTGCCCGTTGTAATCCGTTCCGGTAGCGGTTTTGCTGGCAGGGTCTGTGTAGTCCGTCCAGGCGGACGCACTGATACCGGAGTTGGTGAAGTAAACGGCCGTTCCCGCATAACGGACCCGACTGTTCCAGGCCGTCCACTTTAACGGTGTGGCACCGGCGAGCGTCGTAGCGGCCGACGAAATGCTCTTATGCGGCATGACAGTCGAGTTGTAGCCCGCAAAAGTCTTGGTCAGGATCGTATCGCTGCTGGAGTCAGTACTCCGATAACCACCGGTCAATACCCAGCGAAAAGTATCCAGGGTCTGCATCGACACCCAGTTGAGAAAGTTGCCACTCCACAGTTGCAGGCTCGCACTGCTGCTACAGGTGTGACTTCCCGAGCTGCTGTAGCTGTAAGGCGTAAAGTAGCTGTTCGCGGGGATCGTCGAGTTATAGACGTAGGTGTAGCACTTTACCGGATCGAAGTAGCCGAGGAAGGTACTGCTCGCGGAATAGCTCGTGGTGTATGCCGGCGTCGTCGCCGTTGGCCACTCTACTGACAGCGTCAGCGCCAGATTGCCCGGCACCGTCACGGAAGAGAACAGTGGCGAGTCGGCCAGATCAATACTGGTTGCGTGAGCAGAAACGCTGTACAGCAAAGTAGCTGTCAGCAGGACGCACATGGAACGGTAGATACGATTCAGTTCATGCATGGCAATCTCTCGCAGAAGGTGGCGCAGGGGGTCAACGAGACAGGGTGGTCTGCAGGAAGACCTGAGTGTTGCGCGGCCCGCTGACCCGTACGCTGATGCGATACACCGGCACGTATTCAGCACCGGCTTTCTTGAGCCAGTTGGTCCCCCCCGCATCGGAAGAACCCGGCACGTAAACACAGGTAGTCGCATCGAAGCTGCCCGCTGCGGCACACTGGCGGTCGATCACGGTACGGATCTTCACCCCGGTACTGCTATCGGTAATGTCCGTTGCACTCATTCCTTTACTGGCAAAAGTGCTGTCATTGACCAACACCAGTGGAATGCCACGCGCATTCACCGCAAGAATGGAGGCCGAATAGTTGCTGGCGGGAACATCGGCGGCACGACTGCTGTCCGTTGCCAGCGCACCACTATTGAAGAGCGCGATGGCCGCCGCCATGCCCCGCTCTCCCTCATTGACCAGATCCCGCTTGAAGGCAAGGTTGCCGGAGAGCAGTAACGACGTATCGAAGGAGCGGATCAGTGCGACAGCCGAAATCAGCAGGATCACCATGGCCAACAAGGTAACCAGCAGGATCAAGCCTCGTTGCTGTCTACGTCGTGCCTGCAGGAATGCCATTTTGCGCATCTCCTTACTCCAGCATCATCACGCTACGCAGAGGCACGGTGATTTCCACCGTACGATAGCGGTATTTCTGCTCGGTCGCGCTGAGGGTTCGCGTGAATTGCAAACTGCTGCCGAGATCGGCAAAGAGATTCAGGTTGACAGCACTCACTGCACTTTTCTCGGCCAGTTCAGTACGCAGGATCAATCCCACCCGCACAGCCTTGATCGTGGCAATCAGGCCTGCCGAGTTGGTGCTGCCATCGCTCAGGGCACTATAGGCATAGCTCCCGCTGGGTTTGACCCAACTGTCGATCTTGCCATCGCCGCTGGTATCCAGACCGTACAGCGCGTGCAGTTCAAACACCCCATTGGCTACAGCCTGCATCGGCGTCGAAGAAGTCTGCAGCAGGTCGTAGGCAAACAAGGTGTTGTTGTCACCCACGCCAATCACCTGGAACGTAGGCGGATTCGCCTGCGCCACATTTCCCATCGCGAAGGCCACGGCACTCTTCGAAAAACCGGCCACACTCACCGCATTGATCTCGGCGGAGTAATAGCTGCCGGCCAGCGGCAGGCTGCCGGCCCCGGCCTCACTGAAGCTACTGCTGACCTGACTCAACAGACAAGGCGCGATCGCCCCGCTTTTGGCCTCCTGATCCGCCAGCAACAGGAGATCACTGGCAGCAAAGGACAGGGTGTTCTTCAGGGTCAAGGTCGCGGCCGCCGGATAATCCGTCAGATAGGCGGGCGCATCGGCACGTCCTGCAGCACCACTCATGATGACAAGGACATCCGACGTGGATCCACTCAAGCCCGGTGTTGTCTGATCCGCGGCGATCAACGCAGGCGCGAGGCGGAAGCTGGTGCTCAAACTGGCAAATGGCGCAGGCAGCGCTGCACTGCGCGGCAAAGTCTGACTGCCATTGGTAGCCTGCAGCGTGCAGCCGAAGGCATATTCAGCGGACTGGGCAAAGCCCGCACCGGCGTTGCGCAGCCAGTTGTCGAGCATGTAAACCGCGTAATTGCCGGCCTGATCGATGTCATTGACCGAGGTGGCCCCACGCTTGCGAGCTTCGAAACCGATCATCACCGTAGAAACCGCCAGCACCAGCAAGGAGGCGATGACGATCGCAACCATCAGTTCCACGAGTGTCACACCACGCTGACGGAGAACGGGCGACTTGCTCATGGGATGATCACCTTGGTCACGTAGCTGTTGGCCTGCTCGGCACTTTTACGCCACGGAGCTTTCCAGGTAATCGTTACCGTGGCCAGCCCGGTACTATCCACACTGACACTACCGTTGCCTGAAGGCAATCCACGGCTGCTGGAACTGACCTGTGTCTGCCAGCTGCTGGTATCTACGCTGGTGCTTTGCTGGGCCCACATCTGACTGACGATCTGATTGGCCAGCAAGGCGGCACGGCTACGGTCTTCGGAATCCACCGAGAACTGCGAAGCCTTGGCCTGCAATGCAACAACGCCCAGCACGCCGATCGAGAACAGCAAGATGGAAACCAAGGCTTCGAGCAGCGCAACACCAGCCTGACGCCGGCATGTCCGGGGGCGTTTCATGCGGTGCACCCATCAGGATGACTGGCAGACAGGGTTTTATTCGGATCACACATCCGCACCTTGCCACCGATATAGACCTGCACCGCAAGCTTGCGATCCGCCCCCGTGGTATTCAAGGTATAGGTGACACTCTCTGTCGGCGCAGTACAAACAGCTCCCAAACCCGTCGCAGTGTTGCTGACGAGCCGCCCTGCCGAGTTGAAACACAGCACGGCACTCCCGCCGCTGATACTGACCCCATACTGGCGGGCGAGCGTCTCGCCACGCACGAAATCACTGCTGCTGGCCATTTCCGAGCTGCCGGTCAGCGGCAAACTCTGGATGTACCAGTTCGGGCCGCTGCTGCTCGGCGTGGCAGACAGGGCGGGACTTGCCGCAGTCAGCACGAAACTGGCCTGACGGCTACGCTTGATAGCTTCCACCTGGGTCTGGCGCAAGGCGTTCTGCAATGCTTCCGCGACAGTCCGTACGCGATTGTTCGCAAGCCATGTCGTCAGATTTGGCACAGCAATGAGCATGAGTATGCTCATCACCACCACGATGACCATCAACTCGATCAGCGAGAAGCCTGCCTGGCGTCTCAGCATGCCTGCCCTTTGCGCTGCACCCAACACCCGGTCTGCGGATAAGAGCCCCAGCCGCTGGGCAGCGTTACGGTTTTCTGGGTGCCATCCTGATCGATGCTGTAGACGAAACCAGCCGTCGTCCCGCTACCGGTCGCAGTGATCACATACGCCGTATCCGACAGGTCGCCACTCTTGCATTGCACGCTGAAGGTGCCGGCCGTCTGAGCTGTCGCGCAAGGGGACGTGTAGCCCGTCACGCTGATATAGGTCCGGTTGTCCTGATAATGCTGCTCCATCTTGGCGCGCACCGTAGCCAGGGCATTGGTCGCGTCAACCAGACGTCCACGCGTTACATAATCGGAATAAGCCGGCAGCGCGACTGCTGCCAGAATGGCGATAATCGCCACCGTGATCATCAGCTCGATCAACGTAAATCCCAGGGAAAACGCCCGCTGCGTGCGCAGCAAGAGGGGAGTGAAGGCTATGTTCATCAGCGTCAATCCAGTCAGGTTTTGCTGGCTCGGACAGACCTCGGATCCGTCAAGCCGCTGCTATGCATTGTCCCGACTGAAGTGCAAAACGGTGTCAAGAAAAATTAATCCGCCTCAGTTGCGACGAACGGTAATCCGTCACGACCTGACACCACTCGGCTTGGCCTCCTTCCAGAAAAACGTCCATCCCGCAAGAACCATTCTGCCCAGGCTCTGAACCTCAGCCCCAAAACTCGGACGTGGTGCAGGTATACTGCGTCCCCCTTTCACGCATCGCGAGCCGAAGTCCATGTCCGCCATTCCCGCCTGCCCCGTCTGTTCCATGGAAAACACCTACCCGGACGGTGAGAACTACGTCTGTGCCGACTGCGGCCATGAATGGCCCCAGGTCGCGGCCGCGAGCAGCGATGAGGACGCGCGTGTCGTACGCGATTCCAACGGCACGGTTTTGCAGGATGGGGATGCCGTGGTGCTGATCAAGGACCTGAAGGTCAAGGGTTCGTCGATCACCCTGAAACAGGGCAGCAAGGTCAAGAGCATCCGCCTGGTGGGCGATGGCGATCACGAGGTTGACTGCAAGCTCGACGAAGGCAAGTTCATGCTCAAGGCCTGCTTCCTGAAGAAGGTCTGATCCGCTTAGCGCACAACAGCCCGGCTCGTTCAGGCGCCCAACAGCGCCTGGCAGCGCTGCTGCACGAAATCGCGCAGCAGGCTCACCGCCGGGCTGAGTAGCCGACGATCAGCGCAGACCAGGAACAGCGGCGTCGTCTCGCCTTCCCAGTCCGGACACACCCGAACCAGACGGCCCTTGGCCAGATCGTCCGCAATGTCCAGATTGGATTTGTTGGCGATCCCCAGGCCGGAGACGGCCCAACGGCGCACGGCGTCGCCATCGTTGGCCACGTGGCCGCCACGGACCCGCACCACCACACGCTCGGCACCACGCCGGAAGCGCCAGCGGTCATGCACGTCTTCGCCGGTCATGAAGCACAGGCAAGCGTGCTGCGCCAATTCCTGAGGCATGACCGGTATGCCGGCACGCGCCAGATACGCCGGAGAAGCACACAGGATGCGCCGGTTGCCCGGCGCCAGCGGCAAGGCGATCAGGTTGGAGTCGGCCGGTTCACCGTAGCGGATGGCGATATCGACAGGCTGGCGGTACAGATCCGCCACGCGATCCGACAGATGCAGGCGAAAACGGATTTCCGGATATTGCGCTGCAAATTCCTCCAGCCAGGGCAACAGGACGTTGCGCCCCAGGTCGGACGGCATGGCGATCTGCAGGCTCCCCCGGATCATCTGGCGTTCGGACGAAAGCGCGACCTGCCCGTCACGCAACGCATCCAGCGCCACCCGGCAATACACCAGGAAACGCTCACCCTCACCAGTCAGGCGCATGCTGCGCGTGGAGCGCACGAAGAGCGCCACCTGCAGCTCGGCTTCCAGACGCTTGAGCGCAGCACTCGCCGCGGCCGGCGTGAGGTCCAGCGCACGGGCGGTGGCCGACAGACTGCCGGATTCCACCGTGCGGACAAAGATCTCCAGATCTTGCAGCGCCTTCATTCTCAATCCATATTTGAATATCGCTTCAATTCTGCGCCTGTTTTTCAGAATCAAAAATCCCCGGATCATGGCGTCACCCCTCCCCCAACACGCTGCTCCTGCACGCGGTAAAGGAATCTTCATGAAAGCCATCGCCTACACCCAGCCACTGCCCATCGATCATCCTGACGCATTGCGCGACATCACCCTGCCCGAGCCGGTCGTCAGTGGGCATGACCTGCTCATCGAAGTCCGCGCGATTGCGGTGAATCCGGTCGACACCAAGGTCCGCCGCTCGGCCGCCCCGCCGGCAGGTGAATACAAGGTGCTCGGCTGGGATGCGGTAGGCATCGTGCGGGCAGTCGGCCCCGACGTCACCCTGTTCAAGCCGGGCGCGCGCGTCTGGTACGCCGGCTCGATCACCCGGCCCGGAGCCAATGCCGAACTGCATCTGGTGGACGAACGCATCGTCGGTCATGCGCCGGATACGCTCTCGGATGCCGACGCAGCCGCCCTGCCGCTGACCGCGCTGACCGCCTGGGAAATGCTTTTCGACCGCCTCGAAGTGCCGCCCGGCAAACAAACCGGGGATGCGATCCTGATCATCGGCGCAGCCGGCGGAGTGGGTTCCATCCTGACCCAGCTCGCGCACCGGATGACCGGACTGACCGTGATCGGTACGGCCTCGCGGCCGGAAACCCAGGCTTGGGTGCGTGAGCTGGGCGCCCACCACGTCATTGATCACAGCCGCCCGCTCAGCGCCGAACTGCAACGCATCGGCATCCCACAGGTCCGCTACGTCGTCAGCCTGAACCAGACCGACGCGCACTTCGCCCAGATCGTCGAATCCCTGTTGCCGCAAGGCCGTTTCGGCTTAATCGACGATCCCAAGGCGCTGGACGTCACCGCACTCAAGCGCAAGTCGGTTTCGCTGCACTGGGAGTTCATGTACACGCGCTCGATGTTCGGCACGCCAGACATGATTGCCCAGCATCACATCCTCGAAGAACTCGCTGCACTGGTCGATGCAGGCCTGATCCGCACCACCCTGGGCGAGCACTTCGGCACCATCAATGCCACCAACCTCAGACGCGCCCACGCCCTGCTCGAATCCGGCAAGGCACGTGGCAAGATCGTGCTCGAAGGCTGGGCGTAAGGCAGAGCGGAAGCTGGTCACTTCTCCGATCTTGCGGCATGATTCCCGAGTCAAGGAGAGTCACCATGTTCCAGATCCAGAACTACGCCAGCTTCATTGCCGCCATCCTCGTTTTCCAGCTCATCCCCGGGCCAGGCACGATTGCCATCCTCAATGCCACGGCACGCAATGGTCTGGGCGCCGGTTTCGGCGCCGTGCTGGGGACCTTGCTGGGTGACTTTGTCTTCATGCTCGCAGCCGTGGCCGGTCTGGCTGCGGTGATGAACACCCACCCGCTCCTGTTTGCCGGCCTGCAGTGGTTCGGCGCGGCCTATCTTTGCTGGATGGGCATCCGGCTGCTGCGCGCGAAGCTTGACGCCCGACACGAAACCGCCGAGCCGGCGCGCTCCGGCTGGGTGTACTTCCGCCAGGGTTTCGCCGTGAGTCTGACCAACCCCAAGGTCATCCTGTTCTTCGTCGCCTTCTTCCCGCTCTTCCTGCGCCCCGATTCACCCCCCAGCACGCTGGCGGCGATGATGGCCCACGTCACCGGCCTGTGCCTGCTCTATCAGACGGTGCTGGTGCTGGCCGGCAATGCCCTGGCGAAGAAGTTGCGTGCGCTGCCGTTTGCCCGTCAATGGGCCACCCGCCTGGCAGGCATTGCGCTGGTCGGCTTTGGCCTCAAGCTGGCCTGCAGCAGTCGATAACCCGTAACCGCCATGAGAACTGTCCGGCTGCCTGATGGCAACTCACTGCCCGCACTGGGCCTCGGCACCTGGAACATGGGTGACGCCCCCGCCCGGCGGGAAGAGGAAATCGCCACGATCCGCCTCGCCCTCGATCTTGGCGTACGCCTCATCGACACCGCTGAAATGTATGGCGAAGGCCAGTCCGAATCCCTGATCGGCGCCGCGATTGCCGGGCGCCGTGACGAAGCCTTCCTGGTCAGCAAGGTCTATCCCCACAATGCCTCGCGACGCGGTGCAATCGCGGCCTGCGAGCGCAGCCTCAAACGCCTGGGCACCGATCATCTGGATCTTTACCTGCTGCATTGGCGCGGCGCGGTTGCCCTGGAAGAAACCCTGGAAGCCTTCCTGAGGCTGCAGGCAGCCGGCAAGATCTGCTACTTCGGCGTCAGCAACCTTGATCTCGATGACATGCAGGCCTGGTATGCACTCACAGGTGGCGACGGCGTGGCGACCGATCAGGTGCTCTACAACCTGACCCGCCGCGGGATCGAGCTCGATCTGTTGCCCTGGCTACGCGCCCGCCATATTCCGCTGATGGCGTATTCGCCGGTCGAGCAGGGACGCCTGCTGCGCGAACCACGCCTGATCGACTTCGCCCACCGTCACGGAATCTCTCCCGCGCATGCCGCGCTGGGCTGGCTGCTCGCGCAAGAAGATTTGATTGTCATTCCAAAAACGTCCCGCCGCGCGCATCTTCGCGAAAACCTGCACGCCCTGGAAGCCCCCTTGAGCCCGGCACAGTGTGCCGAACTCGATGCCTTGTTCCCGGCACCACGCCAGCCCGTGCCACTCGCGATGCTCTGAACCACACCCCCGAGTCGCTCACGGCGGGCATGGCGCGCCACGGCTAGCGCGGCCCACGCTCATCCTCTCGCCTGCCTCTGCGCTCACCATCCTTCCGGTTGTCTGGCTGACGCTGTTGTACCGGCTGTTCCCGCTGGGAAGATTGTGAATCCTCCTGCCGGCGCGTCTCCGGTGGCTGTGCGGGTTGCTGACGCTGTTGCTCCTGTTGGCGCTGCTGATCCTGCGCCTGACGTTGCTGCTCTTGCTGTTGCCGCTGCTGTTCATGTTGCTGGCGTTGCTGCTGATCTTGCTGACGTCTTTGTTCCTGCATCGACCTTTGCTGGTCTTGTTGCTGGCGCTGTTGATCTTGTTGCTGCTGTTGTTGCGCTTGATCCTGCTGCTGACGCTGTGGATCTTGTGGACGGCGTTGCGCTTGCTGGCGAGGCAGGTCGGCTTGGCGGGCATCGGGCGTACGGAACGACGGCGTTTCGCGACTTGCGCCATTGTTGGCGGGGCGCTCATCGCCACGAGCGCCCGGCTCACGCCCACCGGCTTCCCGTCGACCCGGCGGCTGTTGTCCGACAACGGACTGACGGAAGACCCGTTCCGGCGGTGCGGCCTGTTGCGAACCTGGCGCACCGCTGCGGCTTTCCCGCGTGGGAGAAACCGGCAGCCCTTCGCGCACCTGCATGCGGGAGAAATCCTGGCCACGCAACGCCGGCGCATTGCCCGGGCGCATCGGTGCCCCGCGGACGAAATCGCGTTCCGGCATCACCGCCACAGCATGCGGCACCCGCTGGTTGACGTAGATATTCACGTTCCGGTTCACCGTGATGTTGTGATTGATCCGTTCGACATACACAGGATTGTGCGCATAGGCCGGCCGATAAGCTTCGCCGGGACCGAGCGCAAACCATGCCACTCCGCCGAGACCTGTCGATAACGAGACACCCCAGCTCACGCCGCCGCTACGCCCTTCGCCGACAAACGCCACGAGTGCCGGTGCATAGACAGGGCGCCGCATGACCGGCCCCGGCACCCAGCCCCAATAACCGTCGAAGTAGGCCCAGCGTCCGTAGTGGAAAGGTGCAAAGCCCCAGGGCGCATCATCCACCCAGGTCCAGCCCCAGGGCGCAATCCAGGCCCAGTGGCCATAGTGATAAGGCGCCCAGCCGCTGATCGTGACACGTGGCACCCACACCGCGCCGTAGCCGTCCACCTGACGCCAGTCACCGTTGCCATCCAGATCTTCGTAGCCGGTCATGTCACGCGACACGTAGCGGGCACTCTGCGAGGCATCCTCGCGATCATCACGCTGTGCGCTCCAGCGATCCAGCTCATCACGCGGCCCGGTGCTGCCGGATTCGCGTACGAACAGGTCCTTCCCGTCAAAGCGCATGCGCTGGCCCGCCGCGATGCGCACGGGTTGCCAGGCAGGATCATCGCCGTAAATCGATCCCAATCCACGGCGCACGCTGACGATGGTCGTATCCCGGTCCGGGTCGACATCAAAGCGGTACTCCCCCGGATCCCGGACCGAAAAACCCAGGTTGGGGGTGCTGACGGCAATGTCTTCGTCATCCGGATAATCACGCACCCGGATCGAGAAACTCCCCTGGGTCAGCTTGAGCCGCAGGGTATCGTCGTTCAGGGCCAGGACTTCCAGACCGGTCGAACCCGCCACGCGCATCGCCGTCGAACCCACGTGCAGCTCGGCCCGCCCGCCCTTTTCAACCCAGAGCCGGTCGCCCTCGGTCAGCGGCCGGTTCAGCACGGCACTGACCCAGTCATCGGTACCCGCCGGCGCAAAGCTCACCGTCCCGTTCGTGTAATTCAGCCGTGCCACACGGGCTGGCGGATCGCTGGCATCTGCGGCATGGGCAGGCATCGTCAGAAAGCCCGAGAGCAGAAGCAAGCCGGCCAGCACAAACCGGAAATCCAGGACGGGGCGAAACATCAACATGGCAGATCTCCTCTGACCCATACAGGTCGTCTCCTGCAATCAACGTTACAGGGGTACCGAAAGTTGGCACAAAAATGTAACAGTTCGTAATCAGGCCCAAGCCGGCACAAGCGTGAGGCCAGCGCCATTTTGCTCATTCTTGTCGGAAGCGGTCCCGTAAATCCATGCTCAACCCGTAGAAAAGCGCCAGACCTCGGCCTTTGATGCCGCGAATCCTCCGGCAAGGTCTCGCTATACTTCGGACGCTTACATATCGTTTCGGCCCTTCGATGACTCTGGCGTTCCCGCCTCTGGCGATCTTTCTGTGCGTCACTGCTGCACTTTGTCTGTCACTGGGCATCCATGCACTGAAGCAGCAAGCCACGGCTTTCGCGCGCAACTATGCCGGGCTGATGTTCAGCAGCACGGCGTATACACTGGGCTATGGACTGGAACTGTGCACACCGGATCTGGCCCACATGCAGGTCATGCTGCGCATCCAGTATCTCGGCGTCCCTTTCATTCCCTATTTCTGGATCGGCCTGGCCTGGGCCTACCTGCAGCCAAGCGGCATGCCGCTGCGCTGGAAAAGCCTTTTGCTGAGTCTGTCGGGCGCGGTCTTCCTGGTGTTCCAGACCAACGACCTGCACCACCTTTACTACACCAGCATCACCTACACACACGATGCGGACATGAGCCTCTCCATCCTGGAAAAGGGGCCGCTCTACTGGCTGAACATCGCCTACATCAACCTCGGCACGGCAATCGGCGTCCTGCTCCTGTTCCGGGCCTGGCACCAGACCGTCCCGCTCTACCGCCAGCAAGCCCTGATACTGCTCGGCGGATCCCTGCTCCCCTGGCTTTTCCATCTGCTCTATCAGATCGGCCTGTCACCCCGGGATATTGACCTGAGCCCGTTCGGCATGGCCGCCGCGGGCATCGTCTATGCCCTCGGCGCCCTGCGCCATCGTGTGCTCAACATCCTGCCGCTGGCACGCGATATCGTCTTCGACAGCATAGCCGAGGGCGTCGTCGTACTCGACACCCGGCGCCGCATCATCGATTTCAATCACGCGGCCACCCTGTTCTATCCCGGCCTGGATCTATCGATGATCGGCGCGGACAGTTCTGCCCTGATTGATGCGGCGGTCTTTACCGCCCCCGACACACATCCCTTCATCGACCATCGCGACACACGGCAACTCGAAGTCCATTGCTATCCGCTGCGCGACAAGCGCGGCGCCTTTCTGGGCACGGCACTGCTGATCCAGGACGTTTCCGAGAAATTGGCCCTCCTCGACGGGCTACGCCAGCTGGCCAGCATTGATGAACTCACCGCTTGCAGCAACCGGCGTCACCTGATCGAACAATCCACGCGCGAAGTCTTGCTCGCTTCACGCCATCCGGCCCCCCTCGCCCTGATCATTCTGGACATTGACGACTTCAAAACCATCAACGACACCCTCGGCCACCTCGCCGGGGACGAGATCCTGCGCAAGGTCGCCAGCATCCTGCGCCAGCGCTTGCGCAGCACCGACATCCTGGGACGCTACGGCGGTGACGAGTTCATCATCACCTTGCCGGAGACCACCGGTGCCGCTGCCTGTGACATCGCGCAAACCTTGCTGGAGCACTGCCAGACCCACTGCGGCGTCAGCCTGAGCCTGGGCATTGCCGAACTGACGCCCGGCGAAAAGGACTTCAACGCGCTGCTCAAGCGCGCCGATCTGGCGCTGTACCAGGCAAAATCGAGCGGAAAACACCGCGCCAGCCTGTATCAGGCCGATGCAAGCATTCCGGCCAGACTTTAAGGACATGATGCTGCATGCGCCGGCTCAGGCAGGGTGCTGCATCGCGTCGCGCATGGCCTCGACAAAGCTGCGCAGCTTGGCCGGATAGAACGCCGCATACGGATAGGTGATATAGATCGGCATCGCCTGCGCCTGCCAACCCGGCACCAGATGCAACAGTTCGCCACTGGCGAGCGCCTCGCGTACCACCCATTGCGAGCTCACGGCCACGCCCACCCCGCGCTGCACCGCACTGCGCAAGGCGTACAGGCTGTCAGTCGTGAGCCGGGGCGAAATCGCCAGCACATGCGCTTCGCCCGTGCGCGAGAACAGCCGCACCTCCTTGCGGTAGTACGGCGTCAGCGCCAGCCAGGGCAGCTCATTGAGCGCTTCCGGTGTTGCCGGCAGCGCCCGCCCGGCCAGCAATGCCGGCGCCCCAACCACGATGCGCGGCACTTCACCGATCCGGATCGCCACCACAGCGGGGTCCGTGACCTCCCCCACGCGGATCGCACAATCGATGCCCTCGGCGAGGAAATTCGGCGCGATGTCATGCAGCAGCCACTCCACCGAAACCTTGGGGTTGCGCGCCAGATAATCCGCCAGGGGCGTGACCAGATGATGCTGGCCGAAAGCATGTGGCGCTACCACGCGCAGCAAACCCTGCGGTTCATCCACCGCGCCGCGCAAATCGGACTCGAATTCGCTCCAGGCCAGCGCCAGCTCGCGTGCCCGGGCGTAATAGCTGGCCCCGGCTTCGGTCAGGCGCAAGGCATGCGTAGACCGGATCAGCAGACTCAAGCCTAGCGAGCGCTCCAGCGCCTGCAGACGGCGACTCACGGTCGGCTGGGTGGCGTTCATCTGCACTGCGGCGGCAGACAGGCTGCCGGCTTCGACGATGCGGATGAAGGTCTGGGTCAGGAGAAATCGGTCAAAAGCGGGCTTCATGCGTTAACTGTATAACAGTTCTACTGGACATGCGTCTTCCGTTGAACGAGGTGAGCCCGCACACTGCACTCACCCTCTCCCAACAAAAGAAAGTCTCACCATGAACACGCCCTTGACCGCGACCGCCCCGGTACCTCCCGCCGCGCTGGACATCCTCAGCCCTGCCCTGGTCTTCCTGCTGGCCTGCGCCACCGGCCTCACCGTCGCCGCGCTGTATTACAACCAGCCGATCCTCGGCATCCTGTCCAGCGAATTCGGCGCTTCGCCCACCGAGATCGGCCGCATCCCGACCCTTACCCAGCTCGGCTACACCGCCGGCATCCTGCTGCTCGCACCGTTGGGCGACCGTTATGACCGCCGCCGCGTGATCCTCGTCAAGCTCGTGTTGCTGGCCGTCGGGCTCTTCGCGATGGCACTGACCCAATCGCTGGCCCAGTTGTGCGCAGCCAGCGTGGTGATCGGTGCGGCCGCCTCGGTCGCCCAGGATTGCGTACCCGCTGCCGCTACCCTGGCGCCGGAGGCACGCCGTGGCAAGATCGTTGGCCACGTCATGATGGGCCTGCTGCTGGGTATCCTGCTCTCACGCGTGATCAGCGGCAGCGTGGCAGAAGCCTTCGGCTGGCGCACCATGTTTGTCGGTGCAGGCACGCTGGTCGTCGCACTCACCCTCGTGATGCAGCGCCGCCTGCCGGCTTTTGTGCCCACCACCACACAGGCCTACAGTGCGCTGCTGGGCTCGCTGTTCACCCTGTGGCGCCGCCATTCCGGCCTGCGCCGCGCGGCGATTGCCCAGGGCTTCCTGTCCGCAGCCTTCAGCGCCTTCTGGTCGACGCTGGCCATGATGCTGCACCAGCCGCCGTTCGGCTTCGGCAGTGCCGTGGCAGGCGCTTTCGGTCTGGCTGGCGCAGTCGGCGCACTGGCCGCGCCGCTGGCTGGTCACTTCGCAGACCGGCGTGGGCCGGAGCCGGTCACCCGCCTGGGCGCCGTGCTGGTGTTGCTCAGTTTTGTTGCCTTTGCCATCGCCCCGCACAGTCTGTGGCTGCTGATCGCCGGGACCCTGCTGTTTGATCTGGGCGTGCAGGCCTCGCTGATTGCACATCAGAGCATCATCTACGGGCTGGAGCCGGCCGCCCGCAGCCGTCTGAATGCCTTGCTCATCGGCGGTATGTTCGCCGGCATGTCCGCCGGTTCGGCACTGGGGAGTTTTGCCCTGGCCCAGGGTGGCTGGCGCGGGGTCAGTCTGTTTGCAGCCGCCTGCGGACTCGCCGCACTGCTCACCCGCATCTGGCCAGGACGCCAAGATTGACGCGCTTGGCATTGCGACAGACAGGGCTGGCGCGGTACGATACCGGCCATGATCCAACTCACCCCCATCCGTTTGCCGTCTTGGTGGCGCCGCTGATTCCGCGCGGCACGTGAGCAGTTTTCAAATCTCAGGGGCCGCCAGACTGGTGGCCCTGTGCGTTCCAGCTGGCAGCTCCTGCTAAATCTTCCGGAGCAGATTGAATGGACGCAAATACCAAACCCGTGATCCTGACTGGCGACCGCCCGACCGGTCCGCTGCACCTGGGCCATTTTGTCGGCTCACTGCAGAACCGGGTCCGGTTCCAGGATGACTACCGCCAGTTCATCCTCGTCGCCGATGCGCAGGCGCTCACCGACAACATGGGTCGCTATGGCAAGGTCCATGACAACGTGCTCGAAGTGATGCTCGACTATCTGGCCGTCGGCATCGATCCCGCGAAGAGCACGATCTTCATCCAGTCGCAGGTGCCTGAACTCACCGAGCTGACCTTTTTCTACCTGAACCTGGTCACCGTCTCGCGCCTCGAACGCAACCCGACGATCAAGGAGGAAATCCGCCTGCGCGGTTTCGAGCGCGACATCCCGGCCGGCTTCCTGACCTACCCGGTAAGCCAGGCTGCCGACATCACTGCCTTCAAGGCTACGCACGTACCGGTCGGCGAAGACCAGATCCCGATGATCGAGCAGACCAACGAAGTGGTGCGCCGCTTCAACGCCAGCGTCGAGCAGGAGATCCTCGTCGAGTGCAAGGCGGTGGTGCCCGAAGTCGGCCGCCTGCCGGGCATTGATGGCAGCGCCAAGATGAGCAAGTCGCTGGGCAATGCCCTGAATCTCTCGGCCACGGCAGACGAAGTCAGCCGCGCGGTGAAGATGATGTACACCGACCCGGATCACCTGCGCGTCTCCGATCCCGGCAAGGTGGAGGGCAACGTGGTGTTCACCTATCTCGATGCCTTCGAGCCGGATACCGCGATGGTTGCGGATCTCAAGGCGCAGTATCAGCGCGGCGGTCTGGGCGACATGAAGGTCAAGCGCGTCCTCGAAGATCGCCTGCAAGCCATGCTGGAACCAATCCGTACGCGCCGCGCTGCGTTTGCCAGCGACCCGGCCGAAGTCATGCTGATCCTCAAGCGGGGCACCGAAGCCGCCCGCGCGGTAGCGGCGCAGACGCTGGATGAAGTCAAACGCGCGATGGGCTTGGTCTATTTCGACTGAACCACGCCCGGCCATCTCCCTTTATCACTCAAGGAACACCATGTCCCGTACCCAACCGACTTCTCGCCGCTGTATCCGCCGCCTCAATACGCGCCAGCGCAAGAAGCTCTGTGTCGCTGAATTCCAGGAACTCGCCTTCGAACTGGCCCTGGTCTTCAAGTCGCCTGTCGATGACACCGCTTATGAACAGTTCATCCATGCCTTCATCGACTTTGCCGAAACCCGCCACCTGGCGCTCAGTGCATTCGGCGGTCGCCTGCCGATCGAGAAGACCGACGGGCTGGTCACCGCACAACGCGGTTCGACCAGCGAAGAAGATCGCAGCGCACTGAGCGCATGGCTGCAAGCCCGTGCCGAAGTGGCCTCCGTCACGGCCGGCCCGCTGCGCGACGGCTGGTACGGCTGGGATTTCTGAGCACAGCACGGCAAGCGGCGGGGCAACCGGCCCCGCCATTTCTCGAACCGGTTCGAGTACGACACGCTAGGAGCATGCGTCATGGGCGCACAGTGGAAAGCCAAACACAAGGACATCGCCGCCAACATCAAAGGCAAGGTTTTCGGCAAACTGGTCAAGGAAATTCTGGTCGCCGCGCGCGGCGGTGCCGATCCGGCGATGAACTCGCGCCTGCGTCTGGCGGTGGAGCAGGCCAAGAAGGCCTCAATGCCCAAGGACACACTGGAACGCGCGATCAAGCGCGGCGCCGGCCTCACCGACGAACCGGTCAACTTCGAGCACGTCATCTACGAAGGCTTCGCGCCGCATCAGGTGGCGGTAATGGTCGAATGCCTCACCGACAACGTACGCCGCACCGCGCCGGAAATGCGCGTGCTGTTCCGCAAGGGCCAGCTCGGCACCTCGGGCTCGGTCGCCTGGGATTTTGACTACCTCGGCATGATCGAGGCCGCGCCGCTCAAAGCCGGTGCAGACCCCGAAGAAGCCGCCATCGAAGCCGGCGCACAGGATCTGGAGCCAGGCGACGAAGCAGGAACGACCCTGTTCTACACCGATCCGACCGAACTGGATCTGGTCAGCAAGGCGCTCGGAACACACGGTTTCAACGTCCTCTCCGCCAAACTTGGTTACAAGCCCAAGAACCCGATCAGCGCCGCCAGCCTCAGTCCCGAGGCGCTGGAAGAAGTCGAAACCTTCCTTGCTGCGATTGACGAGAACGACGACGTGCAGAACGTGTATGTCGCGCTGACGGCTTAGTGCGCCGGCGGCCGGTCATCGCCGGGAATTCGGTGGCGGCGCGGCGTGCTTACAGTTGCTCGGCCGCCAGCGCCGCCACCTTGGCCCGCAGTTCAGGCACAGGGTAGAACTCGTAGGCTTTGCCGCGTTTGGCTTTGATGAACAGGCCAAGGGATTCGAGATCCAGCAGATCCGCGCGGGCGGTCTGGTACACAACGCCATGGGTGTTCTGGTGGGCGTCGATGCGCAGCGCAGCATCCGGGTGCTTCAGGGCGCTTTGAAGCAAACCAATCTGGCGGTGGTTGAGCCGGAAACGCAGCTGTGGCGTGTTGGCCGCCAGCAAGCGCTCGGCATCCTGTTTTTCTGCCGTCTTGCGTGCGATGTACGCGTGCAGCGCAGAGATGGCGCGGCGGATGGTCGTGAGCTGGTGAAGGAGAAAGTAGGTGGTATCTCCGTAATCCGTCTCGGTCTGCAGGTAGGCCCGCACGTATTTGGCCGGGGCCTTCTTGATGATGTGCGAAATCGACACGAACTCCATCAGCCAGTAACCGCTGCGTGCCATGGCCCAGTAGAACAAGGCACGCGCAGTACGGCCATTGCCGTCCACGAAAGGATGGTCGTAGCCGATCATGAAGTGCAGCAGGATCGCACGCAGCACTGGATGCACGAAGGGCTGAGCCCCCTCGTCGGCGTTGGCAAAAGCGCAGAGCGCCTCAAGCCGCTGCGGCAAATCCTGAAAGTCGGGGGGCGCGTGCAGGATGCTGCCGTCACGCTGGTCAATCACCTCCACATCGTTGCTCGTCCGCAGACGCCCGGCATCGTCCGGATTCTCGAGGGTATCGAGCGTCAGCATGCGGTGCAGTTCGAGGACGCGAGCGGGCGTGATGGATTCATTGCGCAATTCCCGCAAGTGTTCCATCGCGCAGTAGTTGTTGTAGATCATCTGCTCGCCGTGATCCCGTGGCCGCCGCCCTGCGCGCAACATTTCAGCGGCGACCTTGCGGGTCGTCGCAGCGCCTTCAATCTGGCTGGAGGTAATGGCTTCTTCGATGAGCGAGGCAAGCAGATAAGGCTGCCTGTTTTCATGAATGGATGCCCCTTCGGGGGCACGGATCTGCCCAGCCGCATCGCGGTCGATGTGGTGCAGGTCGATCAACACGGGCTGCGGCGTCGCAAAACGGAAGGGCTCACCGTGCTTGTCGCGCAACGGCAAGGCCTGCAGCAAGGGCACACGCCCCAAGCAGGTAGCAGCCCACCACTGCGCGTGGTTCAACCCTTCCGGCGGGGTACGGTAACGGAGGTCCTCATGATGCAGGTAGCGCCCTGCAGGCAAGGGGCTGGCATGCTGTGCCAGCAAGCGGAGCGACTCCGGCTCGCTCAGCGAGGAAAGGATTTCATGCAGGGAAGGCGGGGTGCGAGGAATGCGCACAGCTACTAATCTCGTATAAAATTAGTAGAAAATTAGCACACAGATCAGGATTGCGTCCACTAAATCAATACTGAATTAGTAGACGATCAACCGTCAGCCCTCGCCCATTCAAGTCTTGGCCAAGGCCAGCAGCACAATCGCCAGGATCGCCAGCGCGATGGCTGCGCGATTGAGGCGCGACAACGGTTCCTTGAAGGCCAGCACGCCGACCAGCGTGCCCAGCACCACCACGCCGATATTCATGCTTGCGAACACCACGGCCGGCTGGCCCGGCAACGCGCGATGGGCCTGCACATAAAAGAGGATATTGCCGAAGTTGATCGCCCCTAGCAGCAGACCGGCTGCGCAATTACGCAAAGTCAGCCGCCCTTGCCCCGATTTTCTACCTGCGACGGCACGGATGATCAGCCACACCGCCATGCCAGCAAAAGCCAAGCCGAAACACACCAATAGGGAAGCGGAGAAAGGTGTGCCGGCTGCCGCGATGTGCTTGAGCATCACATCAACCAGCGCGAGCCCCGCCCATACCGTCAGCAGCACAGGCCAGGCGCGTTCCCCGTTGGCCGCCCCGGAGCTTTGCGGTCGCCACAGGATACCCAGCACGGCCAGCAAGCCCAGCGCCAACCCGCCGAGCTTCAGGGCACTGGCCGTTTCACCGAAAAGCAGGAAAGCTGCCAGCAGTGACAACAAGAGCGACAGCCGCTGGGCGATGTCCGTCAACACGATACCGGCACGGCGTACGCTCGTGGCCAGCACCAGAAACAATGTCGGCAACACAACAGCCAGACCCAGCAGCGAAACCCAGGGCGCGCCAGGTTGCATGAGCGTTGTCAGTGAAGGCTTGAGCAACAAGGCGCAGAGAACGGAAGCCGCCAGGTAATTCCAGCCGATGGCCTGTGCCACGTCGATATCATGGCGACGGGCGAGTTTGAGCAGCACGGAGACCAGCACGCTGCAACAGGCAGCCAGCAGAACATTGATCATGGGGGACTATCCGGAAACACGAAGGCCGCCATTGTGCCGCAAGCTGGGCGCGCGCCCCGCCTTCGCTGCATACGGCAGCGCACGGAAAAAAGGGCCGCTTGCGCGACCCTCTCGTTCATGCCGGACATTCCGGACGGATCAAAGACCCGCGGCAGCCCGCAGTGCAGCAGCCTTGTCCGTCGCTTCCCAGGTGAATTCCGGTTCTGCACGACCAAAGTGGCCATATGCTGCTGTCTTCTGATAAATCGGCCGCAGCAGATCAAGCATCTGGATGATCCCACGGGGACGCAAGTCAAAATGTTCATTGACCAGGGCGGAGATTTGCTCGTCCGGGATCACGCCGGTGCCTTCAGTGAAGACAGTCACATTCATCGGCTTTGCCACACCAATGGCATACGCCACCTGGATCTGGCACTGACGCGCCAAGCCCGAAGCGACAATGTTCTTGGCCACGTAGCGGGCCGCATAGGCGGCCGAGCGGTCAACCTTGGTCGGATCCTTGCCGGAGAAGGCTCCGCCGCCATGCGGGCAAGCGCCACCGTAGGTATCGACGATGATCTTGCGGCCGGTCAGGCCGCAGTCGCCTTGCGGACCACCAATCACGAAACGGCCGGTAGGATTGACCAGATAGTTGGGGTTCTTCAGCAGTTCAGCCGGAATCACGACCTTGATGATGTCTTCGATCACCGCTTCACGGATGGTCTCCTGCGAGACATCTGGCGCATGCTGGGTGGAAATCACTATTGTGTCGATTTCCACGGGCTTGCCATCGATATAACGGAACGTGACCTGGCTCTTGGCGTCCGGACGCAGCCAGGACAGGCGACCATCCTTGCGCAGCTCGCTCTGGCGCTGCATCAGGCGATGCGCATAATAGATCGGCGCGGGCATCAGCTCCGGCGTTTCGTTACAGGCATAACCAAACATCAGGCCTTGATCGCCTGCACCAATGTTCAGATAGTCATCGGAGGCATGATCCACACCCTGAGCGATGTCGTTGGACTGTTTGTCATAGCAGACCATGACTGCGCAGCCTTTATAGTCGATACCATACTCGGTGTTGTCATAACCGATGCGCTTGATGGTGTCGCGCGCGACCTGAATGTAATCGACGTGGGCATTGGTCGTGATCTCACCCGCCAGCACGACCAGGCCGGTATTGCACAACGTTTCCGCTGCGACACGAGAGCGCGGATCCTGGGCGAAGATCGCATCCAGGATGGCATCGGAAATCTGGTCGGACACTTTGTCCGGATGCCCTTCCGAGACAGACTCGGAGGTAAAGAGGTAATCAGCCATATGGCTCTCCGCAAAAACAAAACCCCGGTTGATCGTCGGCGCGGCCGACTCCGGGGTTTCGAGCGGTCGACGCTTTAGCAGAATTTCTCGGCAGGGCTTGCACCTTGCCACCGCCCTGCAAGTTGTCTTTAACTCGGCGGTTCGGGGATTATAGGTAGCGGCCCTTATAATGCAAGTGTCTATCGCCCGCATGCCCGTTCGTGACACTGAATCGTCTGCTTCCTCCTCTCTTCCGCCTGCTCGGGCGTTGTTCGTTGTCCAGCCTTCATCGCCTCGGCGCCGGGGCCGGACTGGCAACTTACTGGCTCTCAGGCAGCTACCGCCGCCGCTTGCAGGAAAACATGGCGCGCGGCCTCGGGCACCCGCCCTCTCGCGCCGAACTGCATGCCAACGCGCAGGAAACCGGCCGCATGATGCTGGAACTTCCCTTTGTCTGGCAGCGCCCGCTGGACGAGGTGCTGGGTCACATCATCGAAGTCGTCGGCTGGGATCTGGTAGAAACCCTGCACAAGGAAGGCTACACGGTGGTCGCACTGACCCCGCACATGGGCTGCTTCGAGATCGCATCCCTGTACTTCGGCAAACACCTGCCCATGACTGTTTTGTATCGCCCCCCCAAGCAGGCGAATGTTGAACCCATCCTGCGGGCCGGTCGCGCACGAGGTCAGCTCTCGCTCGCCACCGCAGATCTGGCAGGCGTGCGCAGCATCATCAAAGGCCTGCGCCAGGGCATTTCCACCGGCTTGCTGCCAGACCAGGCTCCGGGCAAAGGTGAAGGATTGTGGGTGCCATTCTTCGGCAGGCCGGCCTATACCATGACGCTGGCCGCACGCCTGAGTGAGGTGAAGAACACGCGTGTCCTGCTGT
>Ga0316604_10000560_pt1 | contig 42943 bp, 41 predicted proteins | sample OWC_soil_day20_C_FD_207650 | JGI IMG/M metagenome (GOLD analysis project Ga0316604, IMG submission 207650) | Wetland soil microbial communities from Old Woman Creek delta, Ohio, United States - OWC_soil_day20_CT | ecosystem: Environmental > Terrestrial > Soil > Wetlands | place: USA: Ohio...
CAGCTAAATCACAAGGGTTTAGTTATGTTCAGACGCTGCGGCATATTATCTTGCCGCAAGCTTTGAAAAATATGATCCCGCCGCTTGTTTCCCAAGGAACGACAGTCATTAAAGATACTTCGTTTGTATGGGCTGTTGGTATTGAGGAATTGACTGGAAAAGGCATGATTATTATGGGCAAATATGGGACAACAGCCCAGGTATTCACGCTGTTCGGTATGATTGCGATTACTTACTTTGTGATTAACTATGCGCTTTCCGCGTATGCGCGCGCATTACAGCAACGGATGATCTTAAAAAGCTCTTAAAAAATGAATTACTGGTTAAGAGACAGCTATGGCCAATGAGTCAATGGCTGTCTTTTTTTCATAAACTTACGTAGCAATACAGGGAATAAAATGGTAAAATAAATGCAGAAGAAGTAGCCCAAATACCTTTTTTACAAAAAAAAATAATAGGTTTAAGGGGGTTGCAGGCATGGAAGATATCACATTAGAAAAGATTGATACAGTGCGGGAACGTACAGGAGTAACGTACCGGGAAGCCAAGGAAGCTTTGGAACGGCATAATGGTAATGTGGTTGAAGCGTTGATTGATCTGGAAGAAGGAAAACAAGGAAGTTGGACGGATGAAATATCATCACGTTCTTCGCAGGTGATTGAGAAAGTCAAAAAAATGATCAAAGAAGGCAATGTTACTAAGATCCGGGTCAAACACGAAGGAAAAGTGTTGGTGGAAATACCTGTGTCGATTGGAGCGATTGGAGCAGTAATATTGCCGCATTTAGCCGCTCTCAGCGTACTCATTGCTGTCTTCAAACGCTGCACGATTGAATTGGTTCGCAGTGATGGGGATACGGAAACGATTGAAATGGAATTGAATCCGGATGAAAAATCAAAAGATGAAAATCCTAAATGAATAGGTAAAGTTAGAGTAGGCCAAAGGAACCAAGGAGTGCAAAGCTCTTAGGGCCTTTGGCCTATTCCGGCTCATATGAGCTAGAAAGAGAAAAGGCAGAATGGTTGAAGGGCTGTAACTATCAAAAATGTCGTAGATCACTAGATTTGCTTGAAGAAAATGCAGTATTTCGTTATAATGATACGTGGTTTTGGGTAGAGAAAATCCTAGCTATTACAGTATGTTCTGTTTGTTTTGGTGCTTGTTTTCTTTATTGTCATTATCCATAGCATTCGGAAGATATCTTCCGTTAAACAAGAAAAAACAAATTTTGTCTGTATAATTAAAGCAATTTGGCAAAATGGGTAATGATATGAAAAATAATTTGAAGGTGTTTGAAATTACTTAGAAAAATTGATCGCCAATTTAGAAGGAATACTGGTCTTTGGCTAGAAATAAATACAGAAAGTGATATGCGTTCTGGTTTTTATGGATTGATTGGTAAGGATTACTTATATTATCTGAAGAACTGTTCGGTATAAGCGGTGCTGATATGGGGGTTTTATATAAGAAGAAAGGAATTGTGGCTAAAAAAGATAACGGTGGGAGGACACAATATGATGAAACCCAAAGCATTACGAACAAAAAACAAAATTATTGAGGTAGCCTTTGAATTAATGCAGCAACAAGGCTATGAAGGGACGACGGTTGAAGAAATTATCAAGTATGCAAATATTTCCGTTGGGACATTCTATCATTATTTCAAATCCAAAGCGGATATCTTGCATGAAGGGTATAAAACGCTTGATAAATACTTTGAAGAGTATGTTGCCGACAGATTACTCGCAGAATCTACGCCGATTGAAAAGATCGTCACATTTTTCCATCATTATGCTTTGCATACTGCTTCGGTCGGGGTAGAAAATGTACGGTCCATTTATAGCATGAATAATCCAATGTTTACGAAAAGACGGCAGATGGAAATCATTTTAGAAGATATCATAAAGGCCGGACAGGAAAAAGGGGAACTAACAACTGATGAGACGCCTGAAGAAATAAGACGTTTTTTCTTCGTGCTAATTCGAGGTCTTGTCAATGATTGGTGCATTCATAACGGAGATTACGACCTGGAAAAAGAAGTTGATAAATTTGTAAAAATTCAAATTCGGGCATTTAGGCCGTAGCTGCTGGACCGTAAGGCAGTAAAGCCTTAAAATAGAGATTTTGCCAGTAACACGCAAGCTAGCTGTTTGTAATAATATAAAAGCGAAAAACTCCTGCCAAGTAGCATATATCTTGACGGGAGTTTTCTGTTTTGTGATACAATATATGAATTAACAGGGAAAATATCAGTATGAGGAGCATTTTGTATGAAACAATCCGGCGTCATGAAAACATATATAATCCTTTTGCTAGTGCCTTTATTTTGGGGCGGGGCATTCGGTGCGACGAAACATGTGCTTACCGAGCTGTCACCGTTGACAGCATCCGCGCTCCGGTTTGTGATAGCCGGTTTGCTTATGGTAATGTGGAGTGGTTGGCGGAAAGAATTGCATTGGGAATTAATTAAGAAGAATTTTGCCGGCTTATTCGCTCTCGGAGCAATTGGTGTTTTTCTCTATAACTATTTTTTTGCTACCGGTTTGCAGTATACATCTGCTGTTACCGGAGCATTGGTGATTGTTGTGAACCCGGTTTTTACCGCCTGCTTTGCAAGTGTTTTTATGGGTGAAACGCGCAATTGGCGGACATTTGCCGGTGTGATTTTATCCTTGATCGGCGTGTCTTTGGTAGTAAGCAAAGGGGATTTGAATGTATTTGCAAATTTTTCGGTCGGCATCGGCGAACAATATTTATTTGGCGCGGTAGCCAGTTGGGTCGCATATACGCTGCTAACCAAAAAGCTAACGAATACTTTATCAGCGAGTTTAGTGACGACAGTTTCCACTGCCATCGGAGCGGTAATTTTATTGGCTGCGTCGGTTATCGAAGAAGACCAGTGGGGCAGGGTAGTAAGTTTGTCTAATCAGACCATGCTGGAAATCCTATACTTGGCGATATTTGCAACAATTGTGGCATTTCTTGTCTTTAATTGGGGAATTCAACGCATCGGTGCGACAAAAGCATCCGCGTACATCAATTTGATGCCGGTTAATGCGTTGTGGATAGCTGTTTTGCTATACGGGGAAACAATTTCGGCCTATCATCTGATAGGAATGTCGTTAACCATTGCCGGCGTGTTGATTACTACGCAAAACAAATCGCACTCCGCACGTCCAAAAGTTAATGACGTGTGTTCCTGCTGCCGGACCTAAAAGACCCTGTTTAGCCTATATTTGAATCGATGATAAAATCTTCGCCAAATTTTTTGCGGTGTGCTTGTGCGTAGGCATCCACAAACTCTTGATCCGAGGAAGGTTCCAGTTCAGTCCGGAGTTCTTCAAGCAGATCATGATCCATTAACTGTATTGCGAGGGCAAAATCAATCAGTTGGCCATTAAGACTGACCATAGTGGCATCTGCGTCTATTTCGCGAAAATAATTTTGCAATTCAGGAGATAGAGCATCGACTCCAGATGCAATCCATTCATAAGTGATGTCATTTTTTTTCGATAACGTACTATTGTATGGGGCGATATCATCTGGATTTAAATCGGATGGTTTCCCCCGTTTTTCTTCCCAATCGTTGATCGCGTTTTCCAATGTATCGCCTACGCCAAGAACACCTTTTCCAACTTGGACGAGATAATATTTTTCCATACATATCCTCCTCGTTGCACTTTCTACTATTCATTGCCTGCTTATAAAAGGAAAAACAGTTTCACTATTATTATACAATAATAGACAGAATATTACAAAATAACATAACGGTGTTTGCAAATCAAACTAGTTTTTATCAATTCAAAGATTTGCCCAATTATAGCCTATTATCCTACCATTTTGTACTTCGTTCTAACAAGATAACAGGCTATTCTCAAATGAAATGTATAAAATGGAAATGAACAAGGAATAAGATTTATGATATAATTAATTCTAATAAATAATAATTTTTAATTTGTCTTGGCGATGTTGGCATTGGAGACGGGGGTGGGTTCTGATGTGTGTTTCGGAAAAAAATGAAGAAGTAACGTGCTTCGCAAAAAACTTTCAGGAATTATCGGAATCTGAGCAGCAGATTATTAATCTATTAAACCAAGTGCAGGAAAAAAACGGGTATATTTCGCAAACTGATCTGCAACAACTGGCTGCGTTAACGGGGCAGCCGGAAGCAAAATTGCATGGATTGGTTAGCTTCTTTGACAGCTTCCGAACTCGGCCGTTGGGCAAAAACCATTTGTCTGTATGTTATGGTACTGCTTGTTATACCCGTGGCGCCAATTTGCTGTATGATCGTTTGGCCAATGAGTTGGAGCTTGATGCGGATGGGACTTCCACAGATGGCTGGATTACGTTGGATAAAGTACAGTGTGTTGGAGCATGCAGTTTAGCGCCCGTGCTTCGTGTTAACGGTAAACTGGAAGGCAAGCTGAAAGCCCACCAAATGCCTTCAACATTGCAGAAATTGCGAGACAATCATGCTGGCAAATGATAATTTTCTTACCGATACGCGAACAAAACTTGGTTTGCCGAAAGTAACGTATACGCCTGCTTTTCCGCCGCCGCCTGTTTTTCCGCAGGCGGCGATGAATATTGCGCCGGTATTGTCTGCCCGTTATGGCTTGAAAAAGATTCCTCCCTTGTTGGCAGAGTTGGCTGAACAAGGCCATGCATTATTATGTCCTTCTAATCTGGCCCGCATTAGCGTGGGTTTGGCCACCTGCGGCCAGGCTGCCGGAGCGGACAATTGGTTTACATTGTTGGCTGCGCGCCCCGATTTTAAAAACAAGGTAATTGTCCGTCATGTAGGCTGTTTAGGAGCTTGCTATGGGGAACCGTTGGTTGATGTGCGGACTCCGGACGGTAAACATCATATTTTTGGTAAAGTGAGCAGCGATGTACATTGGTCTATTATTCGCACTGCGCAGCAACATGTATTGCAAAGAGGAGCATGGATGGTTTTGCGTGAACGCGAGCCGGGAATTTTAACAGGGTTTGCAGATTTGGAGATCGAAAAATCCTTTCATTCTGCGTTTGCCGATTTTTTTGTCCATCAAAAACGGCTGGTTAGCGGCAACTGTGGTTTGATCGATCCGCAAAGCTTGCCTGAATATGTTGGGGCAGGAGGGTATTTTGCGTTTGCAAAAGCGTTGTTCGAGCGTACCCCTGAACAAGTGATTGCGGAAATGACCGCATCCGGGTTGCGGGGACGAGGCGGCAGCGGCTTTAAGACTGGCCATAAATGGGAGATAGCGGCTTCTGCTAATGACCAGGAGCGCATTGTCATTGCGAACGCAGATGAAGGCGACCCTGGAGCCTATATGGATCGTACTCTTATGGAAAGCGACCCGCATCGGGTTCTGGAAGGGATTATGATCGCTGCTTATGCCGTCGGCGCCCGCGAAGCCTATATTTTTATGCGGCAAGAATATCCTTTGGCAGTGAGACGTTTGCGTCAAGCGATCAGCGATGCTCAGGCAGCCGGTTTGTTGGGTGAACGTGTTTTCGGCACCAGTTTTTCTTTGCGTATTGGAGTCATTCAAAGCGCAGGGGCCTTTGTTTGCGGTGAAGAGACGTCTATGCTCCAAGTGATAACCGGCCAGCGCGGAGAACCATGGCCGCGTCCGCCGTATCCAGCCAGCCAAGGGCTGAATGGGCATCCCACTGTTATTAACAATGTAGAGACATTGGCCAATGTTCCGTGGATAATGGCTAATGGTGCGGAAGCTTTTCGTGAAGAGGGGAATAGTGATAGTCCGGGAACAAAAATATTTTGTTTGACTGGTGATGTGCCGAAGCCGGGTTTTATAGAAGTACCAATGGGAATTAGCGTTCGGAACATTGTAGAAAATATTGGCGGAGCTGCGCCGGAAACCGTAAAAGCGTTGCAAATCGGCGGACCTTCCGGCGGAATTGTGCCGTATTCAGATTTTGCCATGGATTTTTCCGCTGTTTCTTCGGTGGGGGCAATGATGGGGTCTGGTGGACTCGTAGTTCTAAATCAATCGCGTTGTGTAGTCGACTTGACCCATCATCTCATTCGGTTTATGGCGGAGGAATCATGCGGTCAATGTTTATTTTGCCGGGATGGATTAACATGGCTGGAAAAATTATTGTCGCAACTGACTGCTAAACAGGGAAAACCAGGCATGATGGATATTTTGGAGAAACTTGGCCGTGATATTGCCGGGCTTTCGCTCTGTGCTCTGGGACAGTCGGCGGTGAACCCTCTGTTAACCTCTCTGCGAAATTTCCGGGAAGAATATGATGCGCATCTTGCCGGAATTTGCCCGGCGGCCACATGTAAAGCGATGATTCGTTTTGAAATTATCCACTCTTATTGTACGGATTGCCGCGGCTGTTTCCGCGCTTGCCCGGTGAAGGCGATTACGGTTGAGGCGGGCAAGGGGCCGGCTGGGTATCTATTTGACCATGACCGTTGTATCCGTTGTCGAACTTGTGCGGAAATTTGTCCGCATAACTGTATTGTTGCTGTTTCCGGGGGTGAACAGAAATGAAAGATGAAATCCAGATAATCATTGATGACCTGGTTTTGAATACGAAAGCCGGTATGCCTCTGCTGTCCCTGTTAAAGGAATGGAAGATTGACATACCGACTCTATGTTATCATACTCAGTTGGGACCATTGCACCGGTGCAGCTTATGTATTGTGGAGGTGCGCAGCGGCGGAGAGTGGGAAGCGAAACATGCCTGTATGCTTGCTTGTGCGCCAGGATTAAAAATTAGAACCAGTTCTTCCGCTATACACCGGCTGAGGGCCCGCGCAGCCCAGATGCTTTTGCTGCGTGGACCTTTTGCGAAACCTTCCGTGGAAATTATGCTGCATCGTGTATTGAGTGCGGCAAAAGAGGCAGGTATTCCGGATGCTTCTCAGTTTTTGCCGGTTGAAATTCCAGAGATAGATTTATTGGGGCAAGACCCGGCTGCGCAAATGCGGCAGCAAGGTTGTATCTTATGCGGACAATGTGTGGCAATGTGTGAAAAAATAGGAAAACACTTTCTGACTTTTTTGGGTCGCGGAAAAAAACTGCGAATCGGTTACGTAAGTACAGATGCAAATTGCGGCAAGTGCCGTGCTTGTTCCCGTGTCTGTCCAACCGGTTATATTTATTCCACTGGCCAGTCTGCATTTGCAGCAAAACTGTACCGGTAATAATTAGCGGCCGGGCTATTAAAGCTAAAATGGTTTTATTGCGCGAGGGTAATCGGATCGCCGTTCTTGAGGTCTGCTGCATTACTAGTTATGACCATGCCGGATGAAGGAAAGGCAGAAGTAATTTCTGTAAATTCACCGATGGTTTCACCAAGGGTAATTTCCTGCCGGATTGCTTTCCCGTTGTCCGCTATAAATACAAAATTATTTCCCTGGTTGTCACGGAGGATTGCTATGGTAGGAACTACCGAAACCATTGCTGTTTTACCGGTATCGATGCGGACAGTGACAGGCGTATTGAGCTCCAAGGGAACGGAAGGATCGTTAAGAAGTTTAATGTGAGTTCGAAAAACGGAAACTTGATTTTCTTTCACTTCAGGATAAATAGAGGACACTTGTCCGGCTAAAGGTTGCGAAGGCGTTTCAATGAGCGCCGGGGATCCCAAATGAACCAAATACAGATCCGGTTGTTCAATCGAAATGACCACTTCTTTTTCTTGCCCGCTTCCTAAAAACAACAACTGCTGTTCGGCTTGGACTGTATTTCCGGCAGTTACGGATAGACGGGTTACGATGCCATCAACCGGGGCATTGGTTGTGGCCGATCCGGTAAACGCGGCCGCGCCGCTGTTAGCCGACGACATTGGATTTGGACTATTTGCCAGGTTTTCTTGCGCCGCTTGTAATCGTGCGGCGGCATTATCCAATTGTTTCTTTGCGATGCCGCCTATTTCATATAATTTTTGATAGCGGTTAAATTCTTTTACAGCGGTTTCATAAGCCGTTTGCGCTTGTTGGGAGGAACCGTCATTTTGTTTCGGCATACTTGTATTAGAAGCGGTAGCGGTTGTTTCCGCGGATGCTTCCACTGTAAATAAAGGCTGGCCAGTTTTGACGGCTTGGCCTTCTGTTACGTACAGGTCGCTAACACGACCGGAGAAATTGGTTTTAACCGGAAGTGGATCTGCGCTGGCTATGAAGCCGGGCCATCCGATTTTTATTGGTTTATTCATGGCGTTAATTGGCGCGGAGGTAACGGTGACAGCCGGTTTCACAGTCATTTGTTGTGTCCAGCGAAAAATTGGAAATCTATAAGCAAAGATAGTGAAGCCCAGTATAGTAATGAACAACAGAATGAGAACAAGAACGGCCTGATTTTTCCGAGTCAATTTTGTCATTAAATTCATCTCCAGTACGAGTGTGCGCGTGGGAGTTCTTCTGCGGGGCGCAGACGCTTAGATGACTCCGCCTGAAACAAGTCTATATTCATATTGTCACTTTTTACCCCATGCGTCAAGTATTGCGCGGCGCTGAAATGGAAATATTTAGAAGGCAAATTTATTCAGATTCCGTTATAATAGATGCAAAAGGCGAAACCTTGTAAAAACACAGTAACAATGATTATGGTCCTTGAATGAAAAGGAGAAGATGCGAAAATGCGTGATTCGCATGAAACGGACAATAAGCAGGCAGCCGCTTCGGCGCAAAATAAGAAAAATTCCTCAAAATGGGTAGTAGGGTTCTTGTGTTTTGGCATCCTACTGTGCCTCGGTCTTTTCGCCAACTATCAGCGAACGATCAGCGCAGGCGGCATGACAACAACAGCAGCAGAACCAGTACGGCATAATGGAATTTCGCAACCGGTGCAGACCCAAGAATTGTTAAAAATGATGCGCAATACGGATAAATTGGCAACGACCCCCTCCCTTTGGCCGGTTGGCGGAACTGTTACTTCCCGTTACGGCTGGCGTGCTTCGCCTTGGAATGACGGCAATGAATTTCATGCCGGAATTGATATTGCCAATGGCATCGGTACACCGATCGTTGCAACAGCGGATGGAAAAATTGTGCAAAATACATGGTCTGATGGTTATGGGAACCTTGTGCAGATTGATCATGGGAATGGGATAGTTACGCTTTACGGGCACAATTCGCAAGTCGTTGTCAAAGTTGGCCAAACCGTGAAGAAAGGACAAGTGATTTCTTATATGGGCAGTACGGGGCGAAGTACGGGACCTCATGTCCATTATGAAGTGCGGATGAACGACAACGCCATTGATCCGGTTCGATTTATGGTACAATACTAGTAAAGGAAGCATGAACAACAAGTTTATGGCAAAGTAATTTCATTATGGCTGCAATTTTACGGTTAAACAAACGAAATGAAATATGGATAGGCAATTGTAATCGTCTGACTTTGTTCAGACGATTTTTTGGTACACAGAAAGTATAAAATTTTGTCTGGTGTACATGAGTGCAACAGCGGCTCTCGCCGTCGCTGGTAAGTGAGCCTTGGTTTCAAAGGCGGTGTAACTCTTTTGAAACCTTAGAGCGAACTTAGTTCGAGTTTTACAGCCTGTGAATCCTAATGCGATAGCGTAGGGTTTATAGGCTGTTAGCGAGATAAAGGCTCGGCATAAGCCGGATTTTTTAATGCGTTATATTGCCGTTCGCCGATGGGAGAACGTGGATAAAAACGGGGTAATGTGATACGATATACATATACAAATAGTTTGATAATTTAGAAAATGCTAATTATTTTCTGCAAATCGATTTTGCTGCCGTTCCAACGCTGCGAGTGGGTTGAATTTATTAAGACCGTTGTTGAGAGGCGGGGAAAACATGGACACTTGGTTTTTTACTTCCGAATCTGTAACGGAAGGACATCCTGATAAAATTTGCGACCAAATATCGGACGGTATTTTGGACGCGATTTTAACGAAAGATCCAACAGCCAGAGTCGCTTGCAATGCTTCCGTCTGCACGGGACTGGTTTTGGTTACGGGACAAATTACAACAAGTTGCTATGTAGATATCCCTCGGATTGTGCGGGATATTGTGAGGGAAATCGGTTATACGAAATCGGAGTTTGGCTTTGAAGGAAATAGTTGCGCGGTTCTTACCGGTATCGATGAGCAATCTGCCGATATTGCCGTCGGTGTGAATCTATCCGTTGAATATAGGGAAGGATCGGAAAATGAGATGGACCTTCTTGGCGCAGGGGATCAAGGAATGATGTTCGGTTTTGCCTGCAATGAAACTCCGGAATTGATGCCAATGCCCATTATACTTGCCCATAAATTAGCAAAGCGCCTGGCGGAAGTACGGAAAACAAATGAGTTGCCGTATTTACGACCGGATGGAAAAACGCAGGTTACTGTAGAGTATCTTGCTGACCAGCCTGTCCGGGTTGATGCGATTGTCATCGCTTGCCAGCATGATGAAACTGTGATCCAAGAGCAGATTAAAGCGGGTATTGTGGAGAAAGTGATCAGAGCGGTAGTGCCATCGAAATTATTGGATGAGCGGACAAGAATTTATGTGAACCCTACCGGAAGATTTATTATCGGCGGCCCGCAGGGAGATACGGGATTAACGGGAAAAAAAATTATTGTCGATACTTATGGCGGATATTCCCGGCATGGCGGAGGATCGTTTTCCGGGAAAGATCCGACCAAAGTTGACCGGTCGGCGACGTATGCAGCGCGCTATGTCGCCAAAAATATTGTTGCTTCCGGCTTGGCAGAACGATGTGAAGTTCAAATAGCGTATGCGATAGGGGTGGCTAATCCTGTTTCCGTCATGGTTAATACGTTTGGAACCGGTAATTTAAGTGAAGCAAGAATACGGGAACTTATCAAAAAATATTTTGACTTACGGCCGGCGGCAATTATTGCAGCATTTGGTTTGAGGATGCCGATTTATCGACAAGTTGCAGCGTATGGCCATTTTGGCCGGGATGATTTAGACCTCCCATGGGAAAAAACGGATAAAGCAGATTTATTGCGCCAGGAATTAGCAAAAAAATAATAGGGTTGACGGTAGATAAGAATAGAAAGTAAAAAAATGCGAGGTGAGTGGAAGGATGAAGGAGGCAATTTTATATCATAAAAAAGAAAACGACAAGGTACAATGCGCTGTTTGTAATCATAGATGCATGATAGAAGATGGAAAACGAGGAATTTGCGGCGTGCGGGAAAACCAGCACGGTACGTTGTATGCTTTGAATTATGGGAAAACAATTGCTGTCCATATCGATCCGATGGAAAAGAAACCACTCTATCATTTCTTGCCGCGGACGCAAATTTATTCATTTGCTGCGGTCGGCTGTAATTTCCGTTGTTCCTGGTGCCAGAACTGGGAGATATCGCAAAGCCCTAAACCCAATAAACCGATAGATGGGGTTGATATTTCGCCGGCGGAGCATGTGCAGCGCGCTCTGGAATACGGTTGCCCGTCTATCGCCTATACGTATTCTGAACCGACGATTTTTGTTGAATATGCTCTTGACACCATGAAATTAGCAAAAGATAAAGGATTGAAAAATGTTTGGGTAACGAACGGTTATTATTCACGGGAAACGTTGGATGTGATCATTCCTTATTTGGATGCAGCCAATGTAGATTACAAAGGGCCGAATGGCGGAGTCTATGAAAAATACTGCGGCGGCAAGGCCGAACCAATTATGGAAAATCTCAAATATCTTCATGCAGCGGGAGTGCATATCGAAATTACGACACTAGTCGTGCCGGATGTAAACGACAAAACTGATCAATTAGAAAGCATCGCGCAATTTATCGGTTTGCAGTTGAGCAAAGATGTGCCCTGGCATGTTACACGGTTTTTCCCTAATTGGAAAATGATGGACACTCCGATTACTCCTGTGGAAACTCTGGTACTAGCGAAAGAGATCGGCGAAAGAGCAGGGCTTAAGCATATTCATATCGGCAATGTATATTAAGATATAAGTGAGCCTTAGGTTCGGAGGGGGTTATTGCCCCCACCGAACCCTTAGAGCGAACTTAGTTCGAGTTTTATAGCCTGTTGATCCCCGACCTAAGAGGGCGGGGCCCCTGTGCCCTGTGGGTATTACAGGCTGTTAACGAGATAAAAGGAGGCGGAAAGCGTGCTTGTGTTCGGCGTAATTAGTCCTCATCCCCCTATTATTATTCCAGAAATTGGCGGCAGTGAAACGGAAAAGGTAAAGAAAACAATTTCGGCATTAGAGGCGGCAGCCGATAAATTGGCAGCGGCAAAGCCGGATAAATTGCTTGTGATTTCCCCGCACAGCGAACATGGCTATACTGTGCCGCTGTATTATCTTGCAAAAGATTTGGCCTCCGAGACAGAGCTGGAAAAGATATTGGTCACCCATTCTTCGTACACCTATTACTACGAGTTGGGAAAACAATATGGAGAAAAAATCGCTGCGTCAAGCAAACGAATAGCCATAATCGCTTCCGGTGACTTATCGCACGTATTACGGACAGACGGGCCGTATGGGTATGATCCGGCCGGGCCGCAATTGGACGGAATAATTGTTAAGGCAATACGCAATCAGGACGTCGACAGCCTGTTGCACATCGATGATGAAATTCTTCGGAATGGGGCGGAGTGCGGGTTGCGGTCGATTTTGTTCCTGTTTGGCGTTTTTGCGGGAAAGTCATATACAACGGATGTATTGTCTTATGAAGGTCCGTTCGGTGTGGGATATACAGTCGCTGTATTTTTGCCGCAATAACGTGATCGATAAAGTAATATGGAGTACTTGACAATAGTTAGATGTCTAACTATAATACAAATAGAAGGAAGGAATAATAAATTTTATCAATGGTACAGGAGGCGTTTTTCGATGAAAGAAGTGCTGAAATTTTTGCAGGAAAACAGTACGGGATTTTTGGCAACGATTGCAGATGGGAAACCAAAGGTAAGGCCGTTCCAATTTATGTTAGAGGAAAATGGAAAGCTGTTTTTTTGCTCAAACAACACGAAAGATGTTGTTAAGCAGTTAAAAGCTAATCATTATGTGGAATTTTCCAGTTTTTCGCCGCAATTTACCTGGGTGCGTCTGAATGGTGAAGTGAAGTTCAGCGATGATTTGCGAATCAAAGAAAAAATCATAGAGACCCATGCGTTAGTTCAATCTATTTATCAGAGTGCCGATAATCCAGTTTTTGAAATATTCTATATTGAGCATGGGACTGCTATTCTTGCAGACTTTTCCGGGCAGCCGCCGAAACGGATCGATTTTTAACGGCAAACCACGTTGAGTGGACAAATGCATTACAATGTTGTGAAAACAGCCCTAGTCCGATATGAATTCAGACTAAGGCTGTTTTTTTGAAAAACGGGCATGATTGGCCTAAATGTAATATAATAAGGTCAAAACAAAAAATGCCGATGTTTCGGATTTGTAAAGTTCGTAGGAGTGGTAGCGATGAGAAGTTTATTTTTTTACGAAACCGAGATTGGAAAAATCGGGATTGCGGATAACGGAAAGGCAATTACCCATCTAACTTTTAGTGATAAGAAACTACCAGCAGACGGGATCGTCCGTGAAACGGCTCTTATCCGGGACGCCGCCGCGCAAATCCAAGGTTATCTGGCTGGGCGGCGCAAGGACTTTGAATTTCCGCTGGTAATGGAAGGTACGCCGTTTCAACAAAAAGTGTGGGAGGCTTTGCAAGAAATCCCGTACGGAGAAACAAGAAGTTACAAAGAAATTGCCGTAAGCATCAGAAACCCGAAAGCCTGTCGGGCTGTAGGAATGGCCAATAACAAAAATCCGATTGCAATTGTTGTTCCTTGTCACCGTGTGGTAGGGGCAAACGGGAATTTAGTCGGTTATGCCGGCGGACTTGATATAAAGGCCAGGCTTCTTAATTTGGAAAAAGAACACGTGTAATATTTATTGGCTATTTTGCTATGTGCCTGTCTGGTTGTAAGGGGGGGTGGTATGCTTGAATACTATGGAGCAATTTGAGAAAATGCAAGACTTCGAATGGGGGACGCTATTGTGGTTCTTTGAACCGGATAATCTTGACATTGAGCGGTTAAGCGTGGGGCTGGTAACCTTTAAGCCGAACATGGTGCAAAATGAGCATCTCCATTCTGGCGATGAACAAGTGATTTATGTCATTTCGGGAGCAGGACTCCAGACCGTCAATGATGCAACTGAACCCATTCGGACAGGGGATATCAAGCATATTCCACCCTATGCCAGACATAAAGTGGTGAATTTGCTCGATACGGAACTTAAGTTAATCATTGTTTATACGCCGTCAAAATTTCAACAACTTCTTGCCAGTCCCGACACCGAGCTGCAGAATGATGCGAAAAATTTGTTTGGCTTTCTGGACACGGAAGCATTGCGCAGTTTGCTGAATAAATTGGCTGATGCAACGGATTTTAGCCTGGCAGTATTGAACACAGCCGGTGAGATTTTGTTAACTACCAATAATTATCCCCGGTTTTGTACGCTATTGAGTACCGCCAGCGGCGGGCAGCATTGCAGGCAACATATTCTCCCCGCATGCGATAGCGCAGCATTGTCCAATAATCGTCTTTTGTTTTTTTGTTGCCATAATATTGCCAGTATTGTCGTGCCAATATTTAACGGTGATGTGCCGATCGGCTTTATTAAGTGCGGACAAATATTTATCAAGAAACCCGATTTACAACAAATAGAGCGTGAATTCAGCGATTTATATTCCGGCTATGGCTTCAACCCTGGTAAGCTTATGACGGAGTATTTGAGCACGAAAATTCAGCCTAAGAGCAGGTTGTATGCAGCTGCCGAAGCGACATTTGTGATTGCCAATTACATTAATGAAATGGCGACGGCTTCGCTGCGGCAAACGGAACTGACAAACAGCCGGATTTCTTTGATCAAAGAACAAGTTGCAAAAGCAGAACTGGAAAAGGCTCTAAAAGAGGCGGATTTTAAACTTTTGATTTCACAAATTAACCCCCATTTTTTGTTCAATACGTTAGGTACAATTGCCCACCTCGCATACATTGACGGATCAGAACGGGTTGCTAATTTAGTCTGGAACCTTTCCGATTTGCTTCGTTATACATTAAAAAAGACGGAACAGCTTATTTCCCTGCAAGAAGAACTGGAAATGGTTCGTAATTATGTTGCCATTCAAACCGCCCGTTTTGGTGAACGATTGAGTGTGGCGACGGATATCGACCCGGCATTGACCAATGTATTGATACCGGGATTGCTGCTGCAGCCACTCATTGAAAACGCAATTATCCATGGCATTGAAGGCAGTAAAAATAGAGGGATTGTAACAATCAACGTGAAAAAACTCGATCAGGATATCCAGGTTGAGATTATCGATAATGGTGTTGGCTTTAATCTGGCATCGATCGTAAACCAGGAAAAGAAAGAGAAGAAAAACGGATTGGGCATTGATAGTGTAAAAAACCGGCTTCAATATTACTATGGTGAACGACAGTCTTTTTTTATTGACAGCAAACCAGGAAAGGGTACGCGAGTGGTCCTGACTTTTCCGCTTATGCATGGTGATGATGATGCGAAAACTTAACATATTGGTTGTTGATGATGAAGCCGTTGTTCGTTCCTTCATAAAATCGGTGATCGAACGGGAAAAATTGCCGGTGAATCAGTTTTTACAAGCCGATAACGGTCGTGATGCCGTAGCAATCACGGCACAATATCGACCAGACCTCGTCTTTATGGATATACGCATACCGGAACTTGATGGAATTCATGCGGCAGAAAAAATATTGGCGGATTATCCGTGGATCAAAATTTTTATTGTTTCCGCGTACAGTGATTTTGATTATGCCAGGACAGCTTTTCGTGCCGGGGTTTGCGATTATTTGCTGAAACCGGTAAAGCCGGTGGATATCATTACAGCGATACGGAAAGCTGCAGTTTCCTTGTCGGACAACCAAGATATCAGCAGACCGGTTATGGTTAAACATGAATTGGTTCGAAAAATAGAAGAATATGTAAGGGGTAATTTAGATAAGCCAATACATCTTCAAGATCTGGCTAATGCTGTTTTTCTGAGCCCCTCTCATTTAAGCCGCTCCTTTAAGCAACTGACGGGATTTTCGGTAATGGATTTTATTCAGGAACAAAAACTGGGGGCAGCGGCCAAGCTATTGGTTTCATCTGAACGTTCAATTACCGAAATTGCGGGGTTGGTTGGTTTTAACGATGGAACGTATTTCGCTACCTGCTTTAAGAATAAGACCGGGTTATCTCCCAAACAATACCGGAAATCGCATCGGATTTTTTAATGATATTGGCCGTTTGAAACTTGTGCCCAGCTACGAGACGCAAGTTTTTTAATATTTGCCGCAAAGAATTGCAGGAAAATTAGCAGAAGATTCGGTATGATAGCAATAGGAAAGTCTTAATAAGAATATTTGGAGGAATGATGTTATGCGCAGTGATATTGCAAAAGTAGGTTCAACCCGTGCTGCTCACAGATCTTTGTTTTATGCCATGGGGTATACGCCGGACGAGCTTAAAAAGCCGATGATTGGCGTAGTCAACGCTTTTAATGAAATCATTCCGGGGCACTTTCATCTTCGTTCGATTGCTGAAGCCGTGAAAATGGGAATTGCCGGTGCCGGCGGTATGCCTGTAGAATTTCCGGCAATTGGAATATGCGACGGAATTGCAATGGGGCATGACGGGATGAAATATCCGCTTGCAAGCCGTGAACTGGTTGCCGATTCGATCGAAGCAGTAGGGAATGGCCATGCGTTTGACGGCCTTGTTTTGATCCCGAACTGTGATAAAATTGTTCCCGGTATGTTGATGGCGGCTGCGCGGTTAAATATTCCTTGTATTGTCGTCAGCGGCGGTCCGATGATGGCCGGACGGTATCAAGGACAAGATATCAGCGTCAGCACCATGTTTGAAGCGGCGGGGTTATTTGAAGCCGGAAAAATTTCAGCCGAAGAACTGGATGCAATGGAAAAATCAGCGTGTCCGGGCTGCGGCTCGTGCGCCGGATTGTTTACTGCAAATTCAATGAACTGTTTGACGGAAGCCTTAGGTATGGGGATTCCCGGGAACGGTACGATACCGGCAGCTAATTTGGGCGCTCGGATCATGCTTGCCAAACAGGCGGGTAAATTAATCCTTGATTTGGTTGCCAAAGACATTAAACCAAGGGATATCCTTACCATCGAAGCGTTTGAAAATGCGATTGCTGTTGACATGGGTATTGGCGGTTCTACCAATACCGTACTGCATTTGCCGGCGATTGCCTATGAAGCCGGAATTGACCTTCCGTTGGCATTGTTTGATAAAATTAGTGCGAAAACGCCGTATATTACTAAATTAAGCCCTGGTGGAACGCACCACATGCAGGATCTTAACGAAGCCGGCGGCATTAGCGCCGTGATGAATGAACTGTCAAAATTAGGGGTTATTCATACAGAGGCGATCACTGTTACCGGTCCGATGAAGGATCGGATTGCGAACGCCAAAATCATGCGCCCGGATGTCATTAAAAGTGTCGAGGCGCCTTATCGCAGCCGCGGTGGCATCGCGGTTTTAACCGGAAATATTGCTCCTCTGGGTTCGGTTGTTAAAGAAAGTGCGGTTTCCGAAGACATGCTGGTCTTGGAAGGACCGGCCAAAGTATTTGATTCGGAAGAAATTGCAATTGAAGCCATTATTGGCGGAAAAATTAAAGATGGAGATATTGTCGTTATTCGTTATGAAGGTCCAAAAGGCGGACCGGGTATGCGGGAGATGCTGAATCCGACGGCTGTAATCACGGGAATGGGCCTTAAAGTCGGTCTAATTACTGATGGCCGTTTTAGCGGTGCCAGCCGCGGCGCCTGCATCGGCCATGTATCGCCGGAGGCTATGGATGGCGGACCGATCGGCCTTATTCAGGAGAATGACATCATCTCGATCAATATTCCGGAACGGAAGCTCAACGTTCAGGTCAGTGACGAAGAACTGGCTAAACGGAAGGAAGCATGGGTTCAGCCAAAACCACGGGTTACTACCGGTTATTTGGGCCGTTATGCAAAACTGGTTACTTCGGCCAATACAGGGGCGGTTCTGAAGTAAAGATCGGGAAGAAGGTAAACGATGAACTATTTGTTTATTTGCTATCCGAAATGCACGACTTGCCAAAAAGCAAAAAAATGGCTGGACGAGCATACTATTTCTTATGAAGAACGGCACATTAAAGATCATAACCCAACTTTCGATGAATTGCGGCAATGGCACAAGCAAAGCAACCTTTCATTAAAAAAAATTTTTAATACCAGCGGATTGCTGTATAAATCGTTGCAGTTAAAAGAACGGTTGGACGCCATGTCCGAGGCAGAGCAGCTTGCCCTGTTGGCAACGGACGGAATGCTTGTGAAAAGGCCTATTTTAATTGCCGGCAGTAAAGTTTTGGTTGGATTTAAAGAAGATGCCTGGCGAGAGCTCATTAAGTAAAGAAATAAATCCAATCAAATGCAGAATTTTCAAAAAATAATGATTGCAATTTCGAGCTGGGTATGGTATATTTAAGTCACCAGAAGGAGCTGTTCGGTAGGTACCGGTGAGGTACCGAAAGCCCAGAGGGGAGGTTCGGATGGTTCCCTCTGTAAAACTATCTTAACATACTTTTATTAGCTAATGAGAGCTAAGACGCTAGTGGAAAGGTAGTTCAAAAGTTGGTACTAATAGCGTGTTGATTTGTAAATAAGAAAGGTTATGCCTTTCGAAAAGTTAATAGTGTCTGCTGAGAAGCAGAGAAACGTTGACAAAAATGAGACAAATCAATAAAAGTTAGGTATCAAGATGACCCGCAAGAGAGAAATCTTTTGCGGGTTATTTCTTGTTTTGCCTTGCAATCTTTATATTATGAAAATATACTTGGCAGAGAGGATTTACTTTGTCAAAGTGTAATAGGATAAATGTAAGACATTGTTAAAATATGATAAAAGGGGTTTTTATTGTGAAGGAAGAGATCGTGAGTGAGAAAAAAATATGTGATGCGGGAAGCGCTGACGGGCAAGGAGCGAAAGCGGATGCCCGGGTTATGCCTATTGAACCGCAAATCACATTTGATGTTTTTAGTAAAGTAGATTTACGGGTATGCCGCGTTATCCAGTGTGAAGCGGTGCGCAGATCCAAAAAATTGCTGCGGCTGGAATTGGATGACGGGCTCAATGGACGGATTATAGTTTCCGGGATTCATCCCTGGTATGAACCGGAAGATTTGATCGGCAAGAAAATTATCGTGATTGCCAATCTGGAACCCGCAAAATTTTGTAATGTTGAAAGCCAAGGAATGCTTTTGGCCGGCGATGATGCAAATGGTGCCTGCAAGATCGTTTTTGTCGACGAAACGATACCGGTCGGATTTCGGATTCACTGAGGTCCGGCCGGTATTTACGCATAAACAAACTTTTATGCAACATACAGAGGTGAATATAAGATGGGCGAAACAAACATAATCAGAAAGGCGGAGAAGCGGGATATTGGTATTCTTGCAGACTTATTAGGATCTTTATTTGCTATTGAAACCGATTTCGCTATCGATGTGCAGAGCCAACAGCAAGGCCTTCTTTTGCTGCTGGAAGAGCCGGAACGGGCTTGTATTATGGTTGCTGAGCGTGACAATAGGATTGTCGGGATGTGTACAGGACAAATTTTGGTATCTACTGCCGCAGGTGGGTTAAAAGTAATTGTTGAAGATGTAGTGGTTGCACAAGGAATGCGTGGCCGCGGTATCGGAACGGAGCTAATCACTGCTATTGAACACTGGTCCAGAGCTTGCGGTGTGAAACGAATGGACCTTTTGGCTGACCGGCGAAACAGTCCGGCATTGGATTTTTATCGGCAGCGGGATTGGCGCAGCACAGAGTTGGTTGCGCTGCAAAAACCACTATTGGTATAGGGGAATTGGCTAAGTTTATTAGGAGGAAAAAATAGGTATGTTAAACATCGGCTGTCATTTGTCCACTGCAAAAGGTTATGAACATATGGGTAAGGAAGCGTTGAGTATTGGTGCCAACACGTTTCAGTTTTTTACCCGCAATCCGCGCGGCAGCAAAGTGAAGAAAGTAGATCACAAGGACGTGGCGGCAATGCTTTCTTTGGGACAACAATACCATTTTGCGCCGCTTTTAGGCCATGCGCCTTATACGCTGAACGCTTGCTCCGCTGATCCACGTATCCGGGAATTTGCTCACCTGGTCATGGCTGAGGATTTAAACAATCTAGAATACTTACCGAATAATTTTTATACGTTCCATCCCGGCAGTCATGTTGGACAAGGGATAAAACCGGGACTTGACCTTATTGTCGAACTGTTAAACCGGATTTTGCGTCCGGAACAGGCGACGATGGTCTTGTTGGAAACGATGTCGGGAAAAGGCAGTGAGGTTGGTAGTAATTTTGAAGAATTGAATTGGATTTTACAACGGGTAAATGTGCCGGAAAAACTGGGAATATGTTTGGATACTTGCCATGTCTATTCTGCCGGCTATGATGTCGTCAATCGGCTCGATGATGTTTTGGAACAATTTGATCACTGTATTGGCCTTGAAAAACTCAAAGCGATTCACTTAAATGACAGCATGACCCCATTCGACAGCAGAAAAGACCGTCATGCGCGCATTGGAGAAGGAACAATTGGTTTAGATGCTGTCGTACGTATCATCAACCATCCCCAATTATGCAAAATACCTTTTTATTTGGAGACACCGAATGATGTGGAGGGTTATGGAAGAGAAATTACGTTGTTGCGAAAAAATTATATAGGATGCTAATAAAAAGATAGAACCATTGTTCCAGCCAGGGTATAGTGGAGCGAAAATTGCAGCGCTGGACAAAATAAATAATTCATAAAAAGATTTTCTTGTGATATAATCCGAGGAGGTGATAAATGATGATCGTTTTTAAAAATGATTGGCAAAAGTTACTGAAGGATGAATTTGAAAAAGAATATTATCAAAACCTGAGACAGTTTTTGATCAAGGAATATCGGACAAAAACCATTTATCCCGATATGTACGATATTTTTAATGCCTTACATTATACTGCCTACAGCGAAGTAAAGGTTGTTATATTAGGCCAGGACCCTTACCATGGACCGAACCAGGCGCATGGGCTTAGTTTTTCGGTAAAACCGGGCATTCAGCCACCGCCTTCTTTGGTGAATATCTACAAAGAATTGCAGGATGATCTACAGTGTCCAATTCCCAAGACAGGCTATTTAAAAAAATGGGCTGATCAAGGAGTGTTACTCTTGAACACAGTCCTCACTGTCATTGCAGGCCACGCCAATTCGCATCGGGGAATGGGCTGGGAACGGGTTACAGACCGGATCATCAGTTTATTGAATGAGCGACAGGACCCTATTGTTTTTATCTTATGGGGCAGTCATGCCCAGTCAAAAGCCAATTTGATTACCAACAAGATTCACTACATCATTAAATCGCCGCATCCCAGTCCATTATCAGCCAGTAAGGGCTTTTTCAAAAGCAAACCATTTTCAAAAGCGAATGCGATTCTGGTTTCTATCGGCAAGAAGCCGGTAGATTGGCAGATTGATGATTAAGCAGAGAGGGGGATAATCCGCAGCAGCTCAATTGTATAGAGAATACCATTTTAAACGAATGGAAAATATGGTATAATTGTCTGGAAGTAGATGATTGTCAGGAGGACTATATGGGATTTCGCTTAAAACCGCGAGAAGAAAAATTTTTCAAAAATCTTTCGGAAAATACACAGCTTATTCGTGAAGCAGCCGATGTATTGGTTGAAGCCATAAACAATCATGAAAATCTTTTGGAACTGATGGCAAAAGTGGATGACTTGGAACATCAGGCAGATGCGAATACTGCGCAAATTTTTGGCTTGCTCAATAAAACGTTTATCACGCCTTTGGACCGGGAAGATATTTACAGCATCGCACAAAAGTTGGATGATTTAATGGACGGGATCCAGGGAATTATTGAACGGATGGAACTGTATAATACCGGTGCTCCTTCGGAAGGCGCCAAAGAATTGGTCAACTTAGTCGTGAAGAGTGTAAAGCAAATTGATAAATGTTTCGGCTACCTTCCGGAATTGAAAAAGCAAAAGGAAAAATTAGAAGTTCGCTGTAATCGTATTTGTGAGTATGAGGTTCAGGCGGATCATTTATATCGCATTGAGATGGCTAAACTTTTCCGAGAATGTAATGATCCCATTGAGATCATTAAATGGAAAGAAATCTTGCTCCAGTTGGAAGATATTTTGGATACATGTGAAGATATCGCAAAATTATTAAGAGGAGTCGTTGTAAAATATGCCTGATTTTACGCTCCTCTACGTGGTGGTTTTTTTTGCGTTGGCTTTTGATTATATCAATGGATTCCATGATACGGCGAATGCGATTGCCACATCGGTTTCTACCCGGGCCTTGTCGCCGCAGTTTGCTGTTGTTATGGCAGGCTGTCTCAATTTTATCGGGGCATTGTACAGTACCGGCGTAGCTAAGACGATCGGCGGCGACATTGTCAAGTCGGCGTCAATGGTCAATTCGGAAGTAATTATTGCGGCGTTGTTTGGCGCAATTGTATGGAACCTGTTAACATGGTGGCTGGGCATCCCCAGCAGTTCATCCCATGCTTTAGTAGGCGGTGTATTAGGCGCGGTTTTTATTGCCTCCGGGTTCGAGGCAATCAATCTTATTGGAATTCGTAAAATTATTCTGTCCCTTGTTTTATCGCCAATCGTGGCGCTGGGCAGCGGTTATATAATCATGATCGTCATGTTGTGGTTGTTTGGTCGTTTGTCGCCTAATTTATTGAATTCTGGCTTCAAACGCATGCAACTCCTGTCGGCCAGCTTGATGTCTTTTTCCCATGGTTCGAATGATGCGCAAAAGGCCATGGGGATTATTACGCTGGCGCTCTTAAGTTCTGGTCATCTAACAACTTTGGAAGTACCATTATGGGTAAAATTATCGTGTGCGATTGCCATGGGAATGGGAACAATGGTTGGCGGATGGAAGATTATTAAAACGATGGGCGGGCGAATTTTCAAACTGGAACCGATCAATGGTTTTGCGGCTGATTTGAATTCAGCGATGGTGATTTTTGCTGCTACCAATTTGCATTTGCCGGTTAGTACTACGCATGTAGTTTCGGGGTCGATTATGGGCGTAGGTTCAGCTAAACGGGTAACGGCTGTGCGGTGGAATGTAGCCCAGCAAATGTTGTTTGCTTGGGTACTCACGATCCCTTTTAGTGCTGTCACAAGCGCGCTAATGTACAAAGCGATGACGATGTTTCTTCGTTAATATCCTAAGCCGAGGCGACTTGTTAAGGTCGCCCGGCTTTTTTTATTTGCAATAATTTACATTTTTCAGGAATGAAGATGGAAGAGTAACGATAAAAGTGATATAATAGTTGCTGTCGATAATGTTTGGTTTTAAAGGAGACTTTTTGCCCCCATGAAAAATGTTTATGATGAAGTGCAGTTGTTTTTTGACCAAGAGATGGATTGGGAACCGTTTATTCAACAGGAAACTATCGAAGGGTTCCTACGTCAAAAAGCTTGGCAGGGAAGCAGTGATAAAAAGTTACAGGAAATTTGGCAGAATTTGCGGATGTTCATTCTTTATTTGGCTCATTCGGAACATGATAATTTAGATGAAATTACGTGTAGGGAATATAGCGTGATTATCGAATGGCTGGTAGGTTGTGTTTCTGGTTTTAAAGCGACTCTAGGTGCAATTTCTTACTTCTTTGATGTTTTGTTATCTTTTTTCCGGTTTTTACAAAACAAAAAAATGGTAAATAATACGGAAGAATTAGAGTCTGCAATCCGTTTGATCCCGCCGGGAGAAAAAAATGAAATTGTCCACTCCCTGTTTTTTGAGAAGAACAATCCGCGTTTGCCATCCGGGGTTACGGAACAAGTGGCCGGAAAGAAATCCCTATATTGGAACGCAATCAATAATCAAGAATTGGTTAGCCGGTTGATGGGACGGTTGGGTTCTTATTTTCAAAACGAAGATTTTAGCGCCGATTTTCGGCGGGCTTTGCTTTGGTATACAGGGCCTTACACGAAAATTCCCGGGCAGGATCAAGAAGATTTTTGGATGGGTTTTTGGGATTATTTTTTACTGGATTATCGTTTGCTGCGTAACGACAAAAAAGCGTTGGCCCATTTTCATGAAACTCATGCCAAGAGTTTAACGTTTGAGGAACATCACATTTTGAGTGATATGATGAATGTCCGTTTTGTTGTTTTTTTTGTTGAACGCATTTTGCCTCAAGAAAAAATTCAATGTGTAGATTTGTTTTCTGGTGAAAAATTCCAATTACCATGTCCGGATATCGATTATAAAAGAATGAAAAAATTGCTTTTTTACGGACATATTTTTTTACAGGATTCTGTGTTGCTGAATTATATGACGAGTGTTGAAATTAGTACGAACCTTCGTCGGCGTATCCGGCAAGAAGTCTTGCGCCAGAAGGCCATGTTTTCAATCCAGGATCCGGATGCATCCTGGAGGGATTTTTATAATCGTCATGCTTTGTTGGTGCGGCATACGATTGAAATGCTGCTGACGACAGCAAAGGTGAATGTTACTCCTTTCGAACCGTTGGAGAGAAAATTACCGGTAATTACAGAAGCGTGTGTTCCGAATGTGGATGTTCAAAAATTGATTGCGCAATCTATTCCGAAATATGGTTTTTCCTATCATGATGAGCGGATAGCGCAAAAATTATGGCACGATTTTTCTCAACTTGCCGGGATTTCCGTTCGTAAGCCTAAGATTTGGGCTGCTACGGTTTTGTATGTATACTCACGTCTTAATTCTCCACATGGCATTCCAACCGAAGATCTTGCCCGCGGTTTTCGTATTTCTGTTGCCAGTATTTATAGCAATAAGAAAAAAATGGTTGATTTATTGCAATTATACCCTTATGATCCGCGCTATTTAAATGAAGAAGGGTTTATTTACCTGGTATATTCATCATAACCTTATTGGAAAAGGCAGTTGGAGGGAGATTGTAATGTCGCAGTGCACGCAGTGTGCCGCAGAGATCAAGGAAGGGATGACTTATTGTCCGAAATGCGGACAAACGTGTTCCGTCGTGCAGGTGTTAACACCTCAAGAAAGAGAAAACTTTCAAGGGATAACAATTCAAGATGATAAAGACGAACAGGTATCTGGCAATGAACGTACAAGTTTTGAGTCGGGGCAGAGAGTATATGTTCGCCATATTCAATTTGGTTCATCCGGATTCATTGTAAAACTAATCTTTCTTGTGATCACTCTATTGTTCATTTTCGTTTTCCTGCCGATGGCGGTGATGTTTGCAGCGGCTGGTATTCTTGGTTGGTTTATCATGCGTCTTTTAAAACGGTAAGGCTGTGGAAAATAAATAATACCATCAGTCAAACAAAAAATCCTGGCCTATGCCGCATTATTGCCGCTAAGACCAGGATTTTTAATAGAGTATACGTTTCGAGCGTAACTTTTATGTTTGCGTTTATCGGACTAATAGGAATCCCGGGCATTGTAAAACGGATCTTGTCCGGCAGGAAAGAGGTTGAGGGCAGAATCGATCTCTTTTAGTAATGATTGCTTATCTTCGGGGAAAGTGCCTGCAAGCGGCAAGATATTAGAAATATGATTGCTGCGGAATATGCACGGTTTCGTAACAGAAATGTTTGCTGCGAGCAACCTGACTTCCTGCAATATACCATGGGCTGACAAAGGGCGGAAAGTGCCATTATCAGCAGACCGGCGCAGTTCTGATCCGGGGTGCAGCATTAGCGTCAGTGCGCTTAAATATGTGGGATTAATGGCACTGACGACTTGGGCGGTATGAATTGCATGCTGACGGCTGCGTTCTTGTCCTCCCAGACCGAGAATAACCATTGCGGATAGCTTGATTTCAGCAGCCAGAACTTTTTGACCGGCTTCGATTATTTCGGCGGCAGTGACTCCTTTGTTGACGATCTGCAAGACTTCATCATCGCCGCTCTCGATTCCCAGATAAACGGTATAGAGTCCTGCTGCGCGCAGTTTTGCCAGGTCTTCGGCGGATTTACGCAAAATCGAGAGCGGGCCGCCGTAACAGGTGATTCTTGTTAGATGGGGAAACACTTGATGCAAATGCTCCATGATGGCCAAAAGATGTTCGGTTGGGGCGATGAGAGCATCTCCATCGGCAAGAAAAACGCGCCGTACATGAGAATATCTGCGCGCATAAGCATCGATCAATGCAATGATTTCAGACAAAGGTCGAATGCGGAAGCGAACATCTTTATACATACCGCAAAAAGTACAGGTGTTATGGGAACAACCAATTGTAACACGCAAAATGAGGCTGTTTGCTTCATTCGGCGGCCGGAATACCATGCCTTCAGCAGGATCGATCATTTTATTTCATCTCCTCCAAGAAGCTGTTTTTTGAGCGTCTGATAGCGTGATGTGTAGTACAACGTATTTTGGGCTTCCCGATGATCGAAGCCGTATGCGCGGCGGCTGACTGCCAATACCGGTGGAGCCTGGATTCTTTTGGCTACGGCCATTCCGGTGTACAGCCTCCACCAACGTTCAAGATCGGTGATGAAGTCTTGCTCGGTTTTGAATATCCGGGTTACCAATCCAGATTGACAGCCGAGCTTTTTTTCTAATATTCCGTCGGCATACCAGGAGAGGATATCTTCCGGAGTAGCCCGGTTCCAATGCTCTACAAAAGCGCGGAATAAGTAATCGTGATACGGATAAATCAAAGGATCGCCTTTGCCTTCGTCAACGGATTGGTCGAAAGATAATTCTGCGCTGGGGACTAGTGTGATTGTTTCTTTAGGAATAACCTCTTTTTGGTAGACGTGTTCATTTAAGTATGTCGCCATTTCGTAAACCTGATGTTTCCATAAATCAGCGATGGCAGCCAAAAAGCCGGCTTGGTCGCCGTACAATGTGGAATAACCAACGGTAAGTTCGCTTTTATTGGCATTACAGGTGAACCCGCCGCCAAATGCAGCTGATATTCCGGCTAGAATCCGCGAGGACCGGTCCCGCGCTTGAATGTTTTCGGCGACAAAGGAAGAAACGGTTAAAGAAAATTTTTCACCGGTATGTAAGTTGTGGACCGGTGTTTGCTGTATTTGTTCAATTGTATGCGTGACTGCTTCTTGAATAGGAATAATAGCATACAGACAGCCGAGGTTTCGTGCCAACTGTGAAGCTAAGTCCTTAGTGGTTTGTGAATTGTAAATACTGGGCATATTGACTAAAAGAACATTCCCAGGACCTAAGATTTTCACGTATAAGGCGGCGGCAACCGCGGAATCGATCCCACCGGAAACACCGATGACGACTTTGTTCATTTGAATGGATTTTAGAAACTGGCTAATACCATAATGTAAAACATGGTAGATCGTATCAATTCCATAATCGTCCGGCACTGTCTTTGCCGTTTGCAGCAGGTTTGCAGAAAGGTCAAAATCAATACATTTAAGAAGTGGCGTAAATGGCGGGCAATACTCGGCAATGTTGCCCAATTTGTCATACGCTGTACTGAACCCGTCAAAAGTATAGACGGTTTTTCCGTTGTTTTGCAGCCCGACATTATTTACGTATACCAACGGAACACCATATTGCTTTGTATTGTGGGCAAAAACCCGGTTTCGCTTGTTGTTTTTACCTAAAGTGAATGGAGAACTGGAAATATTGATGAATAAATCAATTGCGCTGTTATTTAGAAGCATGGCAGCGGGATCCAGGGTATAATCATCACTCCAGGAATCTTCGCAAATAAGACAGCCAAGATTTATTTGCCGGTGGGCAATTGTTAGCCGCACCGGTTGCAGAAGTTGATTGACAGGTTGATTTAATTCAGCGGCTAATTTCGGCAGACTGTAAAAATGCCGGTTATCGTCAAACTCCCGGTAGTTTGGCTGCAACGTTTTTATCCGAAACGGATAAGGAAAATTTTCGCCGCCGACTAATTTCCCGTTTTGGGCAATGAAGCAGGCATTGTACTTACGGACGCGTCCGTCATCATTTTTTTTGTTCCAATCTATGCCGATATTGCCGAATACAATACACAGGTCAGCGGATGCTTCGACGATTTTTTGTCCATACAGTTCACAATCGCGCAGAAAAGCCGGTTGTTCCCAGGTATCACCCAACAAATATCCGGGAATGGCCATTTCAGGAAAGATAATAATATGTGCTTTTTGCTCGCGGGCAGAAGCAAGCATGGTCATCATCGTTTGAAAATTACAATCCGGCCGCCCAGGGATTACTTCCATTTGTCCTAACGCTATACGTAACAAAAATGTCACCTCTTTTGCAGGAATGAAGACTTAAATTGTGGAAAACATGTATACATTCTCTGTAACGGTAAAAATGTCCTTTATTATAGTAATGGAAGAATATTGTAAGGAGAATTTATTTGATTGCAAACTGCCATTGACAGGAAGGAAAATTGGCGGTATCATCAGCGGAGGAAATGTCCATGGCCGGAGGTACGGAACAATTTTTGCCGGCATGAGCGAACAGCGCAGATGACGAATAAATGTAGATTTTCTCTAGACGGAGTTGTCGGCACCTGTAAGGTATAAGTACCTTGAATGGATAGTTGTGATCCGGATGGGGCGTCTTTACCCCGCAGGGGTATTGCAGGCTGTGTGAAGGAAAAATCGTATTGGGGAGTGTTTACCATTAATTTTCAGGCCGTTTCATTGAGCGATAAGCCGGTATTTGATCGTTATTTTCATGAAAAATATTACGAAGGATCCGAATGTAACTTCACGACCTTGTTCATGTGGCGGAAAGGTTATTCAATACGCTGGACCATTGAAGAAGATTTTTTCTATATTTTGGCCGCGTATGACAATATGCCGTATATGTTGCCGCCTTACGGACTTTCCACGCACTCGGAAGAAAGTTTCATGCGGGCGGTTGATCGCGCCATAGAGTATTTTTCGGCCAACGGAATAGCGTTTAGCATGCGTGGCGTTTCATCTGTAGTAGTGGAACGCCTAGAACGTTTGCGTCCGGGTTTCTTTAAGGTCGAGCCGCGGCGTGAAGTTTTTGATTACGTGTATAATGTCAAGGACTTGATGGAACTGAAAGGAAAAAATTATCGCAACAAGGTAAACCATATTAATAGTTTTAAACGGGAATACAGCCAGTACGAATATTTGCCGCTGAGTGCCGAATTGGTACCGGAGTGCATTGAATACGAATTGGAATGGTGTGCGCAGCGGGAGTGCGAAGGCGACCTCAGTTTACTGATGGAAAGAGAAGCCATTATGGAAGCGCTAAAGCATTACGATCAATTAGGGTTCAAGGGCGGAGTCATCAAAATTAACGGCAAAGTAGAAGCCTTTACATTAGGGGAACAGCTTAATTCTGATACGGCAGTGATCCATGTCGAAAAAGGCAATCCCGATATACGCGGGATTTATCCAATCATTAACCAGGAATTTTTACGCAACACCTGGTCACATATGAAATTTGTCAACCGCGAAGAAGATATGGGTATCGAAGGCTTGCGAATCGCGAAAGAATCTTACCGTCCGGTAAAATTAGTTGAGAAATACGAGGTAACTTTGCAAACGGGGTGTTGAAATGGAAATTCGTCTTGCGCGGGACGAGGATACAGAAGCTGTAAAATGGTTATGGTCGTATTGTTTTGAACATGAAACCGATCCGTTTTTTATCTGGTATTTTTCGAATTATTACAAGGCGGAAAATACTCTTGTCGGTTATGAACAGGGAACTTTGGCGGTTTCGTTGCAGCTCATTCCCTATAAGTTATTCCTGCGGGGTCAAGAGATTCCCATGTCGTACGTGGTCGGTGTGGATACCGACCCGCAAATGCGCAGCGGAGGCAGAATTAACGATTTGCTGCGGGAAGCGCTTGTTGAAATGCGCCGCCGGAATCACCATGCCAGTATTCTTATGCCGTTTAAAGCCGGATTTTATTATCCTTATCAGTGGGAAATTTGTTACCACCACTATAAATATGTCTTGTCATTGGATGACCTTAAGCCTGTAGCTTCAAAAGGCGGAACTTTTCTGCCTGTTCGTGATGATCAAGCTTCTATTGATGCGCTGGCGGATGTGTACCGGAAATTTGTACAGGGCCGGCATGGATATGTTGTCCGCTCAAAGGACGATTGGCAGGCCGCAATAGGCGGTTTGTTGGCTGAAAGTGGATTTTGTTATTTGCTTTTGTTGGATGGGAGTCCGGCGGGCTATGTGATGTATACAATCCAACAGAAGCGTATCGTGGTACGGGAAATGGCGTATTCCGGGCAGGAAGCGCAACAAAAACTATTCTATTTCTTATATAACCATAGATCGCAGGTCGGCCAAGTGGAATGGAATTCGCCGCTGGATGATACAACTGCTTTCTCACTCTTTGATCCAAAGCAGGATATCCGTTTCTTTCCGTTCATGACCGGGCGGATTGTTGATGTTGCGAAGCTGTTGACAGCAATTGGTTATCCTGAAGGCGCCAAGGGAAAACTTGTTTTCCACATCGATGATGAGTTGGCTGAATGGAATGAAAAGGATTTTTCTTTAACTGTGGCGGATGGTCGGGGAGCTGTTGTTACAGAAAGTGACCAGGCGCCGGATTTTCGTTGTTCCGTGGGAGCATTGACCCAGTTGGTGTTTGGGCGGTTAAGTGTTTTGCAACTGATCGCAATGAACAGGATGGTTGTCAATAACCAGGAAGCAATCGATTTGCTGGACGTGTTTTTTCCGGTATGTAATAATTACATCAATGAGTATTATTAATTTGTTAAAATTGCTGAGAAGAAACTTGCCGCGGGACTCCTGTAAAGCAGGAATTTCTATTGTATTGTGGAATAATTAACCTAATATAATTTGTCAGGAGGGATAATTGTGGGGACTGTAATGGGTGACTGTCCGATTATTATGGCGATTGTGCAAGAACATCGAACGGAAACAGCGGTCAAGGTGCAGGATATTCTGACAAAGTATGGTTGTTATATTCGTGTTCGTTTGGGATTGCATGATGCTGCAATGTTGGAATGTACCAACAGCGGGATCATCCTGCTGCAACTATGCGGTGAGAATATTCCGATCGAAGAAATGGAAAAAGAACTGCAAGCTGTGCCTAATGTTAAAGTGCGGCATATGTCATTAAACTTCTGACGAGAGGCGCGGGCAACCGCGCTTTCGTATTTTTTGCTGGAAAATACATAATAAAGTGAGTGAAGAAGAGTATGAAAGCAAAAGTTTATCTAATAAAAACCAGAGATGGCGCTTCGGTGGAGGAGCAGGCGGAAGCAATGCGTAAAATTTACGAAGTTTCCGAGGCCGAAAGCGTAATTGATGCCCGTGATTTTGTTGCGATTAAGCTGCATGTTGGTGAAAAGAGCAATACAACGTATGTTAAGCCGGCAATCATTCGGGAATTAGTGGATAAAGTGAAGGAAAAAAAAGGATTGCCGTTTTTGACAGAAACCTCGACATTGTACAAAGGCGAGCGGGAAAATGCGGTGAAGCATATTTTGCATGCGCACCGACATGGTTTTGGTATCGATAACGTTGGTGCGCCGTTTATTATGGCGGACGGCCTTCAGGGAAATTCTGAGCAAGAAGTGGTGATTGAAGGCGAACTGCATCAATCGGTGAAGGTCGCCCGTGAAATAATGACAACGGATGCTTTACTCGTGGTATCGCATCCAACCGGGCATGTTGCAGCCGGTCTCGGCGCTTGCATTAAAAACCTGGGAATGGGGTTGGCCAGCAGGATGGGGAAAATGCGGCAGCACTCCGCCATGCTGCCGGAAATCATCACAACGAAATGTAAATTCTGTAAAAAATGTATTCAATGGTGTCCGGAAGGGGCGATCATTGAGGTGGAAGGACGGGCCTTTATCGTTGCCGAACGTTGTATTGGTTGTGGCGAATGTTTAGCGGTTTGCCGGTTTGATGCCGTCAAGTATGACTGGGGACGTGAATCCGGCTATATGCAAAGAAGCATGGCGGAGCATGCTTTTGGGACTTTGCAGGGGAAAACCGGCAAATGCTTCTTTTTTAACGTTTTGATTGACATGACCAAGGACTGCGACTGTTTTAATGTCCAGCAAACAAAGATGGGGGCGGATATTGGGATCCTGGCTTCTGCCGATCCGGTGGCAATTGATAAGGCTACTTTGGATTTAACAGCGGCAGCTTACGGAAAAACCATTGCCGAAATTTCATATTCCCATCATGATGCCTTGATCCAAATCGAACATGCTGCTAAAATTGGGATGGGATCAATGGACTATGATCTGATTACCATTTAAGAGAGGGAACGCCGGTGAAGACAAACGCTGCCCGTATTCTTGACGGGCTGCATATTTCATATACAATCAGTGAGTATCAAGTCGATGAAAATGACTTGGGCGCGGAAACGGTTGCCCGGAAAGTTGGCATGCCGGTCGCGCAAGTTTTTAAAACGCTGGTAGCCCGCGGTGATAAAACCGGCGTTTTGATGGCTTGTATTCCTGGGGCTGACGAACTGGATTTAAAGGCTTTGGCAGTCATCAGCCGAAATAAAAAAGTAGAGATGGTCCATTTAAAAGAGGTTCAACCGTTGACGGGTTATATTCGGGGCGGAGTTTCGCCTTTGGGGGCAAAAAAACAGTATCCGGTATATATTGATGCCAGTATTCTGCAATGGCCGGAAGTAGCTGTCAGTGCCGGTATACGCGGCAAGCAGATTGTTTTAGCACCGGATGATTTGGTACGGGCAGTGAAAGCGCAGGTAGGTTCGCTGGTTCGTTCGCAGTGTAAATGAAAATACGAATGTTTTAGGAGAGATGTTTGTTATGAATTATGTCAGTACTCGCGGCAGTCGGGAGGCTGTTACTTCCGCTATGGCGATCCAGAGAGGCATTGCGCCGGATGGTGGTTTGTTTGTTCCGGAAAATATTCCCCAGGTTGACGCTGGTTTTATTGCGTCATTGGTTCCTTTGGATTATCGCCAGCGCGCACAAAGGATATTGGGTCGTTTTCTTACGGATTACAGTGAGAAAGAGCTGCAAGAGTGCCTTGCCGCCGCGTACAGCGCGGATAAGTTCGACTGTCCGGAAATCGCTCCGCTCAATACGGTGGGCGATCTCAATATACTGGAGCTATGGCATGGGCCGACCAGCGCGTTCAAAGACATGGCGTTGCAGGTATTGCCCCGGGTGTTGTCACTTGCTTTGACGAAAAACCAGGAAAAATCCGATATTGTGATTTTGGTGGCGACTTCCGGTGATACAGGCAAGGCGGCGCTGGAAGGGTTTAAAGATGTTCCGCGTATACGGATTATCGTTTTTTATCCGCATAATGGCGTCAGCAACATCCAGCGTTTACAGATGGTCAGCCAGGAAGGCGGCAATGTTGATGTTGTTGCGGTTCGGGGGAATTTTGACGATACCCAGACCGGCGTTAAAATATTGTTCCAGGATGAAAAGTTCCAAGATAAATTAGCCGCATCCGGGTTGCAATTCTCTTCAGCCAACTCGATTAACTGGGGCCGGCTGGCGCCGCAAATCATCTATTATTTCAGCGCATATGCCGATTTATTGGCGAATAACCGGATTGTAGCCGGCCAACCGGTGAATTTTGTCGTTCCAACCGGAAATTTTGGCAATATTTTAGCTGGCTATTATGCAAAATTGATGGGACTGCCGGTTGCGCGGCTGATCTGTGCCTCCAACAGTAACAATGTCTTGACCGATTTCTTGCAAAACGGGGTTTATGACCGGAAACGGGAATTTTTCAAAACATTGTCGCCGTCTATGGATATCCTTGTGTCCAGTAATTTAGAACGGCTCCTGTATCACATTACGAATGGCAACACGGTTCAGGTGGCTGATTGGATGGACAAATTAAAAACGGATGGCTGCTATTCTGTTGCACCGCAGGAATTGGCCAAAATAAAAGATACGTTCTGGGCTGGTTGGGCGGATGATGCCCTTACGGTTGAGGCAATCCGCAAAGTGTACACCGAGTACGGGTATGTTATGGATCCGCACACTGCAGTTGCCTGGCAGGTTTATGAACAATACCGCAGCCAGAGCCAGGATCAGACGCCGTGCGTAATTGTATCAACCGCCAGTCCGTTTAAATTCAATGAAAGTGTCCTGCAAGCCATCGGCGGGTCCAAACCGGCTGTTGAGGATGGCGAGTTTGCCTCTTTAGAAGCCCTTGCCAAACTTACCGGCTGGCAGGTTCCGGCTGGCTTGGCCGAATTGACTGGGAAGCCGGTGAAACATACCTTGGTTTGCGCTAAGGAAGAGATGCCGGTTATCGTGGAAGATTTATTGGGGATGCAAGGCAAGTAAGCAACAATAGAATGTTTACCGAAAAAAGCCCCGCTTTTGGCCGAATGAACGGCTTTAAAGCGGGGTTTAGGTTAATTTAGACCGTATTTAGGGATTTTCCAGGAGCTTTTCTAATTCATCCAATAAGCTGTTGAATTTGTGGAGCGTTACTTCAATGGGCTGTGGAGAAGACATATCGACGCCGGCCCGTTTTAACAAGTTAAGCGAGTAATCGGAGCCGCCGCTTTTGAGGAATTCGATATAACGTGTTTGGGCTGCAGGTCCCTCGGTTTGCAACTGTTCAGCGAGGGCTGTAGCTGCCGAATAACCGGTGACATATTTGTATACATAGAAACTCCAATAGAAGTGGGGGATTCTAGCCCATTCAACGTTGAGCTCGTTATCCACGATGATATCCGGTCCATAATAACGCGTGTTTAAATCATGCCAGATGGCATCCAGCATATCTGCGGTCAGGGTTTCACCTTTTTCACAACGGTCGAAAATGATTTTTTCAAATTCAGCGAACATCGTTTGGCGGTATACGGTGGCGCGAATGGATTCCAAGTATTGATTTAACAAAAATAACCTTTGTTGTTTATCGGCAGTGATTTTTAACATATGATCGATCAAGAGTACTTCATTGGTTGTGGATGCTACTTCGGCGCAGAACGTTGTATAGGAAGCTGTCGCATAGGGCTGCGAGGATTGGCTGTAGTAGCTATGGATAGCATGGCCCATTTCGTGGGCGACGGTTGACACATCATCATACCGGTCGTGATAGTTTAAGAGGACAAAAGGATGGACTCCATAGATGCCCCAGGAATAAGCGCCGGTTTGCTTGCCTTTGTTTTCATAAACATCAATCCACCCGCCGGATAACCCTTTGTCTAGAATGGCGGCATATTCACTGCCTAGAGGATGAAGGCCGTCTTTCATCAATTTTATACCGTCCGGATAGTTATAGGTAAGCTGCACATCGCGAACGATCGGGGTGTATAAATCGTACATGTGGATTTCATCCAGGGCAAGATATTTCTTTTTTAAAGCAACATACCGGTGCAGGGGTCCCAGATTATTATGCACAGTTTCAATCAAGTTATCGTATACGGCAACGGGGATATTATCCGCTTCCAGGGACGCTGGTAACACTCCGGCATATTTACGTGCCTGGGCGTAAAATATATTCTTTTTGACGCTGCCGTTCAGCGTGGAGGCAAAGGTATTCCGGTATTGGTTATACGTGGAAAACAGATTGATAAATGCTTCGCGGCGGACCTCCCGGTTGGGGGACATGATGAAGGAGCGATAGCGTCCTTCGCTTAACTGCACACTGTTTCCTTGTTCGTCGGTGACAAAGGGGAACTTCATATCGGCATGGGCCAACATATTAAATGTGTTTTCTGAAGCCGCCGTTGCTTCTGATGAACGGGATAAAATTTCTTCTTCGTTCGGGGACAATACATGCTGTTTTTGGCGCAGCAAGTTATCAAAATAAAATTGATAAGGAGCAAGGCCTTTTTCTTCCTTGCGAAATTTCATCAGTGTTTTTTCCGGCATTGCAAGAATTTCCGGTTCAATAAAGGCTGCTGCTGCGCTAGCCTCTGCCAATAGTCCTTCCGTTTGTCCGGTCAGCGCTTGATAACGGGTATTCGCGGTATTTTCATCGCGGTGCATGCGGGCATAGGCATATAATTTACTGCTGATAATACTGATTTCGTCCCGCATTTCTAAGCTTGTTTTTAAATTTTCGCCTGAAGCCGCCAATGTGCCTTGCATTTTTTTGATCGCAGGCAGCATGGTTTTTAGTTTCTGGACGTCGGCATCCCATAATTCGTCGCTGGCATAAATGTCTTGCAAATGCCATTGATATTCAGTGGCGATGCTGGCTCTTGCTGGTACTTCTGCGCTGTTTGCGGCGCTGACTGTTCCGCTGCTGTTACTCCAAATTATTGTACTCAGTAACAATGGAATAAAACGTTGTGTCATGGTAGGCATTCATACACTCCTTTAGTGATCAAAGATTTATATGTATAGTTATAGTCTTTAATATTTTACTTACGCGGCAATATTCCTGCAAATAAATAACATGAAACAGAAACGTGCAGGATAAAACAAATTCCTATGGAAGTATACAGACGGTATTGATTGAACCTAAAGATAAGGGTGATTTGGTTTGAAACTCGTTTTGGCGGTATTAAATGCAAAATATATCCATTCGTCCCTTGCGGTTCGTTGTTTGAGGGCTTTTTGCCGGCAAGGACCGGTAGACGCAGTGATCCGCGAGTATACGATTAATAATTCGCTTTCAGATATGTTAGCCGATGTATACGCGCAGAAACCGGATGTAGTGGGTTTTTCCTGTTATATTTGGAATGTTGAAATGACATTGCAATTGGCATCCATGCTGCGTAAAATCCTGCCTCAAACGGTGATTGTTTTTGGCGGTCCGGAAGTCAGCTATGGTTCGACGGATTTTTTGTCTCAACATCCATACATCGATTATGTGGTCATGGGCGAAGGAGAAAAAACGTTGGCAGCATTGCTGGCGGCATTGCAAAAAGGGGAAGGCGTTGACGGTGTTTCCGGCTTAGTCTATCGCAACCGGACGGGAACCGTAGTTTGTAATGGCGTTCCGCAAATCATTTCTCAATTGGCAGACGTTCCGTTTGCCTATGATGACAATGATTTACTGGACTTGCAGGACAAGATTCTTTATTACGAAAGTTCACGCGGCTGCCCGTTTTCTTGCCAATATTGCCTCTCCAGCGCAGCTGCCGGTGTGCGGTTCCTTCCTGTTGAACGGGTTTACGCCGAGATGGATTTTTTTATTCGCCACAAGGTAAAACAAGTTAAATTTGTCGACCGTACTTTTAATACGCGGAAAACCCATTGTTTTGCTATTTGGAAATACTTGGCTGGTATTCCGTGCGATACAAATTTTCATTTCGAAATTGCGGCTGAACTGTTGGATGATGAAATGCTGGATTTTTTAGCGACGGTTCCGCCGGGTAGATTTCAGTTTGAAATTGGAATTCAATCGACGCATGAACCCACCTTGGCGGCAATTCAGCGACGCAATGATTGGCCTTTGATCGTAAAAAATGTGCAACGGATTTTATCGTATCGCAATATTCATCTCCATCTTGATCTGATCATCGGGTTGCCTTATGAAAACTATGAATGTTTTTCCCGGTCGTTTAATCAGGTATACGGGCTTCAGCCCGATATGCTGCAGCTTGGTTTTCTAAAAATGCTGAAAGGAACTGGCATCAGAGAGCAGGCCGGAGACCACGATTATGTGTACATGGACCAAGCGCCGTATGAAGTGCTGGCGAACCGGTATTTGTCCTATGGAGAAATACGGCAATTAAAAATACTGGAAGATCTGTTTAATCAATTGTATAACAGCGGTCGTTTCCGCTATACTTTATCCTGGCTCATTACGCTGTACGGACAGGGCGCATTTGCTTTTTATGCAGCGTTTGCAAAAGAGTGGGAAGCTTCCGGTTCGCATGCCCGGGCCCACAGTCCCAAGACTCTTTTTCGGTCGATTGCTGCGTTTTGTAACTGTTTTGCTCCTGAACAGCAGAGTACTTGTCTGCAATGGTTGAAATTTGACGCGTTGCTGCAGCATGCCGCAAGTAAGGATACCGATTTTCTTCCCTGGAACGGAGAAGATTGGTTGGTGGAAAAAAATGAATTATGGCGTGATACTGACACAATGCAGCGGTATATTTCCGAGTATTTCTTTTCGAATTGGCGGTCTGTGAAAAATGCGTATCCGATCGAAGTGTTTTCGGTGAACATTCCGGAATACCTCCGGAATGGCGGGCCGTTGCGGTCCGAAAATACACCGGTACTATTTTATGGAACTCCACAGGGGCGGGCTTATCGACAAATCGAGGAAGAAGATTTTGGTATGGTAAAAGGATGATAGCATGAGTGTATATAATAAATATTCGGATCATCTGCGGCAGCGCTATGGGCAAAAAGTTTATAAATTACCGATTAATTTGCCGGTAACTTGTCCGAACCGGGATGGTACCGCAGGCTTGAATGGCTGCGCTTTTTGCGGCGAAGACGGAGCTGGGTTTGAAAGCCATCCACAATCCATGCCGGTTGCAGAGCAAATCCGATTGGACACATTGCGGATTGCACCTAAATACAAGGCCCGCAAATTTATTGCCTATTTCCAAAATTTCAGCAATACGTATTTGCCGGTTGAAGAGCTGGAAGCATATGTTATGGAAGCCTGCCAGCCTGATATAGTGGGAATTGCAATTTCCACTCGTCCGGACTGTATTAATCAACAGCAACTGCAAATTCTTAACCGAATCCAGGCCGCAACCGGCGTTGACATTACGGTTGAACTGGGATTGCAGACGGTAAACTATCGGACGCTTGCGGCGATGAACCGTGGCCACACTTTAGCGGAATTTCTTGATGCAGTATTGCGGATCAAAGCACATTCATTGGAGGTGTGCGCGCATTTGATCCTGAATCTTCCGGGTGATGATTGGCTGGATGTGATTGAAAATGCGAAAATTTTGTCTGCAATGCGGGTCGATCAAGTGAAACTGCATGCGTTGTATATTATGAATGGAACAAAAATGGCTGAGTGGTACGAAGCCGGCACCATCCAGCTCATCAGCCAAACAGAGTATATTGAGCGGGTAGTCGCTTTTCTGTCGTATCTACATCCGGAGATTGTTGTTCAGCGATTAATCGGGCGGGCGCCGCGAGAAGGAACTGTATTTGTAAATTGGCAGACGAGTTGGTGGAAAATCCAGGAGCAAATTGAGCAACGGATGATAGAGCTGGATATCCGGCAAGGCTGTAAATGTGATTATTTAAACGGCAGTGCGACAAATAAACGCTTTGGCTCTATTTGATAGATTATTGGTGAGAATACTCTATAGTTTGAAATTTGGGGGTCGGAAAATGGAAGTGCGTAAGATATTTAAAGCGGGCAACAGCTGCGTTGTGTCGTTGCCGGGGAATCTTTTGAAATCACTGGGGATCCGGGAAGGATCGCATGTTTCCATTGAAGTGAACCGCGAAAATAGGGAATTGATACTGAAACCGGTTGTGGTCAAAAATAATGATATGTCGTTGGATTTTGTCCGCCTCGTTGATAAATTATTGGTGGATTATGACTATACGATGCGGAGGTTATCGGAATAATGCGATATATCACATTGGAAGAAGTTATCTATATTTATACGGAAATTATCAAACGGAGCAACGGGAGAGCGGGCATAAAAGAAGAAGCAGTTTTGGAAGATGTGTTGGCGAAGCCGATGGTAACGTTTGAAGGGGAAGAATTATATCCCGATTTGTTTACCAAGGTAGCGGTGCTGATTTTTGCCTTTATCAATAGCCGGCCTTTTATTAGTGAAAATAAATGTGTTGCGGTCCTGGGCGCGTTGTTTATTTTACGTGTAAACGGTTATCATCTTACAGCAACACAGGAAAGTCTGGTGAACTTTATCAATGGAATTGAAGAAGGGAAACATAAGGTGGATCATTTGATAAGTTGGCTGCGAAAGAACGCTGTTCCGGTATAAATGCGTAAATATTAATATTATTGCGAAAAAACTGAAAATTAAGCAGGAATTATTTTAATATTGTAGAATGGTAAAATTAGTTAAACGTTTTAGTAATGGGGCAAGACAGTATGGCAAACTTGCTGAAAGGCAGGGACGCAAAGCCGTGGGTCTAAAAGCCTCGGGTACTGGGCTCAGGACTGCCAGGCTGCACGGATTTATCCGGCTGTTCCGGCAGTTTTTGTGTTTGCAGGGCGGAGTAAAAGCAACTGCGTACTGATTGCAGCAATGCGAAAAATTAGAAAATGGTTAATGTATCAACCGCCAATATTGGTAATACGGGGTTTTGCCACTTTGATAAAGGTGAGGATAAAACAACTCATTTAGGAGGGGGAACATGCTGCGTATAGTTCGTCGTTTTTTGATTGGAAAACCTCTTCATAATAAAGAACTGGCTCATGAGCGGCTCCCTAAATGGAAAGCGTTGTCTATTTTTTCTTCCGATGCGCTATCTTCTGTAGCATATGGGCCGGAACAAATCATGCTTACTTTGGTTGCTGTTCCGGGAATAATGGCTTATGGCTATATGTCTCCGGTGGCTATCTCCATTCTGTTATTATTGGCTATCGTTGCCTTGTCATACGTTCAAGTGGCAAGAGCGAACCCAGGCGGCGGAGGAGCATATGCCGTGGCTAAGAAAAATTTAGGCGCCATGCCGGCGCTGATCGCAGCTGGATCTGTTTTTGCCGACTATGTGCTGACGGCTGCAGTAAGTGTATCGGCTGGCACGGCAGCCATTGTTTCTGCGTTTCCCGGATTAGCCGGCCATGAGGTAAATATTGATCTTGTTGTATTGTTTGGAATATTGATGCTGGTTAACCTAAGAGGCGTGAGGGAATCGTCCAATGCCTTTGTTATTCCGACATATGCTTTTTTACTTGGCGTTATTGTTTTAATTATCACTGGAATATGGAAAGCGATGTATGACAGTCCGTACCTTTTGCCGCCAGAATCTATTGCCAGGCAGCAAATGGATTGGGCCATGCTATTTCTTGTCCTGCGGGCCTTTGCCAATGGTTGTAGTTCCATGACGGGAGTCGAAGCTATTGCGGATAGTGTTCCCATGTTCCGTGCTCCTGAGTCGCGCAACGCTGCTGTTACGACCTATTGGATGGCAGGTATTCTGGGATTTATGTTTATCGGCATTACATATCTCATTATGCACTACCATATTATGCCGGTCGCTGATGTTACGGCAATGTCGCAATTGGCAGAACACATTTTTGGCCGCTCGTCGGCATATTTTTATATACAAATTACGACGATGTTGGTGCTGTATCTCGCTGCCAACACCGCGTATAATGGTTTGCCCATTCTTTTATCCATTGTTGCCAAGGATGGTTATATGCCGCGTTATTTGTCTGCGCGTGGCGAGCGATTGACATTTTCTAATGGAATTATTTTGTTGACGGCGGCAGCAGGATTGTTAATTATAGTATTTGCAGGAAATATAGAGCACCTGATTTCACTGTATGCTATTGGGGTTTTTATATCGTTTACGATTGCGCAAAGCAGCATGGTTGTTCACTGGAACCGAGAAAGAGGAGACGGCTGGCAGGTCAGAGCGTTTTTGAATGGATTAGGCGCGGTTGTTACCGGCCTGGTGGTGATTATTATTACGTTGACCAAATTTTTATACGGAGCTTGGATTATTTTACTGTTCATTCCGATGATGATCTATGTTTTCAAAGCGATCCGGGCTCACTATGATTCCTTGTCAAAACAATTGCATTTGCCGGAGGAGTGCTATGAAGAAGGAGCTGCGAAATTCCCCAAGGGCAAACATATTGTTATTGTTCCGGTAGCTACGCCGACACGGGTGGTGTATGATACCATTAAGTATGCCAAAATGATTGGCGATGAGATTATTGCCGTCAACGTATCCGATGACGACGAAACCGAAAAAAAACTGCGGGAAAAGTGGGAACGCTGGGATCCGGGGGTTGAGCTAAAAATTATTCGCTCGCCTTTCCGGTTATTAATGCGGCCGTTATTAAATTTTATTGAGAAAAAAGAACGGGAAAAAGGACCTGACGATTATATTACGGTTATCATCCCTGAGTTTGAAACCCATAAATTATGGCATAGCTTATTGCATGGCCAGACAGGCTGGTTTCTACGCCAGATGCTGATCTGGAAAAAAAATATTGTTGTGACAACCGTGCCATACCATTTAAAGGAGTAGGCGGAGGTTATTATTATTCGGTTTTCTGCTGATATCATATAAGATATTCAAAATTAACAAATAATTCAGAGGAAACTTTCTTTTCTGTGAATTAAATTTGCTCTTTACAAGAAATATGTTCACTGCTAACATAGAGAAGTATTAAAATGTGAGGTGTATTTAGCAGTGAAAAAAATTGAATTACTTGCCCGTATTGAAAAGTTGTCCTCGATTGTTCACAGTAAAGATTTGGCGCAATTTAACCTGGATGAAGCCAGCATTAATGAAATGCGTCGGTCGCTCGATGAGTTGACTGACAACTATGTGAACGAATATTGCTCCACTATCCGTTAGTTTTTTTTTGGTATTATTGATTGCACGATATTTCGATTAAGATGTAGTACTATTTTTATAATAAAATTCGGATCGCTCTGAGAATTTCTTGGAGCGATTTTTTCTTTTAGAGTTTAGATTTAGCGGATACACGATCTTCAAAGGTCCGGGAACATAGTGTATCATATTGCCTTTGGCGTGAGGATACGTAAGTTTTCCGCTGCCCAATCTATACTTTGTTGTTAAAAAGTACTGAAAAAATGTAAAAAAAGCAAAAAACACGTTGACAGGGTAAACGAGCTATGCTAATATATAAAAGTCGCCGATGGGCGGCAAACAAAACGAAAAAAAGTAGTTGACATGATGTTGATACTCATGTTACTATAGAAACCCGAACAGCGAAAGCGGTAACGGGCAGCCGGTGAAAAACAGTCGGCGGTGTTCCTTGAAAACTGAACAATGTAAGGTTAAAAAAAGCCAGATGTGCGTGGAACCGCATCGCAAAGCGATGCAACAATTTTTTTGGTAAACAAGAGCCATCAAAGCTCTGTAATACTTTTACGGAGAGTTTG
>Ga0316604_10000562_pt1 | contig 42901 bp, 44 predicted proteins | sample OWC_soil_day20_C_FD_207650 | JGI IMG/M metagenome (GOLD analysis project Ga0316604, IMG submission 207650) | Wetland soil microbial communities from Old Woman Creek delta, Ohio, United States - OWC_soil_day20_CT | ecosystem: Environmental > Terrestrial > Soil > Wetlands | place: USA: Ohio...
CCAACGATGGCAAACAGCTGGATGGCCTGCTCAAAAACGCAAACGTTGCGCTTTACCACGCCAAGGAAGCCGGACGGAACACCTATCGTTTTTTCTCTGAAAAGATGAACATCGATGCGCTGCAGCACATGCAGTTGCAGGGCCAGTTGCGCAACGCGCTGAAAAAACAGGAATTGCTGCTGCATTACCAGCCGCAGATCGATATCGCCAGCGGACGCATCATCGGCGCCGAGGCCTTGCTGCGCTGGCAACACCCGGAGCAGGGGCTTATCGCGCCGGCAAAATTCATCCCGCTCGCCGAACGCAGCGGCCTGATCATCCCCATTGGCGAATGGGTGCTCAATGAAGCCTGCCGACAAGCGCAAGCCTGGAGCCGAATCCATCACCTTCCACCGATGATCATCGCGGTCAATCTCTCCGCGCTGCAATTCAAGCGCGGCAACCTGCTTGAAACCGTGACCCGCGCGCTCGTCCGCTCGGGATTGCCGGCCAGCCAGCTGGAACTGGAACTGACGGAATCGATCCTGCTGCAAGACATGGAGATGGTCATGAAAACGCTGGGCGGCCTGAAAGCCATTGGCGTCAAGCTCTCCATCGATGACTTCGGAACGGGTTATTCCAGCCTGTCTTATCTGCAGCGGCTGGATGTGGACAAACTCAAGATCGACCAATCCTTCGTGCGCGATCTGATGGAAGATGCCGACGACGCATCGATCGTGAAAGCGATTATCCAGCTCGGCCAGACCCTGCAGCTGACCACCATCGCCGAAGGGGTGGAAACCGTCGCCCAGCTCGATATCCTGAAAAACAATCGCTGCGACCAGTATCAGGGCTATCTGTTCAGCCGCCCGCTTCCCGCGGAAGAATTTGCCAGCCTGTACAACAGCAGAGCGCGGTAGCCGTTCGAGCCACTGCTTGTCCGCGCGCTCACGATCCTGTCGGCCAGAGTTGGCGCGCCTGGGCACGCAGGGCATCGGCCACCATGCGCATGGCAGGCGTGGGCAAGCGGCTTTTTCGGCTGATCAGGCCAAATGGCGTCAGCCGGCCCGACAGCGGCACGGGCAGGCGCGACAACACGCCCAGCTCGCGATAATACTCAACCAGCGTCAGCGGCATCAGCGCGATCATGTCGGTCTGCTGCAACAGTGACACGGTCAGCATGGTCGAGGCGGTTTCCACCAGATTGAGGGGCGTGGCCACCTGCGCCTCGCGAAATATCTGGTTGTAGATCTCCCGCAGCGGGGTCGGCTGTGATTGCACCACCCAGGGATATTCCGCCAGGCTGGCCAGCGTGGCCTGGGGATTCTGCATTTGCGGGTGTCCGGTGCGCGCCACGATCTGGATCACCTCTTCCCCGAACGGTTCGAAATTCACCCCGTCGTGCGACCAGCCCTGCGGAATGCGCGCCACCAGCAAATCCAGCTGATCATGCCCCAGCGCCTGCAACAGCACATCGCTGGTATCGATCACCACGGTGATATTCAGCTTCGGGTGGCTTTGCTTGAGCCTGGCGATCGCGCCAGGCAGCAGCCCCCCGGTCAACGATCCCATCGCCCCGATGCGGATCTTGCCCAGATTGCCCGATTTCAGCGCCACCATTTCCTCATGCAGCCCGCCCAGATCGGCATACACCAGTTGGGCGTAACGTAGCGCGGCCTCGCCCAGCATGTTGGGCACCAATCCTTTGGGTGTGCGGGTAAACAACGGCTCGCCCATCAAGTCTTCCAGTTCGCGCAAGGCCTTGGTTACCGCCGGCTGTGTCAGCGCCATGGCTTCGGCCGCCTGGCGTAGCGATCCCTTATCCGACAACACATACAGTAGTTGCAAATGCCGCATGCGCAGCCGGTTTTTCAGCAAACCCAGCGGATTGACCATACGAGCGATAACTCCTGGTTATAGGGGTAGTCAATAAATTCAATTTCTTCGCCCGAAATCATAGAGCAGACTCTGTAGTGCGGAAAGACAACTTACGTAAATAAGATCATTTCTCGTCATGCCAAACCCCGCAAGGTCATCCGCACATTCTCACACTCACAGGAAGAGGGTTTTCAAAATGCGCAAAGCTTTGGTAACAAAACGTTCCTTTTTGTCTCGTGCCTGCCTGACCGGCGTCGCCATCTCCTTGCTGACCTGCAGCGGCCTGAGCATGGCGGCAGCCAAGTACACCATCAAAGTGGCCTACGAAAACAATCCGGGTGAACCGCTCGACCTGGCGGCAAAAGAATGGGCGCGCGCCTTCAAGGAAAAAACCAAGGGGCAGGCCGAACTGCAGCTTTTCCCCAGCTCGGCCCTGGGCGCCAAAAAGGATGTGATGCAGCAGATGCAACTCGGCAGCGGCGTTATCACCATTACCGATGGCGGTTTTCTGGCGGATTACGTTCCCGATTTCGGCATCCTGATGGGCCCGTATCTGGCCAACGACTACAAGGACCTGTTCAAGCTGGCCAAGTCGCCGTGGTTTGCCGACATGTCCAACAAGCTGGCCGGTAAGGGCCTGCGGATCGTCACCTCCAACTGGCTGTATGGCACTCGCCACTTCCTGCTCAAGAAGCCTGCCAAGACTCCCTCCGAACTGAAGGGCGTGAAGCTGCGCTCGCCGAACAATCGCATCCAGATCGAGGCTATCCAGTCCATGGGGGCAACACCCACCCCGATGCCGCTCTCCGATGTTTATCCGGCACTCTCGACCGGCGTGATTGACGGAACAGAAAGCCCGATCAACGTTTTCTATTCCATGAAAGCGTATGAAACGGCGAAATACCTGGTGAAGACCGCGTACATCCACAACATCTCGCAGTGGGTCATCGGTGAAAAATACTACGCCAAGCTCCCTGCCGACATTCAGAAAGCCTTGATGGAATCGGCAGATATTGGCGGCAACTTCATGACCAACAGCGTGGTTTCCGCAGAACAAGATGCCGTGGAAAAACTGAAGAAGGAAGGCGTCACCATTATCGAAGTGGACCGCGAAGCCTTCAAGAAAGCGGCCATGGTGACCTATAGCAAGTTCCCGGAATGGACGCCCGGCCTGTATGAAAAAGTGCAGGGCTACATGAAGTAAGCACGGTTCCAATTCCGTTCCGCCGCAGTGGCCTGCATTGGCAAGCCACTGCCTCCCTGGTTGCTTCATTCCATCCATCACCACGCGCGGAGATGACATGAGAAAAAAATTGCTGGGCGCTCTTGACGACAGGCTGGCCAATTTGTGCACGCTGTTCATCGTCATTATCACGGTATGGGCGGTATTCACCCGCTACATGCTCAACAGCCCCATTCTGTGGGTCGAGGAAATCCTGCTTGCCGCCTATATCTGGGCAATCATGCTGGGCGCTGCGGCTGCCATGAAACGCAGGAAACATATCAGCATCGATGTCTTCTTCACGATGCTTCCGCCCAAAGCCCAACGCTATGCGCAGCTCATGAACGATGCGATCAGCATCGTGGTGCTGGTGGTGTTCGGCTGGCTGGGTCTGGAGCTGGCCATGGAATCGGGCGGAAAAATCACCCCGATCCTCGGTGTCTCCTACATCTATCTCAATCTTGCAATTCCGGTCGGGTCGTTCTGGATGGCGATTTACCTGGTCATCCACATGATCAACGACATGCGCAAACAGGCAGAAGGAGAAAACAAATGAGTGTCGGCATTGCATGCCTCGTTTTGATTACCGGATTCGTCATCAACATTCCGGTCTTTATTGCCGTCATCGCCGCCATCGTGTCCTACTTCTTCCTGGCAGGCGATGCCAGTCCGATGATTGCCGCCCAGCGCATCGTGGGCGCATCCGAAAACACCACCTTGCTGGCTATCCCGTTTTTTATCTTTCTCGGCAACTTGCTTAACCATGCCGGCATCACCCGGCGCCTGCTGAAGCTGGCCGAAATCCTGACCGGGCATATGAAAGGCGGTCTCGCACAGTCCAATGTGATGCTCAGCACCCTTATGGGCGGCATGTCGGCATCCAACGTGGCCGATTGCGCCATGCTGTGCAAGATGCTGGTGCCCGAGATGACCAAGCTGGGCTATGGCCGCGCCTTTTCCACGGCAGTGACTGCCGCCGGCTCGCTGATCACCCCGATCATTCCGCCCGGCATGGCGCTGATCATCTATGCCTACGTGGCCGATGTCTCGGTCGGCAAGATGTTCATGTCCGGGGTTGTTCCCGGAATCATGTGCGCCATTGCCCTCATGGTCACGATCGCCATCGTGGCCAGGGTTCGCGGCTACAAACCGGCGCGTGCACACGGCCCGACATGGCATGAATTCTGGCACGCACTCAAGGGCGCTTCCGGAGCTTTGACGCTGGTTCTGGTGATTCTGGGCGGCATCCGGCTGGGAGTATTCACGCCCACCGAAGCAGGTGCCGTTGCCGTGGCCTACGTCATCTTCCTCGGGGTGTTCGTCTACAAGGAATTGAAGTTGCCCCACCTGAAAGAGGCATTGCTGGAAACCTCGCTCTCCACCGCGACCATCATGCTGATCATCATGGCCTGCTCGGCACTGGCCTGGCTGTTTACCTGGGAGCAACTCTCGCAATCGGTCGCCGGCTTCATCACCGGCTATTCAAGCAACCCCTACGTGTTCCTGATGGTACTGAATGTCTTCCTGCTGATCCTGGGCATGTTTATCGAAGGCAATGCCGCCATCATCGTGCTGGTGCCGCTGCTGATGCCCACCGTCAAGCTGCTTGGCATCGACCCGATCCACTTCGGCCTGATGATGATCCTGAACCTGGCTATCGGTTGCCTGACCCCGCCCATGGGCACGGTGATGTTCGTCGCCAACTCGATTACCGGCACCAAGGTCGGAGAATTCTGCAGGGAAGGCTTCCCGCTGTTCGTCGCTCTGATCGTCTGCCTGTTGCTGGTGACCTTCATACCGGCGATTTCCACCTGGCTGCCTTATCTCTGATCTCACCACCGGACAGGTAAACAACATGAAAGCCGTACAACTCAAGAATCCCGGCAATATCAGCATCGAGGATATCCCGCAGACTCTGCGCGCCAAGGATGAGATTCTGGTCAAGGTACGCAGCATGGGCATCTGCGGCTCGGATATCGGCGCTTATCGGGGGGTGAACCCGCTGGTGACTTACCCGCGCATCATCGGCCACGAAATTGCCGGTGAAGTGGTCGAACTGCCGGAAAACGAAACCGGACTGAAAGCGGGGGATCGCGTGCTGCTCGAGCCGTATGTGTACTGCGGCACGTGCTATCCGTGCTCGATCGGCCACACCAACTGCTGCGAGAACCTGACCGTGCGCGGCGTACATATCGAAGGCGGCATGGCGGAATACGTCTCGCACCCGCGCCACCTGATCCACAAGGTGCCGGACAGCATTCCCTGGCATCTGGTTCCTATGGCCGAACCATTGGTGATTGCCATGCACGCCATCAGGCAATCCGAAACCCGAGCCGGCGAACATGTGGTGATTACCGGCGCGGGCCAGATCGGCTTGCTGGCGGCGCAATATGCACTGAGCCTCGGCGCGGTTCCCATCATCGTGGACCCTGTCGACGAGCGCCTGGCGCTCTCGCGCAAGCTGGATATCCCGCACACGATCAACCCGGTCAGCAGCGATTCCCTATCCGAAATATGGGCGATCACGGGCGGACGCATGGCCGAAGTGGTCATAGAGGCATCCGGCGATGCGCGGGCGATTCGCAGCGCGATCGATTACGTGTCCTACGCCGGCCGCATTTCGCTGGTCGGCTGGCCCAAGAGCGACATCCCGCTGCCCACCGCTCTGTTCACCAAGAAGGAACTCACGATTCGCGGTTCGCGCAACAGCGCGGGGCAGTTCCCGGAAAGCCTGCGTCTGATCGCCGAGGGCAAGGTCAATGTCGCCGCGCTGTTGACCCAAACCGTGTCGTTCCTGGATCTGCCCAATACGGTCAAGGCGATTTCCGAGCACCCGGAAAAATTCCTCAAGGTCGTCGGCACCTTCGACATCTAAAACAACTTCATCCATCAAACTGGAGCACTCACCATTATGGCAACCACGATTACCCGCGTTCATGTTCGCGACATCCGCTTCCCGACCTCGAAAAGCATGGATGGCTCCGACGCCATGAATTCCACGTCGGACTACTCCGCCACCTATGTCACGCTGGAAACCGATTCCGCCGACGGCCTGCAGGGTCACGGCCTGACCTTCACCATCGGCCGCGGTAACGACCTGTGCGTGGAGGCGGTGAAAGCACTTTCCAAGCTGTTCGTCACCGGCCGCACTCTGGAAAGCATCACCGCCAACTTCGGCGCCTACTGGCACGAAATTGTCGCCGGTGATTGCCAATTGCGCTGGGTCGGTCCGGAAAAAGGCGTAGTGCATCTGGCCACTGCCGCCATCATCAACGCGATCTGGGATCTGTGGGCCAAGAAGGAAGGCAAACCGGTCTGGAAACTGCTGGTGGACATGAGCCCGGAAGACCTGGTGCGCTGCATCGACTTCACCTTCCTGACCGATGTACTGACCCCGCAGGAAGCGATCGCGATGCTGCGCCGCGTGGCACCGGGCAAGGCCCAACGCGAGAAGGAAATGCTGGAACAAGGCTTTCCCGGCTATACCACGGCCGCCGGCTGGCTCGGTTATTCCGAAGAGAAAATGCGCCGTCTGGCGCGTGAAGCCGTCGATGCTGGCTGGACCCACCTCAAGCAGAAAGTCGGCGCCGATATCGAGCAGGACATGCGCCGCGCCCGCATCCTGCGCGAGGAACTCGGTTGGGATCGCAAGCTGATGATGGATGCCAACCAGACCTGGGATACCGACCAGGCCATTACCAACATGCGCCGCTTGGCGGAGTTCGACCCGTGGTGGATCGAAGAGCCGACCAGCCCGGACGACGTTCTCGGCCATGCCGCGATCCGTGAGCGCATCCATCCGATCGGCGTCGCCACCGGCGAGCATGCCCACAACCGCGTGATGTTCAAGCAGTTCTTCCAGGCCGGCGCCATGGATTTCTGCCAGCTCGATCCGGCGCGCCTGGGCGGTCTGAACGAAGTGCTGGCGGTGGTGCTGATGGCAGCCAAGTTCGGCGTGCCGGTCTGCCCGCACGGCGGCGGTGTCGGGCTGTGCCAGTATTCGCAGAATATCGTGCTGTTCGACTACATCGCGGTGTCGGCCTCGCTGGAAAACCGCGTGCTGGAATACGTCGACCACCTGCACGAAAACTTCCTCGAACCGATCGTGATCAGGCGCGGCCGCTACATACCGCCCAAGCAACCGGGTTACAGCGTGACCATGAAGGAATCCTCACTCAGGCATTTTGAATATCCGCACGGAGCGGAATGGCAAGCCTAAGCGCAGCCCATCCAAACAAGGTCTTGACCAGACCCAAGAAAGCCCTCTTTGCCCGGCATGCCAGCGAACCTCCCTCGACGCTGGTCTGCCGGGTTTTTCTGCCTTTGATCGACCACGTCAGTCCAGTGATGATCGGGTTATCCCTTAGCCTATTCGTTTGAGCTACAATCCTGCGATTAGGACAATTAACCAGACCCATTTGTGATCGTTGAATCAAGGAGAATACAAGATGTCGATGGCGGACCGTGACGGCGTTATCTGGTATGACGGCAAGCTGGTGCCGTGGCGCGAAGCCACCACCCACGTGCTGACCCACACCCTGCACTATGGCATGGGCGTATTCGAGGGCGTGCGTGCCTATGAAACCGCCAAGGGCGCAGCGATTTTCCGCTTGCAGGACCACACCACCCGCCTGTTCCGCTCGGCCCACATCCTGGGCATGAAGCTGCCGTACAGCAAGGAAGAGATCAACGCCGCCCAGCTCGCGGTGATCCGCGAAAACAAGCTGAAATCCGGCTACCTGCGCCCGATGGCCTTCTACGGCCCGGCCAAGCTCGGCATCGCGCCGCCGGTGGACGATGTGCACGTGATCGTCGCCGCCTGGCCGTGGGGTGCTTACCTTGGCGCCGAAGCGCTGGAAAAGGGCATCCGCGTCAAGACTTCCAGCTTCAGCCGCCACCATGTGAACGTCACCATGTGCAAGGCCAAGGCCAACGGTAACTACATGAACTCGATCCTGGCGCACCAGGAAGTGGCCGCCGACGGCTACGATGAAGCGCTGCTGCTGGATGTCGACGGTTTCGTGGCCGAAGGCTCCGGGGAAAACATCTTCATCGTGCGCAACGGCAAGGTTTACACGCCGGACCTGACCAGCTGCCTCGACGGCATCACCCGCAACACCGTCTCCCTGATCATCGAGGAAATGGGCCTGCAGCTGATCGAAAAACGCATCACCCGCGATGAAATCTACGTCGCCGACGAAGCATTCTTTACCGGCACCGCCGCTGAAATCACCCCGATCCGCGAGCTCGACAACCGCGCGATCGGCATCGGCAGCCGCGGCCCGATCACGACCGAAATCCAGAAGCGCTATTTCGACATCGTGCAAGGCCGCGACGAGAAGCGCGCCGACTGGCTGGCACTGGCGTAAGCGATTGCACCAAGGGGCGGCATGCCGCCCTGCACTACTGGAGACACTAAAATGACTGCACTCAAAGAAAATACGCAGCGCGAAATCGAAGTCACCGCCCACGACCTGCCGTTGCATTGCCCGATGCCGGACATGGTGAAGTGGAACAGCCACCCGCGCGTGTTTCTCGATATCGCGACGACCGGCGAAGCGCTTTGCCCGTATTGCGGCACCAAGTACCGGCTAAAGGCCGGCGAAGTCATCAAGCAGCATTGATAGATTTTATTTGCAAGAACAAAGCGGCCGGCGTGCCGCTTTGCGCATTTGGAACCCGATGAAAAAAATCCTGATCATCGCCCCGGCCTGGATCGGCGACGCCATCATGGCGCAGCCGTTGTACCGGCGCCTGCATGCGCGCCACCCGGGCCTGACACTCGATGTGCTCGCCCCGGCCTGGACCCGCGCCGTGCATGCGCGCATGCCCGAAGTCAGCGAAACCTTCGACAACCCGTTCGGCCATGGCGAGCTGAAACTCGGCGCACGCTGGAAGCTGGCGCGCGAGCTGAAGCAGCGCCGCTACGACCAGGCGATCGTGTTACCCAACTCGCTCAAGTCCGCGCTGATTCCGTTCTTTGCCGGCATTCCCGTGCGCAGCGGCTGGGTCGGCGAGATGCGCTACGGCCTGCTCAACGATGCACGCGTACTCGATCCGCAACTTCTTCCCATGATGGTCGAGCGCTTCGCCGCGCTGGCCGAAGAAGCGAGCCAGCCCCTGCAACGCCCGGTGCCCTACCCGCAACTGGTGGTCGATGCCCACTCCCGCCAGCAGGCACTGCAGGAACTGGGGTTGGACACTGCGCAACCGGCGATCGCCTTCTGCCCCGGCGCAGAATACGGCCCGGCCAAACGCTGGCCAGCGCAGCACATGGCGGCGCTGGCGCGCGAACTACTGGCTGAGGGCAAGCAGGTCTGGCTGTTCGGTTCGGGCAAGGATGCCGAAGTGGCCAACGAAATCGCCAGTCTCGCACCCGGCTGCGTGAACCTTTGTGGCAAAACCAGCCTGGGCGCCGCCATCGACCTGCTCTCGGCCACTGCCGCGGTCGTGACCAACGATTCCGGCCTGATGCACATGGCCGCTGCGCTGGATCGCCCGATTGCCGCGGTTTACGGTTCGAGCTCGCCGCAATTCACGCCGCCCTTGTCCGACCGCGCCAAAATCGTGACCCTCAATCTCGAATGCAGCCCGTGCTTCAAGCGCACCTGTCCGCTCGGCCACCTGAACTGCCTGAATAACCTCGGTCCCGAGCGCGTGAAAGCCGCGCTGGCCGAACTAATCCCCGACCTTATCAAGGCTTAAACCATGGAATTTCTCGATCTCGCCCCGATAGCCCGCGTCAACGGCACCGTGGTTCTGCCCGGCTCGAAGAGCATCTCCAACCGCATCCTGCTGCTGGCCGCCTTGGCACAAGGCACTACTGAAGTGAAAGGGCTGCTGGCCTCGGACGATACCCAGCGCATGCTTGAAGCGCTGCAGCAACTCGGCGTGAACTGGGTGCAGCAGGGCGACTCGAGCGATTTTTCAGTGCCCGGCATCGGCGGCCCGTTCCCGGTCAAGGAAGCCGATCTGTTCCTCGGCAACGCGGGCACCGCGTTTCGCCCGCTGACCGCTGCACTGGCCCTGGCCGGCGGCAGCTACCAGATGCGCGGCGTGCCGCGCATGCACGAGCGCCCGATCGGTGACCTCGTTGACGCTCTGCGCGCGGTCGGCGCGGACATCACGTATCTCGGCAATGAAGGCTTTCCGCCATTGGCGATCAAGCCGGCCAGCATCGAGGCCGGGCGCCGCGTGCCGGTCAAGGGCAATGTGTCGAGCCAGTTCCTGACCGCCTTGCTGATGGCGCTGCCGCTAACCGGCGAAGATGTGACGATCGAAGTGGTCGGCGAGCTGATTTCCAAGCCGTATATCGAAATCACGCTGAACCTGATGGCCAAGTTCGGCGTGAAGGTCGAGCGACGCGAATGGCGCGAATTCTTCATTCCCGGCGGGCAGACGTATGTCAGCCCGGGCTTGGTGCACGTGGAAGGCGATGCCTCGTCGGCTTCGTATTTCCTCGCGGCCGGCGCGATTGGCGGCGGCGCGGTGCGCGTCGAAGGCGTGGGCAGCGAGAGCATCCAGGGCGACAAGCGCTTCGCCGAAGTCCTGGAAATGATGGGCGCCCGGATCAGCTGGGGCGCGAACCATATCGAGGCCGCTCCGCCGGCTACTGGCCGCCTGAAAGCGCTCGATGTCGACCTGAACCACATCCCCGATGCCGCGATGACCATCGCGATTGCCGCGCTGTTTGCCGACGGCACCACCACGATCCGCAACATCGCCAGCTGGCGCGTGAAGGAAACCGACCGCCTGAGCGCGATGGCAACCGAGCTGCGCAAGGTCGGCGCGACGGTCGAAGAAGGCCAGGACTCTATCCGTGTCACGCCGCCCGCCGCGTTGATTCCGAATGCCGCGATCGGCACCTACGACGATCACCGCATGGCAATGTGCTTCTCGCTCGTCGCCTTGGGCGGCGTGCCGGTGCGCATTCTGGACCCGGGCTGCACCGCCAAGACCTTCCCGACCTATTTCGACGAACTGGCGCGGATCGCCGGGGAATAAACAAACGCTGTTCTAAACAACCGATATTCGCCGGCTTTGCCATCCCCGCCATTCAGACCCGGGGCATGGCCAGCCGGCGAAATTCATTTCAGCGGCGCTTTTTCTTCTTGCTGACCACCGGCTTTTTTCCTGCCGGTTTTTGCGTTACTGCTTTGCTGCTCACTATTTTCTTTGTCGAGGTTTTGGCCGAGCGCTTGGCAACCGGCTTGGCTGCAATCTTTTTGCCCGATGTTACCTTGGGCGAGGTACGGACTAGCGTCTGGTTGCTCACCTTGATGGGCGCAGCGGGAGCGGCTTTCTTTGCCAATTGCGGCGCAGCCGCCGGCTCATCGAACGGCAGCGGCGCATCTTTTTCTTCAGCCTGTGCCTGGGTGGTCAACGCGCCCAGCACCAGCAAACCTGCAATCCATTTCAAAAACATCGCTTTATTCCTTATCGCCGCAGCGGCGGCGTTTCTAATCCAGATTTATTCCTGCCGCGCCAGCAAGGCATCGGCCAGGGCAAGCAACATTGCCGGGCGGTTGGAGCAGCCAGCAAGCCGGCCCCGCGCCTGCGGCTGCAGATCCATGTCATACGGCAAACGCCCGGCAACCAGCCAGGTCTTGCTGCCGGGCAAGGCGGCCAGCAAGGCCTGCTGCTCCGGCCAGAGCACGGCGTTGTAGCTGACACAGACCACTTGACCGGCATCTCGCGCATGCTCCAACGCGACAACCATGTCGGCGGTTGACGGCGCCAGCGGCAAGCGCAATTCACGGACAGTCATTCCACGATTGGCCAAACAGCCACCCAACGTATCTTCGCCCACGCTGACCACATCAATTTCCGTGTGCTCGCGCACTTCGAGCGTGATGACCAGTACCGGCTGCACCGGATCGAGCCGGATTGGCTCGCCCTGCCAGACAATCGCAGCAGCATGTATCCGCCGCGACAGCGCCAGGCTTTGTGGTTGGGCGATGTGGCTGGCGACATCAAACGGCAATGCGCGCCAGCCGGCCATGCCGCGCGCCTGCTTGAGCTTGAGAATGCGCGCCAACGATTCGTCGATGCGCGCTTCACTGATTTCGCCTTTTTCCACCGCAGCGCAAAGCGCTTCGATCACTGCCACTTGCCGATCCTCGCGATGCGAAACCAGCAGTACATCGACTCCGGCCTTGAAAGCGCGTACGGCGCCTTCGACTACGCCAACCCCTTCGGCAATCGCGGCCATTTCCAGGCAATCGGTAAAGACCACGCCATCGAAGCCAAGTTCCCGGCGCAGCAAACCCGTCATGACCGCCGGCGACAAGGTGGAAGGCGTGTCGGGATCGGGTTCGAACGCCGGAAACACCACATGCGCCGACATGATCGCATCGACACCCGCCGCAATCGCCGCCCGGAACGGGGCAAGCTCCACCGCCTCCAGCCGCGCCCGCTCATGCCCGACTCGAGGCAGGCCAAGATGCGAATCGACCGCGGTATCGCCGTGGCCAGGGAAGTGTTTCGCCGTCGCGGCGATGCCGGCAGACTGGATGCCGCGTTGTGCCGCCAGGCCGTATTCGCACACTTCGGCCACGGTTTCGCCGTAAGCGCGCACACCGATGACCGGATTGCGGCGGTTGTTGTTCACATCGAGCACCGGCGCGAAATTCACGTTGAAGCCGAGCACGCGCAGCTCTTCGTTGGCGATTTGCGTCAAGGCTTCGCAGTCGACCGCGCTGCCGGCGGTGCGAAACGCCAGCGCCGAAGGCAGGGGCGTAACGCCCGCCTCGATGCGCGCAACCACGCCGCCTTCCTGGTCCACCGCGATCAGCAGCGGAATATCCGATTGCTCGGCATTGATTTCCTGCAGGCGCCGATTGAGTGCAGCCGTCTGTGCCGGGGCCTGGATATTGCGCCGGAACAGGATTACGCCGCCCAGATGATGCTGCCGGATCAAGCGCTCGATATGGGCGTCGGGTTCATGGCCATCGAAACCGGCCATCAGCAACTGGCCAATCTTGTGGCGGAGTGGCAAAGCCTGCATGCCGCAGCTCCTGCTTCAAAAGCGTCGATAAATACCTGCTTTCCGGCAGACTGTACAGAAAATTGCCGACGCAGCTCCGGTTTTGGACGTAAAAACATTGACTTGACCCAAACAAGGCAAATTAACCCGCTTAGCTAACTTGATTTAGCTTTTGGCATTGTCAATAATCCTTTTCCCTTAATGTTACGTGTTAAGTAATGTAACAACATATTATAAAAAAGTATTTTATATGTACTTAGAGAAGAAGAAATCCATGAAACTTACCATTTCCCAGCGCCTGGTCATGATGATCACAGGTTCAATCAGCGCCCTGCTCGTCATCGGCGCCTTGGGTTTCTACAGCACCCGGCAAGTCACCAACGACCTGAAATACACCAACGACAGCCTCATTAGCAACCTGAATACCCTGGCCCGGGCCGAAAACAGCTTTCTGCTGATCCGGGTAAACGCGCTTTATTTCCTGTCCTACGATGATCCCGCAAAAAAAACGCCGCACGAAGACGTGATCAAACAGAAGATCCAGGAGATCAACACCCTGTTGGGTGATTATGAAAAGCGGGCCACGGACAGCAAGGACAAATCACTGCTGGATGCCGACAAGCAATCTTTTGCCAATTACACGCAGATTCTGGAAAAGGTGCTGGCCAGATCGCGCGATAATGACCGCGAAGGTGCCAATGCCATCGTTGAGAGCGAATGGAAACCGGCCGGCAACAAGCTCACCACCGCCTTTCAGGAACATGCGAAATTCAATAACGAACTGGCTGTTTCCGTTGTAAACAATGCGACGGAAGCAGGTCAGCGCAACAGCATGATCACCCTCGTCACCTTGGCACTCGGCATCGTGCTGGCCGGCGGCATTGGCCTGATGCTGCGCAGGGGCATCACCTCTTCCCTGCACGCGATGCGCGAAACCATGCTGCGCGTGGCCGGCCAGCTTGATTTCACCGCCCGAGTAAGCATCGCCAACCATGACGAGATCGGCGTGACCGCCACCGCCTTCAACCAGTTGCTCGACCGGGTGCAGGACAACATCCGCAGCGTGGCCGCCGGCGCGGAGCAGGTGGCCCAAGCCGCCAGCCAGATGGCGCAAACCGCCGCACAAGTGGCCTCGGCCTCGCTCGAACAAAGCGAAGCGGCCTCGAACATGGCCTCGTCGATCGAGCAAATGTCAGTCAGCATCGCCCAGGTCGGTGATCGGGCCGGGGAAGTTCACCGTTACTCCAGCGAATCGGGTGAGCTGTCCGGTAATGGCGAAGAGGTCATTGGCCATACCGTGCAGGAAATCAACCACGCCGCCCAAAGCGTTACGCAGGCGGCCGACCATCTGCGCCACCTGGAAGCACAAAGCCTGCAAATATCCAGTGTGGTTGCCGTGATCAAGGAAGTCGCCGACCAGACCAATCTGCTGGCATTGAATGCCGCGATTGAAGCGGCGCGCGCCGGCGAACAAGGGCGCGGATTTGCCGTGGTGGCCGACGAAGTGCGTAAACTGGCCGAACGCACGGCCAGCTCCACGCAGGAAATCATCCGGACCATTGAATCCATGCGCAACGGTGCACGTAATGCGGTGGAAGGCATGCAGCAGATTGTCCGGCAGGTATCCAACAGCGTGGAACGCGTGACCATCGCCAATCGCGTGATGGAGCAGATTGGGCACGGCAGCCGCAACGGCGTGGCCATGGTCGATGAAATCGTCAACGCCATCCGCGAGCAGGTCACCACCAGCAACAGTATTGCGCAGCAGATCGAGCATATCGCGCAGATGGCGGAAGAAGGCAGTTGCGCAGCCAACGAAGGCGCGCAATCGGCGCGGGATCTCGACCAACTGGCCGTTGGCATGCAGCGGATGGTTGCGGCTTATCGCTTGTAGAACGCTGCGGTTGCATTCCCGTTCAAAACAAAACGGCGAACCACCTGGGTTCGCCGTTTTGCTTGGGAGACCGATACGCTATCAGGCCGCCAGGCGTTTCAGCACTTCCTCGCGCCCCAGCAACGCCAATACCGCATCGACCGACGGCGTTTGCAGCGTGCCGCAGATCTTGGCGCGCAGCGGCATGCCCACCAGCGGCATCTTCACTTCCTGTTGCTTGACGAAATCCTTGATGAACTGGGCCAGCGTCGGCTGATCCCAGTTTTCCAGGCGGGCAGCACCTTCGGCAAAAAACTGCAGGCGCGCTTCGTCGTCCGGGGTCAGGTGCTTGGCAACAATCTCATCGGTCGGATCGAGCGGGCGGTAGAAATACTCGGCCTGATCGGCCAGTTCCAGCAGCGTCTGCACGCGTTCGCGCAGCAGCACCACCACCTGCGCCAGCGCCGGGCCGTTGCGGGTATCGACGCCCTTGTCATCGAGGAAGCGCTGTACCAGACCCGCCAACCGCGCAGGATCGGCAGCCTTCATGTGCTGCGCATTCAGCCACAGCAGTTTTTCCCGGTCGAAGCGGCTCGGGCTCGGGCTGACATCCTTCAGGTCGAACCATTCGACGAACTGGTCCAGCGTGAAGAATTCATCGTCGCCATGGCCCCAGCCCAGGCGAGCCAGGTAGTTGAGCAAGGCTTCGGGCAAGAAGCCCATGCGCTCGTACTCGACCACGCTGACCGCATCGCGGCGTTTGGAAAGTTTCTGGCCCTGATCGTTGTGGATCATCGGCAGGTGCGCGAAGACCGGCACTTGGGCGCCGAGTGCCTGATAGATCACGATCTGGCGCGGGGTATTGTTGACATGGTCGTCGCCGCGGATCACATGGGTAATGCCCATGTCCCAGTCATCGACCACCACGCAGAAATTGTAAGTCGGCGTGCCGTCCGGGCGCGCGATGATCAGATCGTCGAGCTCGGTCGTGCTGACTTCGATTCGTCCTTTCACGGCATCATCCCAGCCGATCACCCCTTCCACCGGCGTCTTGAAACGCACCACCGGCTGCACGCCGGCAGGCGGGGCCGGCAGCGTCTTGCCAGCTTCCGGGCGCCAGCGCCGGTCGTAACGCGGTTTTTCGCCGCGCGCTTCCTGCTCGGCGCGCAGCGCATCCAACTCTTCGCGGCTCATGTAGCACAAGTAGGCATGGCCGTTGGCCAAGAGTTGCTGCAGCACTTCCTTGTAGCGATCCATGCGCTGCATCTGGTAGAACGGGCCTTCGTCGTGGCCCAGATCGATCCAGTTCATGCCGTCCAGGATGGCCGCCACCGATTCCGGCGTGGAGCGTTCCAGATCGGTATCTTCGATGCGCAAAACAAACTGGCCACCGTGTTTGCGGGCAAAGGCCCAGGAAAACAGCGCGGTACGCACCCCACCGATGTGCAGCAGGCCGGTGGGACTCGGGGCAAAACGGGTACGGATCGTGGTCATGGTCATCACTGGGTAAGACAAAGGAAGATATTCTAACGGATTACAGTGCCGCAGTTTCACCGCGCCCATTCCAATACAGATCGAACGGGAAGAATGGCTGCGACGCCGGCACGGCATTGGCCGCGAGCTTGGCAGAGCGTGGCCGGTAAGGCGGCTCGAAGCGCACCAGGATATCGAAGTAGCTGCGCAGCGATTCCACGAAAATCACCGGCTCACCGCCACGGGCATAGCCATACTTGAGCTTCTGGAAGTATTTCGGATTGCGCAGCAGCGGCAGCACGGTTTTGACATCGGCCCAGCTATCGGGATTTTTCTTGAGCCGTCTGGTCAGAATTCGTGCGTCTTCCAAATGGGCGAAGCCGACGTTGTAGGCAGCCAGCGCCAGCCAGGTGCGATCCGGTTCCGCAATGTGCTTGGGCATCTTGTCGATCAGCTGGCGCATGTAGCGCGCGCCGCCCAGAATGCTCTGGTACGGATCCAGCCGGTTCACCCCCAGCATCCGCGCCGTCTCGCTCGTCAGCATCATGATACCGCGCACGCCATTGGGCGAAACGGCATCTGTCTGCCAGTGCGATTCCTGATAGGCCAGCGCAGCCACCAGCCGCCAATCCAGCCCGGTTTTTGCCTCGGCCTCGTGAAACCAGCCCCGGAAATCGGCAAGCGCCTGGGCTCGTCTATCAAGAAACGCGCGTGTATCCAGCGTTTCCAGCCGGTTGATATGCCCGTAATAGCGCTCGGTCAGGCGGGTGATCACCCCCTGGGTGCTTGCCTCTTTCATAAAGGCGGTGACCCGCGCAGCGAGTTCGGTATCGCCCGCTCGCAGCGACCACGCCTGACCCATGGGTTCGCTCACACCGCGCTGAATCGCCACTTGCGGATAGTAGTTCTGCATCACGTCGGCCGTGCGCGCATCCACCAGCGCAGCCCGCACCTTTCCTTGCGCCACCTGCTCGAACAAACCTTCATCATCATCGGCATCCAGCACGGAATTCATGCCGGGCCAGCGCGCCCGCATTTTTGCCACGGCCGGGGCATACTCGGGCAAGCCAGTTAGTACCACCTTCCCTGCCGCCAGCTGGCGCAGAATATCCACGCCCGTTTTCCCTGCCGGATAAACCAGTACGGGTTCCACGGTCTGATACACCGGGCCGCTGACAACATCCGGCCCGCTACCGGCCCATACCCCTGCAGCAAGATGGGCCTCGCCACGGCGCAAGCGCAGCAGGGCATCCGCCTGATTGGCCGCAACCACAAACCGGACCTTGAGCCCATTTCTGGCGGCAAACTGGTTGACCAGGTCATATTCCAGCCCGGCCTGCGCCCCCGAAGCATCGACAAAAAGCGTGGTCGGCCCATTGGGAACCAAGGCCACCAATTCGCGGGTTTCCTGCCATGAGCGGACCGGCATCACACCACTCATGATCCAGTCGCCGCACCCGGCCAATAGCAACGAAAGCAATCCAGCGCACACTCGCCTCATGGAACCCTTTGATAATTATGAAAAACGCGGCATTGTGCCAACAAGGCGGCCAGATCACAAACAAAAAATTTGGTAGGATGCCGGCTCTTGCGCTAGAATTGCCCCCCTACGCGGAGAGGTGGCAGAGTGGTCGAATGTACCTGACTCGAAATCAGGCGTAGACGCAAGTCTACCGAGGGTTCGAATCCCTCCCTCTCCGCCAAAGTATAAAACTAAAGCCCTGATTATTCAGGGCTTTTTTTATTTCTATTTTCCCAAGTATGCCATACGGTATGCCACAATGCACTGGTACCCTCTGGACTGGATTGAACAATCCGTCAACGGAATCGTTCGCTGCCCAACGCGAATTCGGCAGCTCCTTCCTGGCCAATTGCCTCCGGTCGCAGTCCACAGACCTGTTATTCAGATACCCCACTCGATCACGTAAGCGGCGCACTTCTTCGGGTCTTTGGCGAGCGGGATCGGATGTTCAGTTTGGTGGCAAGGTCCGCAATTGCGTGACACCGGTCATCCGGCCAGTCCAATCCGAAAGACCGCAATGGCCGAAAAGCAGTAGTGATTATTTTCCAAACGACAGCTTGAAACTGCCATTTAGCCAATGCCGCAAAGTCACCTCATCGGAATATTTCGCCAGCAGACCTGTACTGATGGCAGTCACTGCGCGATGAACGGCTCTTGCTTGTTCCAGCTTGATTTCCTTCTCGCAATACTGAGTAGATAAGTTGCCATAATGCGTTGCAACTTGCTGAAACTGTTCCTCAGCGCCACATAAAAATTTCTCAGTTTCCTGGAGATATTTTTCTGACGCAGCCTGGATTTGATTCAGAACAGTTGCATCCATGATTGATCTCAGCTGTTATTTTCCGGGGGAATTACCGTACCGTCAGATTCTTAACGCACCTTCGGCACATCCTCCCACCGTGTTGTCCAGCAGGGCGACAAATGCACTTGCCGCATCTTCCATTTATGATCAGTCCCGGCGCTCGCCAGTCGCAGCATACCCCGCCCCCAGTGCTGATTGATTCGGTCCATCGTGTCATTCAGACAGGCTCGTTTGAGTGGATCTGCGCTTTGTAAAAACAGGTGGCCTTGAATGGCGGTATTAGGTTGCAGATCGAGCAGCATCACGCCTGCTTTCACATAAGCATAACCATGACGATAAATGCGCTTGAGTACCCATAGCGCGGCTCGTGTCAGTAGCAGTGTGTCATCACTTGGTTGCGACAGGGGTACCACCACATGCTTGCTGTACTGCGGATCTTTTTCACGGAATGGACTTGTGCAGATGAAGACTGCCAAAGCTCCGGCTGCCGATTTCTGACTGCGTAGCTTTTCGGCTGCGCGAGCAGCATACGTGCTGATCGCTTCCGATAATTCTTGCTCTGTAAAAACGTTCCGACCAAAGCTGCGTGAACACATAATCTGCTGTTTATCCGGCGCTGTATCCTCCAGCTCGATGCACGGCTGTTCTTGCAGTTCCCGCACGGTTCGCTCAAGGACCACGCTGTAACGGCTTCGAATCGTTTCAGGATCGGCCCGCTGTAAATCCGCTACTGAGTAGATTTCTTCTTTGTTCAGACTTGATGACAAGCGCCGACCCACTCCCCAGACTTCCCCAACTTCAACCTCCTGCATCACCCGCAGTTGGCTTTCCGCATCCAGCTTGGACCACTCACACACGCCGGCGAATTGCGGGCGTTTCTTGGCGAGATGGTTGCAAAATTTGGCAAGCGTTTTGGTCGGTCCAATGCCCACACACACAGGTAAGCCGGTGCCCTGGAGCACCGTTTTTCGGATATCCCGCCCAAGTTCGGTCAGGTCGCCAGGAATCCCATCCAATCCCAAAAAGCATTCGTCGATTGAATAGACTTCCCGGTGCGGGCTATAGCGACTCAGGATAGTCATCACCCGATTGCTCATGTCGGCATAAAGCGCAAAATTGCTGCTGTAGGCAATGATGCCGTGCTGCTTGGCGAAATCTTGTATCTGGTGCCAAGGCTGGCCCATGCGGACACCAAACGCCTTCACTTCAGCGCTGCGTGCAATACAGCAGCCATCGTTGTTTGACAGGACCACGACTGGTTTGCCTTCGAGTTTGGGTTCAAAAACTCGTTGGCAACTCACGTAGAAGTTATTCACGTCGACCAGGGCAATCATTGCGGCTCCATGATCCAGGCTGTGACCACGCCCCAGATACCCAGTTCTTGGCCTTCATTTAAAACCATGGGCTGATAAGACGGATTTTCGGCAAGGAGCGCCAAACGATTACCGCGCTGGTACAGTCGTTTGACGGTGTACTCATCATCCAGCAAGGCAACGACAATATCGTTATGCTTCGCTTCACGCCCCCGATCCACGATCAACATGGCGTTGTTGGGTATGGAGCGTTCAGCGATAGGGCTGGTCATGCTGTCCCCGCAGACCTGAATGAAATAAGTTGTTTCCGGATGAGGGACGTAACGCTGATTGAGATCGGTCCGTTCTTCGGCCCAATCCTCCGCAGGAGAAGGAAAACCGGCAGGTACTTTATTCCCCACGACCGGAAGCAATAGCCTGGAAGGGGTGAGAGCCGCAGCGAACAGACCATGTAAAATTTGCTTCATGGCAGTATCCTAAAAATGAAATACGACCAGGAAATTATAGAACGTACGTTCTATTAAATGCGATGTGCGTCAATTACATTCCCGTCCCAAAACGCATGTTGCTCGACTTCTTCCGGGCCCCTCCACCTGTCGAGGATTGGCCCGCTGAAGTCTGGCAAGACTATGCTGCGCCTATCATCGTCGCTGATGGCGCTGGCCGGAAATCACTACTTGCCAACTATGGAATGATCCCCAGGAAGAAAAAATTATCAGACAAGCGGTACAGTACGATGAATGCCCGAGCAGAAACCATCGGGCAACTCGTGAGTTATAAACGGGCTTGGCTGCAGTGCCAGTTTTGTCTGGTGCCAATGCTGGGATTTTTTGAGCCGTGCTATGAATCGGGTAAGCCGGAACGCAACTTGATCAATCTGGTCGATGGCCAACCATTCGCTGTTGCCGGCCTCTGGCGTAGCTGGGGCGAAGAGGATGGCAGTCAGACCTATTCCTTTACTCAAATCACGATCAATGCGGATAACCATCCCTTGATGCGCCGGATGCATAAGCCTGGGGATGAAAAGCGCAACCTCGTTATCATCCACGAAGCCGGTTATAACGATTGGCTCACCAACAGAGACATTGAACTTGCGCGAACTTTCCTGCAAAACTATCCCGCTGAACAGATGCAGGCAATCCCAACGCCACTTAAGCCTGACCCTCCGGTGACTGATTCCTTGTTTTGACCTTTTTGGCAGTAGTGCTGTCACCCCGCAATACTCCATACACACAAAAAACGACACTCCATGAAGCGAAACACATTTCTTTTGCTGGCCGTATTGTTGGCTGGTTGCGATAACGGCCAAATTTCATCTTTTGCTCATTCTCCAGGTGTCAAGCTCTTGGCCAAAGCTGGCGAACAGATCCTGACCAAAGCGAACTCAACCACTGGGGCGATACCTCCTACGACTAAATCGAACCGCGCCGTTGACTTGGTCTATGGCAAGACGACCGTCGGACATCGAGATTTTGCTAATGCAAAAAAGGTACTCCCTCAAGTGTTCGCAGGCATGGAGGAAGACTTTTATTGTGGTTGCAGCTATACCGGCAAAGATGTGGCTTTCGCCAGTTGTGGTTACGTGCCGCGTAAAAACGAGGATCGGGCCAGTCGCATTGAGTGGGAACATATTGTCCCGGCCTGGGTGATTGGGCATCAGCGTCAGTGTTGGCAAAACGGTGGGCGCAAGAATTGCACCGAAACAGACCCGATATTCCAGGCTGCTGAAGGCGATCTGAATAACTTGGTACCTGCGGTGGGTGAAGTGAATGGCGACCGCAGCAACTTCTCTTATGGTGCATGGACTCGAAACCCGGAACCAATGTACGGACAATGCAAAACCGTCATCGACTTCAAGGGAAAGCGAGCACAGCCCCGCGAGGAAGTACGTGGACGAGCGGCACGTATCACTCTGTACATGCACGAAACCTACGGCCTGAACATGAGCAATCAGGACAAACAGTTAATGTGTGCCTGGGCCAAAACTTATCCAGTCGACGATTGGGAGTTGAAGCGCAACGAACGGATTGTTGGTTGGCAGGGATCTGGGAACCCGCTTGTCACTGATCATCAAAAAATGAGCGAAATTTGTGGCTAATTTATAAAAGAGAGACTGATATGTGTCGCTGCCATTTGCACCGAGTTACTCAGTGGCCTGATATCGGCCATTGCTGCCGTTGACGGTGGTGTTTTTCAATGGGCGGTGTCGCGCAGATTGCTGTCGTTGGCCGGTTGCGCGGCCCGAATGGCTGCTTTCTTCACAGATGTAGGTCGGCTCCGTGCCCGTTGCTGCCGTTCAAACCATCCTGCATCGAAGGACGGGTATCAAAGTACAGCGGTCGTTTATGCGCACTGCTCATCGGGTGGCGCTTGTGATGAGCCAGGATAAAGCGCCGGATCTGTTGCAATATAAGATTCTTCGGTAAAGATTTTGTAATGCAAAAAAACGCAAACGCCCCCACGTCTGATCAAGAAGTTTGATATTTTTCTACATATGTTTTATTGGAGTAATTTTCGTGGCAGTATACGATTTTTATAATCCAGCCTTCAGATAGAACAAAAACTTACTGCGTTTAAACCTCAGGGTTGGCTGGGTTAGTCTTCAGGGGTTTGAGGTCAAATATACGTTAAAGGCTATAAAAATGTCAGCCACATTAAAAACAAGGAAGCCAATAGATGAGATCACCGTAGATGATCTCAATGCCTTCCCCATATGGGAATTCGCCTCCGATGAGGAAGAGAATGAAGAGCAAGATGAAACTTGGGTTAGGCCGGTAAATTCAAAGATTGTGCCGCAGGGTGAGTATTCCCTGTCTGTATCGGCATCATTCACAACTGCCTCTGGCGTCCCGATCAAAGGCTTTGTTGCAATTTCCACTAACGAAGGCGTAGAGGTCAGCGGTGGCGCTTTGCTCTTTAATGGGCAGTACCTCTTCGTTCCCTCAGCTGATTTCTGGGAAGCTAATGCTGAGTATGCCAATCTAGCTACTGCACTTGGCCTGTCCCAAAGCGAAGCATTTCCCCTTCGATTTACTTTGGCAGTTCCCATAGAGGGGCAATCTCAAATTATTGAAGGCCAGTTCTCCGCATAGGCAGCGGCTAGCCTTCTAACAATTCGGTCGAGAGGACGCCCAGCAAGCTGGGTGCGCTCCCTTCGGTCGCTGCATCTCACCTCAAACGTTCGATATTTGGAGGCCTAAGTGACACCGATAGTTCTTGCCTCAATAGCGGTAGTCGCAATCTTTTTCTTCTTAGTTCGAACAAGAACACGCAAACCATCAGCTGCCGAAGAACATTCGAATTGGAGCATGTATCACTGGAACGACGAGAGCGGGTTAAGAATTCTTCAGACCCGTGATGAACTCCCCAACGATGCGCGTAAGAATTTCGATGTTGGTGTTGTCATTGAATGGAAATACGAAGCGGAAGGCGTTCCGGACGAACCTACGATGAAACACATCTATGAACTGGAGGACGCAATTCGTCCCATTAGAGACGATCAGTCAGCCATTCACGTTCACACAATTACAGGCAATGGAATTCGCGAGTGGTGTTACTACACAGCCGACTACCCGAAGTTTGAAGCTCAGTTCAACAAGCTTGTTGCAGGCATGCCAAGGATGCCCATCGAACTCTCTCATCAAGTTGATCCTGGATGGAGTTACTGGAAGAAGCTAAAAGCAATGGCAAGCAGCGGCGTGGCGTGAAAACATCTAACCCTTCAATCAACCCTACTGTCGAGCGGACCAGTGCGAAAAGCTGCGCAAGCCGCTCTCTTCCATATAGGCAACAACCACAACATGACTCGACTAATTTATGGAATAGCTCTTGGTACTTTTGCGTGGCTCGGTATGGCACTAGCCGATTCGCTAAGCTTCAGTAATCGTCATTGGCTTAGAAAAAAAGCATTGATTGCATGTTGCCGCTTAGGAGGGCTTGGCGGTGGCATTGATGAAGGGGCGGACACATTGATAGAAAAATGGGGACCACCAGTCGTCAATCTTCTACACGAAATGAGATGTAACAATCAGATTCCTGATGGTGCAAATCATGGAGCTTACGTTTACGACACCATTGATCATGGAAAGTGTGATACGTGGAAACGCGGAGTTTCTATTGATGGGATAAAGATTAGCCCACAAACGTCTGTAGAAATTCTTGACGGGTATTACAAAGGGAAGATCGCAAAACTTGTCGGTTTACACCAATACAAACCTTTTCCTATATATGAGGCAAAAACGTATGAAGGCACCTGCATTACTCTTCAAGAAAACAACTTCAAAATCGTTAGTAATGGCGCCTAATCCATCCATCGACAGGCCGTCACCCGGCAAGCCGAGCAACGCCTCTCATGTCAAACCTTAGAGGTTATCCAATGCCCGATTACGACGATCCAGACGTTGAAGCACAGTGGTTCGCTGAGCGCCGTGAAGAAATCACGCACTATTTGAACGGTGAAGGCATTGAACACGGCCCAATTGGTAATGAGCCTGCATGGTACGTGGCCCCCTATGTTTCAGTTTGGGCTATCGAAAGCCGAAGCAATCCTGGCCGTGTTGGCTGGTGGGGAATTTCCGGAGATTTACCAAATGACTACGTTTCGGCAAGCAGAGCCAAAGACCCAAGAGAAGCGATGGTTGCTATTGCCTCGCTCTGGAAAGAAGCCGCTCAATACATGGCTCGCGGGGAAAAGCACCCAACATTCATGATTGGCAACGGTGAAAGTGATGAAGAGTTAGCCCCATTGCTGGCGTCAAGATCTGAAATTCTTCTTGAATGGGCCAATGATCCCGAGGTTTGGGAAGAATGAACTCTAACCCAACATGAGTGAGAGACAGCCCCGCATTTCCACGTTAAATTTTGGTCAGTCGGAGTTTTCATGAGTACGACAAAAAAACCTCTAGGCATCACAGCTACAGCCATCTATGCAGCATTTTCCGGGCTTATTTATTTACCAGCCGGCCTCCTTCTTCTAATTGCCAGTCAAGCGCCTGATAGTAGCAATCTGTACTTGGCTGGTGGCGTGTTCATGTGTGTTCTTGGTGTTTTCATGCTTGCGGCGGTATATGGTCTTTGGTCCCTTCAAGAGTGGGGGCGTGCTCTCTCACTTTGGCTGTCCGGTATTTCGGTAGTTCTTGGGGGCATATCCATTTTCCCAATTTGGCCTCAGCAGCAATTTACTGTGTCAAACGCAGTGCTCCAGCTTGTAGGCATTGGCATATGTGCAATCATCATTACGTATTTGTCAAAACAGCATATCAAAAATCTTTTTGACCGAGAAAAACCCTAACATGGCGCTCAACCTCGCTCCCTTCGGTCGCTGGACGCTGCGCGATAAAGCCGCGCAGCGCCGGTTAGCTCCACGTTGGGCGCCCCATGCGATCACCCAGAAAAAAATCGGAGCGGCTGTTTTTTAGGCAGCCACTCATGAAGAATCTATATCAACTATATGTACGATTTCTTGGGGGAATGAAGTGATAAAGCCCACGATATTTGAGCGAATGCGATGGTTGTTTTTTTGGCTCGCTATTAGAGCAATAGCCATTGCAGGATTTTTTCTCTCAATGGTACTGATCTCCTTGTCTGTTTACGGCCTGTTCTGGTCAGCGCATCAAATGGCATCGGTTGTTATAGGTGTTCCTTCGGTATTTTTGTTCGTTTACACCATTAAATTAATTCGGTTAAGGAGCTTTTCTCCTGAAGAAGTCAACAAGTGGTACTCAGGAAGGAAGGAAAAATGAACTTTTGGTGTCGCGCTTCCTTAGCGCCCAACCCGCCGCTCCAGAGGGACGCTTCGCCAGCTACGCTGGCTCGCGTCCCTGAGCTAACTACAAGGGCTTCCCCGTCGAAAGCAATAGTCTTTCGACGTTCTTTTCCGTTCTGGTATTTGCGGCGCCGCCAGCTTGATGGTCAACAGGTGAAGGACCGTCAGACCGGTTCCGGAATGAAGCTGCCGTTCAGATGGCGGCTTTCCCGACGGCTCGACCTTCTGCTTCTGGCCGTATGCCCGCATTCGAAGTACTGTCCCAAAAGCGGCACTTGGCAAAGGGGTAAGGCCGAGGACAAGGCTTCGGCCTTTGTTGCCGGTGACGCCAATACAATTGAATGACCGGTTACGCAAAGCTTGCAGACGTTAATTGGCGCGGATTCTTCACGTCTAGACCGGAATTCCGGCATCGGCCTCTAGCAGAAAACTGGTGATTTGTTCTTCTATGTAGCGCTTTTTCATGACCAATCTCCGTCGTTGATGGGATTAGACTCTAATTCCAAGTGCTACTCAAGCTTGGGAAAACGTCGATTTCCCTTTTTGGAAAGGTGACTATGCTATATGGATAAGATCGCCTGCGAGACTGAGGAGTGGATATTGATGCGTATTCTAAGTGAAATCCGAGCAATACGTCTGACAGCGGTCACTTTTGCGGCGCTTATGGCGGGCTGCTCAACAACTAAAACCTCCCCAAATCAAGTACAAATAGAGACCAAGGCAGCGAGTGTTAGCCTGAAAGAGGAGTCGCCTCCACCCGGGACAGCACAACCTTCGTCATCTGACAAGGTTGCATTAACCGAATTCATTGACCTTTTCAACTGCTGGCCCCAGGAAAAGGGACAAGCGTGGAATGCCTCGCACAAATTGCAAGGATCAGAAATCCAGTGCGGAGATCGTGATAAGCCTTTTGACGACACAGGGCTTTACACAAGGTTGAGGATATCCAGCGAGTGGCATAAAAAAGCCAATGCCAATGGGACAGAAAACGATGGAGTTCGCTTTCGAAACAATCAGAAGCGGGGTTGGTTGTCACGGTATCTGGTTGGTAAGGACGTAACACGTATCCTTTCTCTCAAGGCTACCGTTGCGGAACATAACTACGCCACAACTGTGCCACTGCTAACGGTGGGGCATGTGAGCAATCGGGATGTTGGCGAACAATTCAATATACTCGCTACCGAATCAAGCATTGAGGGTCCGTTCTTCCGGGTCGGGCCGAATAGCAAACTTTCCGTATCCCTTGAAGCAGGGACCTCAACACAATATTCCAGTAGTGCTGTCAAGACGGTCCTAGCCTTGTCTAAACGGTTTGCTGAGTATACTGCTCCACAATCAAGTCTATTGACTGCCTTAACAAAGGATAAGGCATCGATTGGCGCCAATGCAGCAGACGATGCGATCGCCAGACTCACGTCTGAGCAGGAAAAGGAAGAACTCCGAGCGGAAGCTGATCTCTCTAGCTGGAATCCTAATTATTACATTCGAATCACCGCGAGGCTGCCCGATGAGCAGCCTGATGCTCCTCCACTTACTGGAACATGGTGGATCACACTAAGCCCTCCGCGAGTGTCAATATTCTCGAATGTCGAGGCATGCGAACGGACAAGCCAGGGTGATATCCAATGCTCTGCGCAATCGATCAAGAACGCCCAGGCGACTGCACTAGAGAGCATATTCCCAACCAGCGTTCTCGCTTTGCCTGTGGGAGATAATATTCAGCTACATGAATATATTTTCCGTCAGCCTTGGTATTCGGATGCCATGGTTCGCATTGCTAAAGGTGGAAAAGACCAAGGGCCGGCAATTCGGGAGTTTTGTTTAAATACGGTGGATACAGTTTACAAGTTGGGGCTCAATCGTTTGGACGCACTCATAACACTGTATGCAATCTCCACGACTCGATTGGACGAGGCAGGCAGCAAAGCGCTTGATGCCAACTGTGCATCTTTCAAAGAGCAAGCTTCAAACCTTGGACTGAAAATGTGGAAATGAAGGAGTCAGTATGTTGATGTTCTTGTTGTATATGTCCAGTGGCTCAATCGACTCAAACATTCCTGCTCCTCTTATTTAGCTTCGTAGAAGATGGCATCCAGCATGGCTGCACGGGCACGCCAAGCCTTGGCTTCGCTCGTTTGCTTGGGCTCTTGTGACTGCCACCACGGCGCCTGCTGAAGGCGCTCCACGACCTCTGTCCAGTAGCGTTCGTAATCCAGCTTGTCAGGCCGCTTCATGCCGACATCTTGAGCCAGCTTTTTGAGGTTGGCGCCGTCAACGCATAGAAAGGTATCGGGCCGCTTCATGGAGAGCAAGCGGGTGGCTGTCCCGAGTCCATCTCGGCCATTTGGGAAGGCTTTGAGGTATTCGCGGATGAAGGTGTCATATTGGTGCCTGGTGACGGCACCGGTAGGTGGGATGGCATCTAGTGCCACGGAAAAGGCAGGCTCACTGGCGTTCATCAGCTTGTAGAATTTGCCAGCACCAACCATGGAGCCGAACCACTCAGAATTCTTGATGGCATTACTCCTGAGACCGGCTATTCCAAGGCGCTCCTGGAACGGAATGTCGTTGAAGTTTTGGGCCTTGGCGAACTCATTGGCAACCTGATCCAGCATGCCTAGGCGGTCAGTAAAACCATGGGCCTTATCCTTCTTGATTTCAGCGTAAAAGGTCGGCCAGTCCATCGTCATAACAGGAGATTCCACCTCTGGCTTTGCGGCTGGGTTACCTCCATAGGTGCCTTCCAGCTTGTCCCTAACGGGAGCCTTGAGCTTCCAGATCCTACGGTAGTTGTCGGCGTCGATCTGGCTAATGGGCCTACCTTTGTATCCGTCGATGGTGGCAAGAACCTCATCCAGCAATTCGGGAGTGCCGTCCTCGTGGGAGATGAGGGTGGACAGCTCCGTATTGGCCTTGATGGCTCCTGCTGTTAGGTTGGCACTGCCGATCAGGATTTCCCAGCTCTTGTCCGTCCAGAAAACGAACACTTTGGGATGGAAGACACCCTCAGGCTGGAGAACGAATCTGACTTGGCTAGAACCAACAAACTCATCAAGCACGTCAGGGTGGGTCTGATAGAAGTGTGTACCGATGACCCCTGTGGTGATCTTAGCTTTGGCCTTTGTAAGCTCAGCGAAGACATCAGTTTCTGAAGATGCCCATGCCGTGCCAAAGCTGATGTTGTCATACTTCCTGATGAGTCGCAGTAGGTTGGACTTAAGGGCGGTGTTGGTAGAGATGAGCTTCACAGGACAGCATTACCGGATGGGGATGGCATATCGTATCGGCTTGTTATTGGGTTCGTCTATGAAACTTTCATCAAGGGACTGCTTCCAGTCGCAGCAGTCTTTCAGTGGTAGGAAGTGAAAGACTGCTCACCGAAGAGCTGGCTTAAGCCGTCCGGCAAGTTTTAGAGTGGAGCGGACCTTTGTGCGTCAGCTTCGGCATGCTGCGGGCAGTCCGCTTCTGGCCGGTAGCACGTATTCAGCATACGCTCCAGAAAGCGGACCTTGGCCAAAAAGTGTCTAAACCAAGGACTGTAATGCGGCACCCGCCAAGAACTGGTGCTATCGGCCATAAACAGCCAGTCAGAATTCCTCTGTCACGGACGTTCAAAGGGCTGCTTCACTCTGAAACCTGCCTGATGACCTAAGCGAACTACTCGGCCTTTGCTGCCGTTGAAGGCTACACCCGCCAATGGCCAGTGTCGTTTCGCAGCGTATGAAACAGTCATCTCTGGCATAGGTACTATGGCCGTTTTCCTTCCTTGCACCAGTCCTGCCATTCCCCAAGCTGATCATTCTTTACCATCGCGTCTTCGCCACGTGCCTTCCGGAATACAGCTAACCAGGCATCCACACAAGCGTCGATATTAGTGGAAGCTTGAGAAATTTGGCCATTGGTGGTGGATGTGACTTCAACACCGTTGTCATACTTTTTTTCGCTGATCAAATTGCCGCTTTCATCCCACTGCCGGAAAACGCCCTGTGCTTTGCCGTTTGACCATTGCCCATGCCCGACCGGCTTTCCTGTATCGGGGTTGTACTGGTCTTCATCGCCGTTTTTGCCTCCCAGCACAAAAGTGGCTTTGTAAATAACACGCTCCCCGTCCGGGGCATACTGAATGAACTCGCCGTCGTATTTCCCATTGATCAGGGTGGCATGCATGATTTGCTTACCTGTGTCTTCATGAAATCCCGCCTCCTCGCCATCTGGAACTCCGTTCTTCCAGGTCAAGACATGGATCAGTTTCTGGGTTTTAGGACTGAAAACTTCCTGCTTGCCATCCAACTGACCGGCTTTGAACAGGACAGTGGAAATCACCTGGTTCTTGTTTTTAGTATTGTCATACTCCAACTTGCCCTCTAATACCCCCTTCTTGAATGCCATCTGCAAGACCGGTATATCGGACTTTTCGGCATTGCAAACGACGTTGCCGTCCAGTAAACCGCTACTGATCTGTGCGTTGCATAGCGTAAGCGCGGGAATGGGCACTTCCAAACCGACATTCTTCAAAATATCCCTGAATTGCAAGAACCCTGGCTGTAGTTGGAGGGAGTTAGTACCTAATACCAAATTGCCAGGCACATTGGTTAGTTGACCTGTAAAAGGTGTATTGGCGTTACCGGCATAAACCTGACCATTTACGATTTGCGCATTTCTGTATTCGAGGACCGAACCCTTTCCGCAGGCAGTCAGGAACAGCATGGTTCCAATAGCGGCCGCAGAAAAAAACAATTGCATATTGGTCGGTTTCTTTTGTAATTGCATCTTGCTCATGTAACCCAATTCCCTTCAAGTTGGATGGATTCAGTGCCTACCACTGCACGCCGGTACTAACAGCGAAACAACTCTTCAACAATTGTCCGGCAGCTTGCGGCAATCCAATAGGAATGCCACCAATGCTCCGTAATAGTTGCAGAAGTCTGTTTCACTTATCATCACTCATGCGCAAATCGGCAGTTTTTACTACCCAGGCTATATGTCAAAACACCCTAAGCCATTAAGACTATTTTTTATATGTGACAGTAAGCGTTCCGGTCAGCATATTTTTTGCAATTTCGTAATCAGGATTCCACGTTGCAAGATTATGAATCCCCATTGCGGCTGCTGCTGCCCAGCCAACAAGTGGAATCGCCAATTCGGCAGCTAAGGTCGCTGAACGTCCCTTGGTATAAACCCGGCACTTCATTCCATAGGACTCAATCATTTTCTCCAGACTTTCAACTGCTTCACCCATGGTGGTTCTATCCACCTCATCCAGTACGAAAGATTCATGAGCCGCTAATTTTTCTGTGATTTTCGAGTCTGGGGTTGTTTTAATTGAATAAACAGAAATGTCCATATTGTTCCCTAGTTGATTTGGTTTAATTGGTATTTTAATTTGAGGTAAACCTTGCCTCAGCCCAGAGCCTGCCAAGGTTTCCACAAGATTCGGCCCCCATGGCGGTGGCTGGCTTTCACAAAGACTCGTGCTGTCCATCGTGGAGCGGCCCATCACACTTACACAAATATGCTAATCGTAGTATGTAGAACCTTAGTATGCAACGCTTCACATTCTTCGGATGCCGAAGAAGCCCGCAGAATGTGAACTCGTTAGTGTTTTTGCCCAGAACGTGCGTAAAAGACGCATGGAACTGAATCTTTCCCAGGAAGAACTCGCCGAACTGGCAGGCGTACACCGAACCTATGTCGGCATGCTGGAACGGGGAGAGAAGAATGTGACGATCTATAACATTGAACGAATAGCCAAAGCCCTCAAGCTAGAGCCAGCAATGCTGTTGAAAGCTTAACGAACACGCTTCTTTTCACCTGGGCAGCATGTCACAGCATCATCTTGCCGGTCTGTTAGCTGGGGCCAATGCGCCCTCTTCCTGCTTCCGATAATTCTGCTTGTATGGTCCAAAAAAATAACGTCTGCTCTTCCCTCTCCCACCAAGTCGCAAGGCGACCCAGTGGGAGATGGGAGAAGAGCTCCGTTTGTCGTGTTAATTCATGAACCCTCCGCAGAAATGTTTCGCGATCAATGCAAGCTTGGCGGCAATCAATTCCGATCCTTCGGTGACGATTTCAGCGATTACTGCTTTGATTGTTTCCCAAAGACCTCTTTCCGATTCTTCGCGCGCTTTATCCGATACGTTTTCTTCTTTCGCTTCCCGGGTAAAGCCCCACTTTTTCTCATTGGGTAGACGCCGCACGATGTTTTCAACCAGAGTGATCAGACCGTAGTTCTGGCCTGCCGAGACCGCGCAGATATGGGATAGCGGAAGCTCGAACGTGCGGCTGACACTCGCCAGCTTTCTTTCGATATTCCGCCCCTGCTCCGGACCAGGAACACAACGCTTCCAGTCCCACTCGGTGGAGGGCTCCACCTTGTCAGCTTGGTTAACGACAAAGACCACCGGCAGATCCGTTGCCACAATCTGAGGTTGAACAATCTGTTTGAAGAAACGCAGATCGACGCTCAAGGCCCGGTCATCTCCCTTGATCACCCACAGCAGCAGATCGAGTTTCGGCAGCAGATTGCGATACAACGTGGTGTACTCGGCATCGCGCGTTTCGGACTCTCCGACACCAGGCACATCGATCAGCGAGATGCCTTTGCCATTGTTTAGCGCCAGGATAATTTCCTGCGGCTCCCGGGTGCAGGCATCCACTGCACTGACATGGGCCACGTCCTGACCGAACAAGGCATTGCACAGGCTCGATTTTCCGGCACCTGTTTTACCCAGCACCCCAACACTGGCGTGGTAATCGATGACCCCATCGATACGTTGCCGTAGTTTGTGGCGTTGTTCAGGATTGATGCATGAATCTTCTCCGAGCAGCTCAAACAACCCGTCGATGCGCGCGCGTGTGGCGCCATCCACTTCTTTTGTTGAATTTGTCATCACAGTTAATTCCTTGAAAGAAGAACGACGAATGCGTTCGACTTGATGAAGCAACCTCTTCCGATGTGGGGCCGCATTCACAGCGTCACAAAGAGCGACAGCACGAACATGGTGATCCAGATCCAAAAACAGGCCGGGCTCTGGTGCAATGATTTGGTCCGCTTCCACAGGTAGACCGGCACCACAAACACCATCTTTCCGTAGGCGCTCGTATCCACGCCGGCCTTTTTAAGGCGACTCAGGTCCCAACCACTCAATCCCAGATTCAGCAGCACCGTGACATACCAGTAGTGCCCTCCATTGATTGCCTGTGCGACTTCATAATCCACGGTGTATTCACTGGCAGACATCGCTCCCGCAATCATGGCGCGCAGGAATAGACCGATCATCGGCGCAAAAGCCAGCACCCACACCAGCCCATTGCCGATCTTGGCGCTCGGTAAAGGCGGTGGTTCATGGCTCACCGGCAGGTGCCGGGCCAGGATCGTCTCTGACAAGGGCATCCAGTCTGGAAAGTCCTGCGCCCACACCAAGGTTTTGCCATCGATCGTGCCGTCCTCGATCAAACCCAGGATGACGGATTCGGAGACGGCGCCCTTGCGTTGCCCATTTTTCTCATAAACCCAGGTGGTTGTTGTGTTCATTTTTTATGTCCTTCTTGTGGGGGGATTAGTCGTAAGCGGATGAATAGATCAAAGGAAAAACATCTTTAAAGGATGAATCTCAACTCCATTAGCCCTTTATGTCAATAGGGTGATGTTCAACCATATAGGTTGAAAAGGAGGCTGAGATGCCAAATGCGGATGTGGATCAATTAGCGAGAACCGTCGGCAAAGCCATTGCCCGGCATCGCCAGGCAAAGGACCTGACCCAGGAGGCAGTGGCAGAGAAGCTGGGGATCGGCAATGAAGCGGTCTCCCGCATCGAACGGGGAGTGGTGGTCCCGACCATCGCCCGTCTGGTCGAGCTGGCCAACATATTCCAGTGCGATACGTCCGATTTACTGATGGAAGCCAGCAACCGGGCGACAGATCAAGCACAGCACCTAGATCGATTGCTGTCCAGGCTGGATGGTCAGGACCGGGCGATGGTGCTGGAGGTCGTTGACAAGCTGGTTGCCCGACTTGCCGTGCGTTGAAAATAGGAAGGGTTGATGACTGGGACCGCAACCGTCATTGCAAGGGGGTGATTGACCTGCGGGCTCGAATGTAAGCCCTGAATGCACCAGGTCACGAAGTGCTCGCTGTTGATCAACAGGATGTCGTACCAGTCTTCACCCAGACGGGAATGGGCGCGCTGTGCGCTTTCTTCATGGGAATAAACCCGGTATGGATAGGTCTGGATCGTAAAACCTTCTCCCAGGCAAAACTCTTCCAGGCTGGTAATGGCAATTTCGCCTTTATGCCGGCCACGACTAAAACCGATGTAGTGGATGACTTTGTTTCTGCCCAGGTACAGGCCGTGATGGCTGTAGCCTGCCCGGGGTGAGACCAGATGGTCGCCGCGTTCCATGTGTTATTCCTTCTCTATCAAAAAGCAAAAGCCCCGACGAATCGGGGCTTTATGCAGTTGGCCTGAATGGCTGGGGTTGTGCTGTGGGGCTTAGTGGTGGATGGGGTGGTTGGTCCAGGGTGGAGGTGGGGATGACAGGTTCAGTCTCCGCTCGCCAGCACGGCAGGTACTGGTGCAAAACCGCACTGACAGCGGGCAGGTCTTCGACAGCACCTTGGGCAAAAAAGGCATAGGCCAGTTCACCCAGGGTGTGTTGCCATTCTGGATCGGTCGGGAAATTGCCCGTTGAAATCAGGTGCAGTGCTACGGCATTCCCCAGCTCCTCGGTCACTTCGTACGTGTAAACACCGGGGAAACCAGATTCGGTCAGGGCATAGAGCGCATCGCACAGTTGGGCATCCAGCATGGCTAGTTCAGCCATCTGGGTATGCAGTTCAATCCCACCCGCGCCCCAGAGATGGAACAAGTCATCCGAGTCGCGCCGGAACACAAAGCCGTCCCAGAGCGAAGAAGCGTGAATAGCCGCATCGCGCAGATCGGCTTGCAGTGTCTGGGTGTGCGTACTCATGATGGACTCCCTGCGGTTTGGCTTCTCTTGTCCGGACTGCCTTGGCCCAAACGTGGGGTAATGCGATTGGGTCGAGCGTGGGCCGGCGCAGATGGCTGGCGGCCTACGGCAGCTTGTGAATTTACTGGTGCCGCTGCTGGCGACTGCGTTTGCCCCTGGGTATCTTGGGTATCGCCCGGATCGCCATCGCCATTCGTTTCGGCAAAAAACTCTTCGACGATGGCCGGCGCTTCTTCTTCACTATCCTCAAACACGCCATTCGAAAACGCCTGGCGCGCAGCCTCTTCCAGCAAAGCGGTTTCCACCCCGGCGTCGGCATAACGTTGCGCCTCCGTGCGCGCAAAGGCCACGGCATCGGCCAGAGGCTCGTCCTTGCGCAGCGTCAAATCGACATAGAACACCGGTGCACGATGCGATTGCGTCGTGCTTTTGGCGCGCAGCTTCAGCACCAGCCGTAGGTGCTTGGTGTTGCCGCCGCTCACCGCTTCGAAGTAACGCAGTCGCGCTGCCAGTGTCCGGACCGAGTTGTAGCCGGTGGTGCGGAAGATAAAGCTGCCCAGTTCGTCTTCCTGTCCCTCGATCTGGACATTCAATCGGCCATACAGCTTGCAGCCTGCCTGCTGTCCAAAGGGGCAAGCCTGCGGACCCGGACAGCTCACGTCATTAACACCCTCCTGTTCACTACGTTTGGCTGTCTGGCCATTGCCGACACAGATAGGCCGACCCGTGCTGCGATCAAACGCTGAATACTCGGCACGCAGATTCAGATCGGTGTCGTTGAACAGCATCTTCACCGGAATGGAACGCAGCTTGTTATCCGTGGCTTCGGCGTACTGGGCATGCAAGGGATGTAAAAGCCAGCCATCGCGACCTTGCACCTGGCTGGTGATGGTGAAGCAATCGTCCTTCTCGGGCAGGCGTTTGCCGTTCTTCTCGACCACACGACCGATGGAAATCCGCCCGATGACAGGCGGGGTTATGGCGAGACCTTTAATCATGATGACATCCTCCAAAACGTAGAAAAAACTTATGGAAACCGACACAGGGGAACCAGCACAGAGAGCAGCAGATGAAAAACCGAGGGCATAAAAGCAAACAGGCCGCGATTTATGCGGCCTGCTGCTTGGGTTTATCGATCTGAACTAAAAATCGTCGAAAACCAGGACTGATCTGCTGATACTGGGTGACAAGATCTGAATGCTCAGACTGGAAACGCGGCATATCAAAACGAGTACTGTCCTTGGCGCACTTCCAACTAATCCGGCCACCGGCAAACCGTGCTGCGGTTGCTTCACCCATGGCGGACTGCAACTGCTGGCGCAACAGCGATTCGTACAGTTCCAGCGAGCCCAGCTCGGAGCGCACCTGAAGCAAACGATGGAAAGTCTTGTTGAGTTCCGGTGATTCCGTGCAATCGAGTTCCAAGCCCGAATCACGTGGATACAGAAAGGACAACGCAGAACCTGACGATTCCGAGCCATCCACCGCAGGTTGCACATCCGACTCGACCATCTCCCAGAACGCAGTTTCACGTTCAATCAGATCAGCAATCTGAGCCTCATTGCGCTCAATGCGGTAGATCCGGAAATCCTGCCCGCCGATCAGCACCGCCACATCTGCCCAGACTTTGCCGGTCACTGCCAACTGATGCAGTACCTGGCACTGGTAATGCTCGGGCACCCCGTCTTCCCAGAATTGTGAGGAATGTCCCCCTGCCGTTTTAACTTCCAGAACCCCATCCGAACCAACGGCACGATCCAGGTTGGCCAGCATGAACCGATGTTCTGGATGCTGCAAAACGGCATTCACGCGCCGGACTATATTGCCGGAGCGATGGGCGTAGACATTGGCAATGATGGCCTCCAGCGTCGTGCCCCAGAACACGGCTTCGGATTGCGACAGGTCGGGCGAATCCTTGCGTCCGGTCTTCTCCAGCCACAGTTCCAAGGGCGATTTGTACGGTGACAAGCCCACGGCGGCAGCAGCATCAGATGAACCGATTCCTCCACGGCGCACCGCCAGCCACTGCTCGCGAGACATGCCTTGGGTGGAAACCAGGCGAACCACATTGCTTCGAGTGCTCATAACAAAACCTCCAGACGGCAAAAAGCCCCGCCAGTCAGAACCGGTCGGGGCTGGATAGATAAAAAAACAGGGCCATCAAGGCCCTGTCGTCATCGCGATAAAATTAAAGCTTCAAATCGTCTTCAGATTTGCCTTCGCCAAGAGCGGCAATAAACCAGGCCGGTCGACGACCGCGGCCACTCCAGGTTTGCGTCGGATCTTCGGGATTGGCATAGACTGCGGCAATGGCTTTTTTACCCGTCACCTTGCCGCCAAGGATCTCTTCGAGTGTAAGCCCGGACTCTGCCGCAAGGCGTTGGATTTCTGTCCGCAGACGAGCTTTTTCGGAATGTTGGCGTTGTTTGATATCGGCATCAATTTGTTTGCGCAAATCTTCCAGCGCTGCAATGGAGAGGTTCGACAAGTCCATTCGTTATCCTTTGAGGGTGAGCTGAGAATTGAGTGTGATTCAGGCAAACTTAAAAACATCTTAATAGGCGGCGAGATTATGCCCCTTTTATTACGCGATCAATTTAAGTGCATTATCCAACGCCTTTTGTTTCAATTGTGCACCCTGACCGAACCAGGCTGAATCCAGCCGGTAATCCTGGCTGCGCGCGCGCCGTTGATGATCCACGAATTCCGTTACCGCATTAAGCAAGCCCCAAGCCGTACCGCGCGCCCCCGGCAACAGCGACCCCATGCCTGCGCCGGAATAAAGAGCTGTGACTTGCTGCATCGCCCTGGATGTCGGTCCACCTTCCAGATCCAGCACCTGTTCGTCGAGTACATCACTGAAGTACTGAGTTGCCTCCAGTCCAGTCACCGGACGATTAGCCAGATCCTTGATGTTGGCAATAAACCCATCCCAAGCCGATAGACCGATCCCCAGAGCTTCTTTTACTGCCTTCGGATCGAACTTGGTTGAGTGCGGCACCTTCACTGCGCCAGAGTTATCCGCCACAGCCATCTGCAACGTGTTGTTGCAAACCACCCGTACCGAAGTGAACTGCGCCGTCGTGCAGAGCGTGCCATCGCAACTGGTCGCCAGCAGCAGATACGCCTTCACCCTATCCCCACCTTTGAGCAGCGTTTCTTGACCGGTACGCGCCAATGCCCAGAGCTTCTTGCCGCCCTTGAGTACTCCAGCCGTTTCCAGCTCAAAACCCCCAGCCTCAACCAGATCCTTGTAAAAGTGCAATACATCTTCCGGCTGTACGACCTGGTAGCGGTTCGACACGACCGACAACGGAGCCATTGTGTCCGACCGATACAGCACTTTCGAATCCGCATGGGTACGGATATGCAGACCGTCGTTTGCAACATTGAACAGAACCGGACTGTCATTGATAGACCAGTCCATACCTGCTTCGGTGATCCAGGTTTCTATTGGCTGATTTGCCGACAGCCGATTACCCAAGCCGTGCCAAGGCTCTTCACGAACAAATGCCATGGTTTCGACGAGATGTGCCATATAAAACCTCCAAGGAAATAAAAAGCCCCAGCACAGAGGCTGGGGCAAATAGGTATTGTTAAATGGCGAGCATCAGAGACGAGTCACGGAGTGTGACCGGCATGATGCTACTCATTCCACGGAGGTAATATAGGTTTGAAATTATTTAGAATAAGTGATGCTGGTGATGTGTTGCGGTCATTCGCCAATATGGTATTGATTGGCAGGATGTCGACCAAAGCGGAAGTTCGAAGCAAGGCACAAACTTCGGCTACCGGCCAACAGTAGCGGCCTGTCACCGATTTTCCAGTGTTGACCCTCAAGCGGCTGCTCCACTCGGGAAGCAGTCATATCGCCAATTTGTGCTTTTCGGCCAAAGCGGTCGTTCATATAGCAATCGGTGATTGACTGCTAAGGTACTTGAAGCGGACCACGACTTGAAAATCCGCGTGTCCGTGGTTCGATTCAGCGACTGCCACCAAAAATTTCAAGCAAAAACGCCGACCCATGTGGTTGGCGTTTTGCTTTTCTGCGGGACAGAATGCAAACAAGTCCGGCAACCCGGTCCATTCCCGGTCTGGTTTCGGTTCAGACTGCGATGCGCGAAATTTGAACCATCCCTCCCTGCCCTCCCTGCTCGCAACAAGTCACCATCCGGTGATGACCGAACGCTCGTTCACGTGTAATCTTTCGCCTGTTGTCTTGCCAAGGGTGTCGCCTCTAAAAATGGTCGATACGTTGTCGCCAGAAGATCGCAGCCATCGCATGTCCCTAGTGAGGGGCACCGACACGAAGCCTGAAATGTTCGTGCGAAAACTTGTGCATGGAATGGGATACCGATATCGGCTGCATCAGCACAATTTGCCGGGAACACCGGACTTAGTATTCAAGTCTCGGAAAGCTGTCATTTTCGTTCATGGCTGCTTCTGGCACAGACACGAAGGGTGCCCACAAGCAAGGATTCCAAAATCGAGGGTCGATTTTTGGACGAAAAAACTGGAAGGTAACCGCCTTCGAGACGAGCAGAAACTTTCAATGCTGCGGACCGCTAGATGGCGCGTGCTGATCGTTTGGGAATGTGAATTAAAAAACAAGGAAGCTCTGGCCAAGAAGCTGCGCCTCTTCCTTGACGAGGAAAGACATAATGAAATGTGTTGAGCTTTTCGCTGGCGCTGGTGGCCTTGCAATGGGGGTCCATTTAGCGGGATTCGAGCCTCAAGCCGTGGTTGAATGGGATAAGTGGGCATGCGACACCATCCGAGAAAATGGTGCTCAAGGATACCCATTAGTCTCGGGCTGGAATGTTCACGAAGGCGATGTGCGGCAGTTCAACTGGGAAAGCGTAGACTCCGGAATCGACCTTGTTGCTGGCGGCCCTCCTTGCCAACCATTCTCGATGGGTGGCAAGCACCGCGCCTACGATGACAGCCGCGACATGTTCCCCGCGACCGTGGACATTATTCGTCAACTGTCACCGCGCGCCTTCATTGTCGAAAACGTGAAGGGGCTGACGCGCTCCTCATTCGCGAACTACTACCAGTACATTCTCCTGCAGCTCTCTTTTCCTGAAATAGCCAGCCGAAAAAATGAAGACTGGTTCGAGCACTTCCGTCGTCTCCAACGCGAAAAGGCATCGGGCCGTTTGCTTGGCAGAGGGCTAACCTACAACGTGGTTCCGACTTTGGTGAATGCAGCAGACTATGGCATCCCACAAAAGCGCGAACGCGTATTTATTGTTGGTTTTCGTCACGATCTTGGGATTGAGTGGTCTTTCCCCAAAGCAACGCACAGTTTCGATGCGCTGCTGTACGCTCAATGGGTTTCTGGCGAATATTGGGATCGCCTCGGCATCCCAGCACGGGCGCGACCACTGATGCCCGAAAAACTAGCATCGCGCATCAAAAAACTAAAGGAGAATCCACCTCCACACGACATCTTGCCATGGCGAACCGTCCGCGATGCGCTCGTTGGCCTGCCCGACCCTGAATCCGCCAAGGCTAGGGAAATTCCCGATCATCGTTTTCAGGCTGGCGCACGTTCTTACCCTGGACACACGGGAAGCCCTCTAGATTTGCCTGCAAAAACACTGAAAGCAGGAGATCACGGAGTTCCCGGAGGGGAAAACATGCTGGTGAAAGAAGACGGGACCGTCCGCTATTTCACGGTTCGAGAAGCGGCTCGCATCCAGACCTTTCCTGACGGATACCGATTCCACGGCTCTTGGTCCGAAACAATGCGACAACTCGGGAATGCCGTCCCTGTTGCGCTAGGCCGGATTGTCGCGGCCAGCGTTGCTGAAAAACTTCTTCTCGCACAATCTCGCGAGCTGTCGCGCAATCTTTTGAACACCAAGGGAGTGGCATGATGGCGGAAATCATCCCATTCAACCCTTTGGACAAGAAGAATCTCGGGGCTTCTGTTGCCGAAGCGATGCTTGCTGGTGAAGTGCATCCGCTCGGCGATCTGCAAGAATTCAAAGGCGCTGGAATTTACGCGATCTACTACACCGGTGAATTTCCAGCCTATTCAGAACTGTCTAAACGAAACGTGAGTGGCAAGTTTTCCGCCCCCATCTACGTCGGGAAGGCAGTCCCTTCTGGAGCACGAAAAGGCGGTGGTGCCGCGTCGAGTTCGGTTGTAGGAAAACCATTATTCAATCGCTTGTCAGAGCATGCTTCAAGCATTCAGGCCGTTGATAATATCGACATTACGGATTTCCACTGCCGCTACTTGGTCGTCGATGATATTTGGATTCCTCTCGGAGAATCCCTGCTAATCGCCCGTTATTCGCCAGTCTGGAATGCTCTCGTGGATGGATTCGGCAATCACGACCCGGGCAAAGGCCGGCACAATGGAATGCGCCCTCGCTGGGATGTACTTCATCCTGGACGCACATGGGCCGAAAAATGCAAGGAACGCCCGGAAACAGCCGAAGACATCAGTCGGGATATCAAAACATACTTGCGCAATGCGGCATTCCCAATTTCGGATCGCTTTCTTGCGCCTGAAAATTGAACAACTGACTTCACATCCATTTGAGTGACCGACGACGAACTGATTGCCGATTTCTTCGAAACCCGTCCATGCTCGGATGGCCTGGAGCTTTTCGTCCGCAAGATCACTTGGAATGGCCCGCGCACTCCGGTCAGTACATGGGACAAGATTGCAACTTTCCCTCCCTCCACTGAACCGGAGGCGATCCAGCAAGCCATGCTGCGGACATTGAGCAAGAAAAAATACTTTAAAGCCTGCGACGAGTGCGGGGAGCGAAAACCCAGCGGCTGGCTAACTGGCACCACTTGCCATTCCTGCTTTGAAAGAATGGGCGTTCGGTTCTGACGCTGTTGCAGTGTTGAACCAACCCTCCCTTCCCTCCCTGCACTCACCAAAAATTTCAAAAATCTGGTTTCAAATACACAACTAATGTAATCTTTTGCCTAGTCATTTCTCTAGGAAACAGAGATGCACGAAAAAATCGACGAAGCCTGCCAAGCGCTGGATGCATTGGGAAATGCTATCGAGACAGGCTGGACCGGAACACAGACTTTTGTTGAAGCTTGGGGGTGGAATTGCCCAGCAGTCACGCGTTTCGAAGCCGCATCTATTGCAACAACGCTTGCAGGAGAATTAAGGGCGGCGGATGTTAATAGTTTTGATTCGGAAATTTCTGATTATTTGGGCGATTTGCCTAGAAAAATTAAACTTGTGCAGACCAATACCGTTCCTCAGTTCTGGGGGAGCAATAACAGCCAAGCCTATTCTGCATACCTGAGTACCATAACTTCGATCCGCGCATCCTTGTATCCAATTCTGGGCTGGAAGACAATTCCAGACCCCAAAATGCTTCCCAGCTACACAATCCGAAGACTCAAAGCCATTCAGGCTAGCGTTGACGCATTGGCTCCTGATCAAGAAAAACTCCAGCGGCAACTCAACGAAATTTCTCAGGCGCATTCAGCCGCTGAGAGTTTGCCAATCGATTTACGTGTACTTGCGGATGCCAGACGGGAAGTTGCAGACCATGCCAAGGCCGTGGAGACAGCGCACAAGAAGATTGATGAGACGCTGAGGCAATCGACAGAGCACTTTCAGCACGTTTCTCAATCTGCCTCAGAGGCTGAAAAATTGGTATTGCAGTGCGAAGAAGCGTACAGAATCACCACCACCAAAGGACTCGCCGCTGCGTTTGATCAACGAGCAACCAAATTGGGTTGGACCGTTATTACTTGGGTTGCGGGACTAATGGCGGCGCTGGGAGCTGGCTCATACTTGGGAGCACATCGTCTCGAAGCGCTGACTGCGGCACTGTCTTCCAACTCTACGAATTGGAATACTGTCTTTTTACATTCTATCCTTTCCGTTCTTTCAATCGGTGCGCCAATTTGGTTTGCATGGCTGGCAACAAAACAAATTGGACAACGATTTCGCCTTGCAGAGGATTACGCATTTAAGGCTTCCGTTGCAAAAGCATACGAAGGCTATCGCAGAGAGGCTGCGCGAATTGATCCTGATTTTGAGGCAAGACTGTTTGCCTCCGCATTAACCAGACTGGAAGAAGCACCTTTGCGACTGGTCGAAACAGCTAGTCATGGCAGTCCGTGGC
>Ga0316604_10000563_pt1 | contig 42872 bp, 36 predicted proteins | sample OWC_soil_day20_C_FD_207650 | JGI IMG/M metagenome (GOLD analysis project Ga0316604, IMG submission 207650) | Wetland soil microbial communities from Old Woman Creek delta, Ohio, United States - OWC_soil_day20_CT | ecosystem: Environmental > Terrestrial > Soil > Wetlands | place: USA: Ohio...
TCTGCTGCTCAGATTCGTTCCGGGTCGGTCGATGGCATCGGCGAAGGAACGGCCGCCGATTCTGTGTTCCTGCTGCGGGGCGGTGATGGTGATCGTGAAGACGCGGATTCGAACGCTGCGCTCCGGCAGCGCACCAGTGCCTATTGCCCTCCGAGGGGACTCCGTGACCGTGTAAGCGCACCTGAACACATGACCAAAAATCAGCGCCCAGCACGCTGAGGGAACGGCGCGCTCCGAATTCGGGGGGCCGGGCCAATAACCGTCCTAATCGGCTATCGGCGGTTGCAATGACACGCTTGACTGCGTGTGCGAACCTTCGCCTTCCCGGAAAAACATCAAACCGGGGTACTTCCAAAATACATATCTACAAGAGGCTGATCAGCCCTGACGGACCGGGCTCGTCCAACAAACGGTTCAGATCGTGGCTTCGCACGACCTAACCTTATTCGTTAGGCATCATTGCAAGAGTTGGAGCGCATTGCTAAATAGCCAAGAAAACGCAGAGTTAAGTGCGGAGTAGATTTTCAGCGTGACATCTGGAGCAAATGCCGCGGATGCGCATGTGCTTGTCATTGCCCCTGCAACATAATTAATCCAATCTTTTCGCCCAAGGCGGGTGGACGCATCTTTTATCTCGTCGAGTTTTTTGTGTATGAGCGCAATTTGCTCAGGGAGGATTTCAGACTGCGCGCTAACCTGGCTTTTGACCTGTTCTACGCTATTCGCAATTCTTTCAAGTTCTTCCTGCGTAAATGGCGCATTGTTGGGGTCTGAGGTTACGAATGCCCCGGCGATTCCCGGGCGCGGTGAAATGTGAGTAACTAAAAATCTGACCCAATTAGCATTTTGAGTCATAACGCGTATGTCAAATGTTCCGGATAGCGTTTCATACAACAGTGCGTCTCCTGTAAACATCCTGCGTTTCTCATTGGGAGTCCCGGGGAAACCAATCGTGACATCGCACTCCCTTCCCAATGCGTGACGAACGGTCAGTACGAGTCCAGTACTTTCCATATGCTCACTGTTGTTCTCGCTTACCTGGATGATCGACTTTTCCATTAGAGATGATCCTTTGATGCCCAACGTTTGAATTAACCGGCCGCCACACACGGCGGTTGAAGGGAGAACGGCGGCATTTTGGCGGTCCGGTTGAATGATTAGTTAGAGCGTGCTGTTGAGATCGTGGTCATCATAATCTGGCTCCCTCAATCCAAATATGGTTTCAACGATTAGCTGTGCTTTCTCAAACTCCGCAGCAGCCAAGACGAAGGACACTTCAACACGATTGTGATCGCGTCTGGCAATTTCGAACGTCAAATTGGCAGGAGTGAACTCAACCAATTTCAGCTTGAAATGGCCGATGTATTCATCATCGTCAGACTCAACGTAACACTTGCCTCCATCGAAGAACTCAAACTGACTTTGAACCATCAAGTACGGTTTTGGCTGCTCGAATGGGTCAACTTCCTCTTCATCTCGGCCATCAGAATCGAAATGGATCTGGTAGTAATCACCGCTTGCAATGGCCGAGACTTTTTTAGCGTAAAGGTGCATGGTGGAAGACTGAGCGCTCTAACGAGGCTGTAGAAAAACTAGTTGAGGGGTCTGGCGCAAGCAACTCCTGGGGTGGTAAAACCATTCCGGAAGGACAAATCGCTCAATACAGATCGATTGTGGAGGTCGATTTTTTGTCATGGCGGCAGCGCCTTTCCCGAAATTAGTTTTTCTACAGCCTCAACGTTTGAATTAACCGGCCGCCACACACGGCGGTTGAGGGGATAACCGCGGCTTGTTGGCGGTCCGGTTGAATGAATTGTTAGGGCGCATTGTTCGGTACAAGTAGATCGTAGGCCAGAGCAACAACAACGCACATGCACAACCATAGCACCCATGAGACACCATCTTGCACCGCGACTACGGAGAGGGGATTACCGACGATGAGATTCATCACCGGTTGTCTGAACAGGCGACCCATGACTGCCAGCAATAGAACGCCGAGCAGCAGACCGCGAGCCAATGAGGACTTTACAGGCAGAGTGGTTCGAACCAACGCATAGAGGATGACCAGTGCGATTCCTGCTTCCAGTGAGGTTGCAAGCGCAACATACCGTACCTCCCAAGAAGGAGTGACTGTGTGCCCTTGCATGTGCGAATCGACCCACGCTTGAACTCCGGATTGACTCGCGACGTGAATTGCGAAGCCTGTAGAAGCAGACGCGATAGCAGTAATGAGGCCAGCGATGTACTTGTTCATGCGGACTAACGTTAAATCTTCGTCAAATCGACGATTTATTGGCTTATTTATCAGAATGATACCCCCCGACAAGTGACTGGCCGGAAAGGCTTTGATGGTCTTTTATGGCCTTCATGATGACAAATAACACTTCCCATGACAAGGGATTCGTCCAGGTGCCAGCATGTATGCTCAGGCGAATCGGCGCTGTCAATGCGATGGAAAGCGCATGAGAGCGGCGTCGGAGGAGGGCGGCTCGCCAGCCTGGGCGACCGTGGTTTATGCCGTTATTCCAGCTATTTCCGGATGTCGAAGCGGGCCGTAACGGCGCGATGGCGCCGGCGCTCTGGCGTGTCGGTATCGGAAAAACGCCTAAGCATATTCGTTTTTATTCGTTGTCACCTGCTGCGCGATTCGCTACCTTGACCGCATCGCCACCGACAAACAGGGTCAGAAACGATGCGCCGACGGCGGAAGGCATCCGCGGCAGTTTCTCCGAACTCGACCTGCAGGACTGACGGTGAATGAACTTTCGTCGCCAGCCGCTGCCTTTTCTGCGTTAAGCGGCGGTCGACGGCGACCCCATTTTTTTCACAGATTGGCCAATAAATGACTTTTAAATATCGGCCCGAGACGCTGGCAGTTCGCGCCGGGCAGCAGAGAAGCCAGTTCAACGAGCATTCGGAAGCCTTGTACCTCACCTCGAGCTACGTCTTCGACAGCGCGGCGCAGGCCGCAGCGCAGTTTTCCGGCGAGGATCACGGCAACGTCTACTCGCGCTTCACCAACCCGACGGTGAGCGTTTTCCAGCAGCGCCTGGCCGCGCTCGAAGGCGGCGAGGACTGCGTCGCGACCGCGTCGGGGATGTCGGCGATCCTGTCTCTGGTGATGGCGCTGTGTAGCGCCGGCGACCATATCGTCGCGTCGACCGGACTGTTCGGCGCGACGCAGCAACTGCTCGGCAACGTCATGTCGCGTTTTGGAATTCAAACGACCTTCGTTTCGCAGACAGAGGTCGAGGCCTGGGACGCAGCGATCCGTCCCGAGACCAAGTTGTTTTTCCTCGAAACGCCGTCCAACCCGCTGACCGAGGTGGCCGACATTTCGGCGCTGGTCGCGGTCGCGCACGCGCGCGGCATCCTGGTGGCGGTCGATAACTGCTTCTGCACGCCGATCCTGCAGCGCCCGCTCGATCTCGGGGCTGACCTCGTCGTTCATTCGGCGACCAAGTTCCTCGATGGTCAGGGCCGCGTTCTGGGCGGCGCGGTGGTTGGCGCCAAGGCGCTGACCGACGAAGTATTGAAATTCCTGCGCACCGCCGGGCCGACGCTCTCATCGTTCAACGCCTGGGTGCTGCTGAAGGGGCTGGAGACGCTCAAGATCAGGCTCGAAGCGCAGTCGGCCAATGCTCTGGAACTGGCGACCTGGCTCGAAGCGCACCCCAAGGTGGCGCGCGTCTACTATCCGGGGCTGGCCTCGCACCCGCAGTTCGCGCTTGCCAGCCGCCAACAGAAGAGCGGCGGCGCGATCGTCGCCTTCGAGGTCAAGGGCGCGCGCCAGCAGGCGTGGAGCGTCGTCGATAGCTGCCGGCTGCTGTCGATCACCGCCAATCTGGGCGACACCAAGACGACGCTGACCCACCCGGCGACGACGACGCACGGGCGAATCACGCCCGAGCAGCGCGCTGCAGCTGGGATCACCGAAGGCCTGCTGCGCGTCGCAATCGGCCTCGAAGCGGTGGTCGATCTGCAGAACGACCTGGAAACGGGTCTCGCGCTGATTTGAAGCGACATCGACCAACCGGGCCGCAATGCCGCCGGCGCTTATATCGTGGATCGTATAATGTCAGCGCCCTGAATGCCTTACGCCGTGCGGGTACGTTGGCGACTCGCGGCGATGCCGTTCAGAATTGAGCGTTGTGCTCTAGGGTTCGCTTGATACGGTTGGTCACCTCTGGAATGTCGTTATCTGGCGGCTTGGCCGGCGGCCCCGAGAGGCGGGCTCGGCGTTGACGCGGTAGACAGTTGGCGTGCTCGTCCTGGATATACGCCACCAGTGATCCGCGCGCACGGCGACGCAGATCCCAAGCCTGGGGAGCGTCACTTGCACTGAGCAGCACACGTGCACGTAGCTCTGTAGGGCCTGCTCGGCGCTGTCGGTGACCTGCAACAACCCGGCCGTCCAATTCGGGTGTTGCGTGGCACACGCGCTCGAGCTCCCGGCACAGAGTTTCGACCGGCATCGCGTAATCCCCCCACGTCTGGGCGCGAACACGGCGTGCGCGAAGATTGTCGACGTCGCCGACGGCGCTGCGTCATATTGGTCCAGCAAACCGCTTCGAGTGATTGCGCCCGAGTATGACGGTCGAGGTATGCGAGATACTGCACCCTGTGGCCACGGAGAAACCGTCAATGGGTGCAGTGAAAATGCGGGATGGGCTTCGCCGATTGGGCCATAAAAAAACAAAAGGCGCCAACCATCGAAAGTAGCCGGTGGTGGCGCTGCCACCGAGCGGAACCGCTGCGACCCCGGCTCACAAGATCTTTACGCAAGCGCCGCGTGATTTCCTCCTGTTCGTGTGCTGATCATCGATCGGGGGATTTTGCCGGTCGCTCAATAATCGGTTCCATCGGAACCGCTTTGCGTTCCAGGGGATCTGGTACGCTATTGCGATTGCGGTCGACGGGTTCGTGGGCGTTCCTCTGCTCATGATCGGGATCACGGGAAGGCGTGCCGTAGTCAGCACAGCCAGAAGTCAAGGCGCTGAGACTAATCAGCAATACGGCAAGTTTATTCATAGTCGCTTCGGATCCGTTGCGCGTGACAAGTTGGTGAAGGCAGTCTTTTTTGCATCGCATTCCCCTTGATGATCTGCTAGCCGATCGTCGATCGTTCCACAGCGAAGGCCAGAATAAACACAAGTTAATCTTTGATCTGTACGTTATCGAACATGCAATATTGATCGGGACATTCAAAAACGAGCGAGCGGCATGGCGTCAATTCCGCCTCGGTTTTGATCCCGGGCCTGGCTGATGTTATTCCTGCGACTTGGAATCAGAAGGTCGGTTTGGTATTTGACCTCTTGATAGCATTCACATACTTGGCTCTCGAGCGCCGGGCGATCAATAACGGTGATGTGCCCGCGTCGACACTTGATGATCCCCATTCGCTGCAAATTGCCAGCCGCGTCGGTCACGCCTTCGCGACGCGTGCCGATCAGATTGGCGATTAGTTCGTGCGTCATGAGTATTTCGTGGCCTTGCTGACGGTCCAGCGTCGTCAACAACCAGCGGCAGAGCTGGTTCTCAATCGAATGATGGCGGTTGCAGACGACCGATTGCGCCAGCTGTATGAACAGCGCCTGGGTATAGCGCAACAGCACCAGGGTCGCCTCCGGGCTATGTTCGAATTCGTCGGCAAGCACACTGGAGCGCAACCTGATCACCGAACCTGAGGATTGCATCACGGCGCAGCTCGGCGATCTTGAGCAGCCCATGAGCGGCGAGATGCCGGCCATTCCTTCAAAACCGACCATTGCTGTTTGCGCTGAGTCGCCATTGGCTGTCGTGTAAAACAGAGCGATGATCGAGTTGGTCGGGAAATACGCGAACCTGATGAGTGAGCCGGTTTCATAGAGCACGGTTCCTCTCAGCAGTTCGACAGGTTCGAGGTGCGGCGATAGGCGATCCAACACCTTCGGCGGAAATTCCCGCAGCAGGCGGTTCTGATATGCCGGGCGGGCAATGGAAACCAGCGTTGGAGTCCGCATGGGCATTGGATTGACTTGGTGCTCTCGCGCGATGTTCAAGGCGGATGGGTACATGCTGATTCTCCGGTAGAGTGATGAGGGGAACGATTAGGGCCAGTAACCTGCTTCAGATGCGGCAATTGGCATGCCTGGAGCAGGTCTGTTTCGGGGCGGTGCTCGGGGCAGCAGGCGGTGACTGGGTGGTGCGCTGGCCTTGCTTGGCGTGCTGCGCAGCGCTTGTTTTGTCGTCCGCCGCCGGCTTGTTAGGCGTGTTTTCTGCGCCGTTCCGCCGCCTCGATGTGTAGCTGCTGGCGGTATTTGGTGATCGTCCGGCGGGCCACCAGCAATCCCTGACGTGCCAGTTTTCCTGCGATTTCGGGATCCGAGATCGGTTCGCCGGGGCGTTCGCCGGCGATCATCTCCTTGATCAGGCTGCGTATCGCGGTTGCCGAGCACTTCCCGCCGTTGACCGTGGGAATCACGCGCGAGAAGAAATATTTGAGCTCAAAGACGCCGCTCGGCGTCGCCATGAACTTGTTGTTGGTGACTCGCGAGACGGTTGACTCGTGGATTCCCAGCTCGTCGGCAATTTCGTGCAGGCCAAGCGGTTTCATTGCCAGCGCGCCATAATCGAGGAAGTGCTGCTGTCGGCGGATAATCGCCTGGGCGACGCTGAGAATGGTCGCGAAGCGCTGTTCGACATTGCTCAAGGTCCAGCGTGCCTCCTGCAAACAGGCAGCCAGCTGGTGGTCGCGCGCGCCACGGTGACGCACAAACAGATCGGCGTAAGCCTGGTGGAGGCTCACTTTCGGCACGATCGTCGGGTTCAGCGTCGCGGTCCACTGACCGCGAACCTTTCTGACGATGACGTCTGGCGTGATGTAGGGCGTGCGCGCCGAGGCGAAACGCGCGCCGGGGCGCGGCTCAAGCCGCCGGATGGCGACGAGTGCTGCGGCGATTTCGCGCGGCGAGCACTGCAATGCGTGCGCCAGGCCAACCACGTCGGCGGCGGCGAGGGCGTCGAACTGTTCGCCGATGATCCGGCGCGCCAGCTCGCCCTGCGTGGCACCGACCAGAGCCGGCAACTGCAGCAGCAGGCATTCCCGCAGATTGCGCGCGGCGATGCCCGGCGGATCGAGCGACTGCACCAGCGACAGCGCCGTCTGCAACTCGTCTTCGTCCTCCGTGGGCTGCAGATTGGCGACGCCGACCAGCTCGCACAAGGGCGCGCGCAAATAGCCGTCGCCATCGAGAGAACCAATAATCGCCTCGCCGATGGCTTGATCGCGAGGCGATAAGGGCAAGACACCGATCTGGCGTAGCAAATGTTCGTTCAAGGTCGGTTCGGCAGGGCGCAGCTCGATGATGCTCTTGTCGGTCGTCTGTCGGCGGCCCCTGTCGCCATCGGCGAACCAGCTTTCGCGTTCGTCATCGATCTCGCTGCCGAGCCCGACGTCATGTTCGTCGGCCGGCGTCGACGGGGCCTCCGGCTGATACTCCGGCGCGCTGGCCGCGCTCATCTCGTCGACCGCGCCATCGACGTCGTCAGCGACCAAAAAGGGGTTGTCGCTCAGCGCGTCATTGACTTCCTGGGCGAAATCGAGCGACGACAATTGCAATAGCCGCACGGCACGCTGCAAGCGCGGCGATAGCGCCTGTTGCGGTCGATTCTGCAAGCCTAGTGTCAGCGCTCCCATGGTTTTGTCTCCATTTTTCGAACGTGTTTTGCTGCAAGTTTTACCGGATTGACGGCCGTGCCGTTTGCTTGGTAGCTTCTGGCGAGCGAAAACCGTGCCGTGGCCGGGCGCGTGATTTACTGTCGCCAGCGCGAGTGTCAGCCAAAGCCTCGCCGAACGGCTGCTCATGGCGCAGGCCACCAACACTGCGCGCCTCAGGGGCTAAACTGCGCACGCCTGTCGGTCGTTACGGACAGACCTCGGGCGGGACACAGTACGGTCCTGACGGGGCGGCGACGTCGGGTCATGGCGCTTCGGCAAGCGACGCTTGGCAGCGACCAGCCGAATTCGGCGCGTCGAGCAAGCAAATTTTTCGGCAAGATTTACCGGCGCCGGGCGTTCGCTCGGACTATCGCGGCGCCTTTAGCCGCCTGTTGGCGGGAACGGCGCTTCGGGCCAACACGCCTGGTCGAATCCTGGCGCGTTTTCGAAGGTCGCCCGCTCAGCGTCGAAAACGTAGCACTGGCCTTCGATATTCCGTGTCAGTGCTCCCCAGGGCAGCGCGAACAGGCGCTCGCCGACGCCCATGAAGCCACCAGAGGCCATCACCACACAGGCGATGCAGCCGCGCTCGACGTCGAGGATGATGTCGTTGATGGTGCCGAGCGTTGCGCCCCGCCTGTTGGCCACGCGGACGCCGGTCAGGGCGTCGGCGCCAATCAGATGCACACTGCGCTCACGGAAATTGACGTCGGTCGTCCGGCGCGTCCGTAGCGCGAGGGCGGACGCTTGATTCGGACGGGGGGCGGCCGTGGCCGTTTGATCAAACTTTGCAGTCTCATTCATCGCTCAGCTTCCTTGCTGCGCCAGCTTGCGGCCGGCTGTAGGGCTGGCCTTTGGCGGAGTGTTCTGTCCTGCTGAAGAGCAAGCCTCATGCCCGCTCGCTGCGCGACCTCCCGGGCGCGGCGAACTACAATGGAGGCACCAGTCAGGTTCGGGTGATGCGTTATGAACGATAGATTGCGGCCACTCGCCAAGGCGCTGTTGGCTTGGCCAACGGCGTCGCTGCGGACGTATTTGGTGCTGATCATCCTGTTGGCGACCCTGCCCACCGCCGGATTGATGGCCTACCAGATCGTCGCTACCGTCAATGGCGAGCGCGCGCGCATGCACGACGATCGGCTGCGTCTGGTCAAGGTTGTCGCTCAAAGCGTCAATCGCGAACTCGACTCGACGATCGATGCGCTGCACATCCTGTCGTATGCCGATTCCATTCAAGAAGGCGAGATCGATTTTTTCGAGCGTACGCTGCGCACGCGTCCGCTGTCGCGCCCAAGCTGGAGCGGGATCTACCTGGTCTCGATGGCCGGCGAGGTGATCTTCGATACGACGCCGGAGCCGATCAAACGCTATCCGCTGAATCGCGACCTGAGCGCCTTGTGGCGGCGGCCGGCCGCCCAGCGGGCGGTCGTTTCCGATCTGATCGGCGGCAGCGACGGGAGTCGTTTCGAGACCACCGTCGAAGTGCCGGTCAGGGTGCGCGGCGTGCCGCTCTACCTGCTTGGCGCACGCCTCCCGATAACGGTCTGGCAAGAGTTGGTCGAGCGCTCGGGAGTCACTGCCGGGGGCTTGGTCGCGCTCTATGACAGCGACGATCGCCTGATTGCCCGCAATCAGACGCCCGAGCGCTTCGTCGGAACGCGGCGCCCGGCGGCCAACCAGTCGCTGGTCGATGCGCATCCGTCCGGTGACGGCCGGCTAGTCACCTTCGAAGGCGGTAACAGCTATGCGGCCTGGGATAGCGTCCCGTTGTCCGGCTGGAGCGTTGGCGTCGGCACGCCGGCGGGCCCCATCGATGCGGCTCACCGGCAGGCCATTTTGCTCGCGCTGGGCACCGCCGCCGGCTGTTTGCTGCTCGGCTGCGTGCTGGCGCTGATCGCCGCGCGCAAGATGTTGCGCCCATTGCAACAACTGTCGCACAACGAAATTCCGCCGCTCGTCGAGCCGATCGCGGTACGCGAAATTTCCTTGCTGCGCGACGCGCTGCTCGCCGCCCAGAAGCAGGATCAGGCGGTCCAGGCGCGGCTCAAGTACAAGCGCGACCTGCTGCAAAAACGCGCCACCGAGTTCGAGACGCTGGTCGCCAGCAGCCCGATCGGCCTGGCCTTCGCTCAGGATCCGCAATGCCACGTGGTGACCCACAACGCGGCGATGGACCGGCTGTTCGGCAGCCATCAGTCGCAAGCCACCGGCCTGGTGCGCGTCCTCGACCACGGTCGCCCCTTGGCGCGCGAAGAGCAGCCATTGCAGCGGGCGGCAGCGTTCGGCGAAACGACGCGCGATCGGGAACTCGCACTGTTGGTCGATGGTCGTCCGCCGGTCGTCGTCATCGTCAATGCGGTGCCGCTGCTCGATAGCGATGGCAAGCCGCGCGGCGCCATCGGCGCGGTGGTCGACATCTCTGAGCGCAAGGCCGCCGAGGAGCGGCTGATCAGCACCGAACAGCGCTTGCGCGAGAGCCAGCGCCTGGTCGATCTGGCGCAGGAAGTCGGTCATGTCGGCTTCTTTCAGTATCGCTTCGCTGACGACGCGTTGTCCTGGACGCCGGGGCTGGCCAAGCTCTTCGGACTGGGCTCTGGCGACGCCCCCGCGACTCTCGCCGAATGGGGGCGGTGCATCGGTCGCAGCGACTGGCACCGGGTCCTTCGCCAACTGCGCACGGCGCTGCGCCAGCGTGTTGAAAGCGAAGCCTTCTCGTACTGTGTCGATGTCGCCGCGGGCAGCACCCGCTGGCTGTCGTCGCGCGTGCACCTCAGCTACCTGGGCGATGGCCGACCGCAGCAATTGATCGGCATCACCGTCGACATGACCGAGCAGAAGGAAGCCGAACGCGAACGCCTGGCGCTGATTGAACGCGAACAGGCGGCGCGGCTCGATGCCGAAGATGCCAACCGGGCCAAGGACGTCTTTCTGGCGATGCTCGGCCACGAACTGCGCAATCCGCTTTCAGCGATTACCGCGGCGATCGAAGTACTCAACCGCAGCGGCGCGCTGAACGAGACGGCGGTCGGCGCCTGCCGCATTCTCAGCCGACAGACGCACCACCTGGCGCGCATGATGGACGATTTGCTCGATGTGGCACGGGTGGTCTCGGGGCAGGTCCTGCTGACGTGTCACCGCCTCGACCTGGCGGCGCGCGTCCGCCGCATCGTCGAAACGCTGGAGATCACCGGTCTGCCCGATCAACACCAGTTGACGCTTGATCTTCAGGAGGTTTGGATCGACGCTGATCCGACGCGCATCGAACAGATCGTCAATAACCTGGTGATCAACGCCATCAAGTACACGCCGCCCGGCGGACAGGTCAGGATCCACGTCGGCCCAGATCAGGGGGATGCCTTGTTCGAAGTTCGTGACACCGGTCCCGGCATCTCGCCGGAACTGCTGCCGCACGTTTTCGATCTGTTCGTTCAGGGCGAACGGACGCTCGACCGGCACGACGGCGGACTCGGCATCGGCCTGTCGCTGGCGCGCCACCTGGTCGAACTGCATGGCGGTTCACTCAGCGCCGAAAATACCCAGCCGGGAATGCTGATGCGCGTTCGTTTGCCAGCGATCGAGGCGCCCGCCGTCGATCCCAATCAGCCGGCGGCGCCGCTATCCGAGTCGCGCCGGCGTTGCCTGGCGATCATCGAAGACAACGAGGACGTGCTTGACGGCATGCGCCGTCTGCTCGAAGTCGACGGTCACACGGTGTGGACCGCTACCGATGGGATCAGCGGCCTCGCGTTGTTGCTCAACATCCGACCCGACCTGGCGCTGGTCGATATCGGGCTGCCCGGACTGAGCGGTTTCGAGGTCGCCAAGCGCAGCCGCGCCAGCGGCTATGCCGGAAGGATGATCGCGCTCTCGGGTTATGGCCAGGACAGCGATGTGACGCAGGGGCTGGCCGCTGGTTTCGACGCCTATGTCTTGAAACCGATCGACGCGCAAAAGTTGCGCCGCCTGCTCGTCAGCGCGTAGGCCGGCGCCGGGCTTCGGGCCGTTCTTCGCGGCGGACGCGGTACCGCGAACTCGCGCCCAGGAGGGAAAACGGCGGTTCACCGAGCGGTGCGTCGCGGACCTACGGCGCGCTGGCCGCTGGTATATTTTTCAATTTTCAGTAAGATTTGCCTTGCCGAGCGCTGTGCGCTCCCCGATCGCTTTTAGCGGCCCCGGCAGTCCGCCGCTAAGCCAGGAAACGAGGTCCTCGATGAGTCATGCGCTGATCGTTGAAGACGATGGTGACGCCGCAGAAATGCTGGCCGCACTGATTGCCAGCGAGAAATTCACGGTGGCCACCGCGCCTTCGCTGCGCGAGGCACGGCGGCAGATCGCGTTGCAGTCGCCCGACATCATTCTGCTTGATCTGCAACTGCCCGATGGCAGCGGCATGGAGCTGTTCAGCGATGCGGCGCTGCTGGCGCAATCCGAAGTGGTCCTGATCACCGGGCATGCCAGCCTCGAAACGTCGATTCAGGCGCTGCGTCTGGGGGCGGCGGACTACCTCGTCAAACCGATCAATATCAAGCAACTGCAAGGCGTGCTGTCGCGCGTGATGCGCCCGGCGGCGTTCAAGGCCGACGTCGAAGCGCTCGACGCCGAGTGGCAACGCAGTGGCCACTTCGGCCAGTTATGGGGCCGTTCCCAGGCGATGCAGCGCGTCTATCAGCAGATTTCACGCGTTGCCGCCACCTCGGTTACGGTCTTCGTGACTGGCGAGAGCGGCAGCGGCAAGGAGGTTGTGGCGCGTCTCGTGCATGACCTATCACGCCGGCGCAACCGCGCTTTTCTCGCCGTCAACTGCGGGGCGATTTCACCCAATCTGATCGAAAGCGAAATCTTCGGCCATGAAAAGGGCAGCTTTACCGGCGCCGAACGTCTGCATCAGGGGTTTTTCGAACGCGCGCACGGCGGCACTTTGTTCCTCGACGAAATCACCGAGATGCCGCTCGAATTGCAGGTCAAGCTGCTGCGCGTTCTTGAAACCGGAACCTTCATGCGCGTCGGCTCGACGGTGCTGCAGGATACCGATGTGCGCGTCATCGCCGCGACCAACCGCCCGGCCGAACAGGCGGTGGCCAACGGCAGGCTGCGCGAGGATCTTTACTATCGTCTCAATGTCTTTCCGATCGCGCTGCCGCCGTTGCGTGAACGCATTGAAGACGTTGCGCTGCTCGCCGAGCACTTTCTTGGCGGCGTCGGCGAAAAGGAAGGGCGTGCCAAGCGCTTTTCGCCAGCGGCGCTTGAACGTCTCGCCGCCTACCGCTGGCCGGGCAACGTCCGCGAACTGCGCAACGTCGTCCAACGTGCCTATGTGATGGCTGCCGGCGACATCGTTGCCGACGACTGGTTACCGACCGACGGCGTGGCGGTGCCCGCGGCGGCGCCGCCACGCGGGAGTCCCGACAGCAAGATGCCGCCGGCGAGCATCAACATCGCCCTCGGTACCTCGTTGGCCGACGCCGAGTGCCGGCTGATTCTGGCCACCTTGCAATACTTCAACAACCAGAAAGAGCAAACCGCAGCGGCGCTCGGCGTCAGTCTGAAGACGCTTTATAACCGCCTGAAGGACTATGCCGCCGACCAGTCCCGCAGCGACTTGGACGATCACCCCGACGACCGAGCGGACCACCACTCGCGTCCCGCGGGCTGAGCACCGCCGCATGGTGCGCCGCGCTCAGGCACACCGCTTGCCCATAGACGGTGTCCAAACAATCGGTCGTCGTCTTTGCCATGAGAACATTCACCTGTGTGTGCGGCAACCCGGTCTATTTCCAGAATAGTGTTTGCCAGCACTGTGGCCACAGTCTCGGTTTTCTTCCCGATCAACTTCAGATCGCCGCAATCGAAGCGGTCGGCGATGGCCTTTACCGCCAATGGCAGAACTACCGCTTTGCGCAGGTCTGCAACTGGCTGAAGGCCGCCGACGAATCGTCTTGCTGTCGTGCCTTTCAGTTCAACGAGACGATCCCCGTTCTGTCGGTCGTGGTCAACCAGGCGCGTTGGTACCGCGTCGAGGAGGCCAAGCGCCGCCTGCTCTATACGCTCTATGGCCTGGGTTTGCCGGTGGTCGGTCGCGACCGGGACGCTACGCGCGGGCTTTGCTTCGCCTTTCTGGTCGACGCGGTCGCCGGTCAGAAGGTCTATACCGGGCACGATGACGGCCTGATCACGATCAACGTCGCCGAGGCCGACGACAGCCGACGGGAACAAATCCGCGAAAGCCTGGGCAAGCGCTACCGTACGCTGCTCGGTTATTTTCGCCACGAAATCGGCCACTACTATTGGGATCGGTCGATCGACCGGTCGTCGTGGCTCCCGGAATTTCGCGCGCTGTTCGGCGACGAGCGCGTCGACGTTCGACCGCCAACTCGCCGACTGGTCGCGCATGGCGCTGTGCATCAACGCCATCAACCGCAGCCTGGGCTTGCCCGACCCCTATCCGTTTGTGCTCGGTGCGCCGGTTCTCGACAAGCTCTATTTCATCCATCGGGTGCTGGCGCAGGCGGCGCGGCGCCAAGAACATCGCCGCGCCATCAGCGCGGCCGGCAACGGGGATTTTCGGCCGGGCCATTTTTCGTACTGCGCCGCGTCGCCTGACGTGTGCAACTCGACCAAAGAATCTGCCTGATGGCTCGCGCACCGGGGCAACCGGCTACGGCGCAGTCAATTTTGAACCAGCCCAACGGAGATTGATCATGGCCAATGAAGCGAAAAAGACGACGAAGCCGCGCCAGTCGGCCCAAGTTCAAGATGCGACCACGCTGCTGCGCGTCGATCACCAGCGCGTCAGTCGCCTGTTTGCGGCTTATGAGAAAACGCCAACGACGGCCAGGAAGAAGCAACTGGTCGCCGAGATCTGTAACGAACTGGCGCTTCATGCGCAGGTTGAAGAGGAGATTTTTTACCCGGAGGTCAAGCGTGCGCTCAATGACCAGGTGCTGGTACCGGAAGCCACCGTCGAACACGCCAGCCTCAAGGCGTTGATGGTGCAGATCGACGGCGTCGAGCCCGACGGCGAGATGTTCGACGCCAAGATCAAGGTGCTCGCCGAGTACGTAAGCCATCACGTCAAGGAAGAGCAGGAGCAGATCTTTCCCAAAGCCAGGGCCAGCGATCTGGATCTGGTCGCGCTCGGCACCCGGCTTGCCGAGCGCAAAGCGGAAATTCTCGCGCAGCGCGCCTAGCTTCGCTGAGCGACCCGTTTGACTCAAATGAGAAGTGAAAATGCGATTCGGGCGGCCAACCGGTAAACCCCGGCAGGTTTTATTTCGCCAGGAAGCTGCGCTGCGCTTTTGCCGCACCTTGGTTGGCGCCATGCTCGTGGGCTTCGGCGTGGTACCGGTCGGCGCCTTGGCCTTCGCTCTGGCCGACGTCGCGCAGCGCGCGCGGGCGCTGTCCGAAGGCGCTTACGTCAGACCCGCGGCGAACTTGCCCGACGCCTTGCGCGCGCTCAGCTACGAGCAGTATCAGCGCATCCGCTTCAAGCCCGAGCGCGCGCACTGGCGCGGCCAGGGCTTGCCGATCGAACTGGCGTTTTTTCACCGCGGGATGGTCTTCGATCAAGCCGTAAAAATCAACGAAGTGACCGCCGACGGCGCCCATGAGATCAGCTACCGCGCCGACGCTTTCGATTTCGGGTCGCTGGCCATCGACCCCAAGCCATTGAAAGGGCTGGGCTTCGCCGGTTTTCGCGTGCATTACGCGATCAACACGCCGGCGGTAAAGGATGAAGTGCTGGTGTTTCTCGGCGCGAGCTATTTCCGGGCGCTCGGCCGCGGACAGGTCTATGGCCTTTCGGCGCGGGGCTTGGCGGTCAATACGGCCGAGCCGTCGGGCGAAGAATTTCCCCGCTTCGTCGAGTTCTGGATCGAGCGTCCGCTGCCGGGCGCCCGGGAATTTACCGTCTACGCCTTGCTCGATTCGCCGCGCGTGAGCGGCGCCTACCGCTTCGTCCTCAAACCCGGCAGCGAAACGACGATCGACGTCACGGCCCGGCTCTACGCGCGCGACAAGATCGCCAAGCTCGGCATCGCGCCGCTGAGCAGCATGTATCTCTTTGGCGAGAATCAGCGTTCGGCTCACGAAGACTATCGTCCCGAAGTCCATGACTCCGATGGCCTGGCGATCAATACCGGGGACGGCCAATGGCTCTGGCATCCGCTGGTCAATCCCCGGCGCCTGCTGGTATCCTCGGTGGCTACCAGCAATCCGCGCGGTTTCGGACTGCAGCAGCGCGACCGGCGCTTTTCCAGCTACGAAGAACTGGCCACGCGTTATGACCGGCGTCCGAGCGTCTGGATCGAACCGCGCGGCCAGTGGGGCGCCGGACGAGTCGAACTGGTTCAGCTTCCGACGCCAGATGAAACCAACGACAACATCATGGCTTTCTGGGTGCCTGAGCGGGCACCTCGGCCCGGGCAGCCGTATGAAATCGAATATCGCATGCGCTGGCACAAGGAGAGGCCGCATCGCCCGCCGCTGTTGCGGGTAATGCAGACGCGGCGCGGGCCAGACAATCTGCACCGTCAGGAGAACACCATCCGGTTCGCGGTCGACTTCGGCGCAATGTCGTCGGCACTGGCGCGCGGCGGCGAGGAGGAGGTGAGCGTGGCGAGCCACGTGGACGGCAATGCCACGCTGCTCAAAAGCACGCTCGAGCGCGGCGAAGCGCGCGGCGACTGGCGCCTTTCGCTGCTCTTGCGGCGCCTCGACCAAGGCCAGCCGGTGGCGCTGCGTGCCTACCTGCTACGCCACAACAAACCGGTATCCGAGACGTGGAACTACATTCTGCCTCCCGAGTGAGTCAGGGCCTGGACAAGGCGCTGCGTTGTCAGGCCTACCTCGACCGTTTGCCGATCGATGCGCAGCGGCGTCGGCAGCTCGATTTAGTAGTGGCCGGCGCGCCGCCGGAGCAGGCCATGGCTGCGCTGCATCGCGCGCTGGGAACGTGTGCCGGCGCGGCGGATCATCCAGCCGCCGCCTCCTTGGCGGAGCGTCTGGCGTTGGCCATTGGCGCGCGGCTACCTGCCGCTGCCGCTAGCCACCGGCTCAGCACGCCGGCCATTCGGCGCATCTCGATGGCCCCGCGGCACTGGCCGCCGCGCTTCAAGCTGTCGCCGTTCGCCAAATTCAAGCGCGCGTCGGCGACGCCGCCGTCGCGTCGCAGCGACGGGAACTGGCGCCGCACCTTGCTCAGTGTACTGACGGTCGGTCAAAGCGCGGTCGGCACCTGGTCGATGGCGGCGATCCTGCCGTATCACGGGGGGCAGCCGATGGAAGTGGCGATCCTGATCCTGTTCGCCATCCTTTTCTTCTGGGTCTCGACCGGTTTCTGGACGGCGATCATGGGCTTCGTGCTGCTGCTGCGCGGCGGCGACCGCCATGCCATTTCGGCCAGCGCCGCCGCCGACGTGCCGCTCGGCAAGGCGGCGCGCACGGCGATTGTGATGCCGATCTGCAACGAAGAGGTGACACGCGTCTTCGCCGGCTTGCGCGCGACGTGGGCTTCGCTGCAGCGCAGCGGGCAAGGCGACATTTTCGATTTCTTCGTTCTCAGCGACAGCAACGACGCCGACCTGCACGTCGCCGAAATGGACGCGTGGCTCACGACCTGTCGTGAAACCCAAGGCTTCGGGCGCATTTTCTACCGTTGGCGGCGTCACCGCATCAAGCGCAAGAGCGGCAACATCGCCGACTTCTGCCGGCGTTGGGGCAGCCAGTATCGCTACATGATCGTCGTCGACGCCGACAGCGTGATGAGCGGCGACTGTCTGAGCGCGCTGGTGCGTCTGATGGAGGCTAACTCCAGGGCCGGAATCATTCAGACCGCGCCGCGCGCTTCCGGACGCGAAACCCTGCATGCGCGCATCGCGCAGTTCGCCAATCGCGTTTACGGCCCGCTGTTCACCGCCGGGCTGCATTTCTGGCAGCTCGGCGAAGCGCACTATTGGGGCCACAACGCGATCATCCGGCTAGCGCCGTTCATCCGTCATTGCGCGATCGGGCGCCTGCCGCATCGTGGCGTACGCACGCTCGAAATCCTCTCGCACGATTTCGTCGAAGCCGCGCTGATGCGCCGTGCCGGCTGGTCGGTGTGGATCGCCTACGATCTTCCCGGCAGCCACGAAGAAGTGCCGCCCAACCTGCTCGACGAATTGCAGCGTGATCGCCGCTGGTGCCAGGGCAACCTGATCAATTCCCGGCTGCTGCTCGCCGAGGGCTTGCATGCGGCGCACCGGGTGGCCTTCGCGACCGGCGTCATGGCCTATCTGTCGGCGCCCCTGTGGTTGCTGTTCCTGCTGCTGTCGACGCTCTTGCTGGCGATCCAGACGCTGGTCCCTCCGCAATATTTCGTGCTTCCGTATCAGCTCTTTCCGGTTTGGCCGCAATGGAACCATCAATGGGCGGTGACGCTGTTTTCGGCCACCGCGACGTTGCTCTTCGCACCCAAATTGCTGGGTGTCGTGTTGCTCTGGCGACAGGGAACCCGAGATTTCGGCGGGAAGCTTGCGCTGGCCTTGAGCGCGCTGGCCGAAGCGCTTTATTCGGCGCTGCTGGCGCCGATCCGCATGCTGTTCCACACGCGCTTTGTCCTGGCGACGCTGGCCGGCTGGGAAATAAAATGGATTTCGCCGACGCGCGAGGACGCCCCCACGGCGTGGCCCGAAGCGCTGCAGCAGCACGGTTGGCACACGCTGCTGGGTACCCTCTGGGCGGCCGGCGTCTATTGGCTTGAGCCCTCAGCCCTGGGGTGGTTGCTGCCGGTGGCCGGCGCGCTGATGCTGTCGATACCGCTTTCGGTGTACGCGAGCCGTCTTTCGTTCGGCCGGCGCGCCCGCCGGTGGCGCCTGTTCGTGACGCCCGAGGAGTCGGCGCCGCCTGACGAATTGCGCTGCCTGTACGCCCAGCAGCGTCCGACGCCGCTCTCGGGGTTCGTCGCGGCGGTCACCGATCCTTTGCTCAATGCGCTGGCCTGCGCTGGCGGCGCCAGGCGCGCGCGATTCGCGACCGCGCTGCACGAGGCGGGGCGGGGGCGTGTCAATACCGCGTTGCGCGACGGTCCGGCGGCGCTCGATGGGCAACAAAAGCTCGCTCTGCTGGCTGATCCCGGCGCGCTGTCGACGCTGCATGATCTGGTCTGGTCAGCGGACGCGATGCATCCGGCATGGGTCGCGGCGAGGGCCGCGTGAGCATGCGCCGGCGCGAGTTTCTGCAGAAAGGGGTGGCGCTCGGCGTCGCCGGACTGGCGCCGCCGGTCACGTGGCCGGCGGCCAATCGCAGCGTCCCGGTGGGCGCCGCGCCAGCCTTCGACTACGCCTGGCTCAAGGGTGAGGCGCGCAGCCTCGCCAGTCGGGACTACCAGCCGCCCGCCGAACAGCGCGACGAGGCGGTCAGAGCGCTCGACTGGGATCAGTATCAGGCGATCCGTTTTCGCCCCGATCACGCCTTGTGGGCCGACACCGACCTGAGTTTTCGGCTGCAGTTCTTTCATCTGGGCCTCGCTTACCAGCGCCCGGTGCGGCTGTACGAGGTGCATTCCGGCCAGGTGCGCCGACTGGCCTACGACAGCGCGCTGTTTGACTACGCGCAAAGCGGCCTGCGCCCTTCGCGGCTGCCTGCCGATCTGGGTTTTGCCGGGTTTCGCGTGCATTTCCATCACGACTGGCAACGCGATATCGTCGCCTTTCTCGGCGCCAGCTACTTTCGCGCGGTCGGCGGCGAAATGCAGTTCGGCCTCTCGGCGCGCGCTCTCGCGATCGACTGCGGAATGGATCGCAGCGAGGAGTTTCCGGCCTTTACGGCGTTCTGGTTCGAACGCCCTGCGGCCGCCGCCGAGCAGCTTACCGTCTATGCGCTGCTCGACTCGCCGAGCGTGAGCGGCGCCTTGCGTTTCGACATCGCGCCGGGGACCACACTGTTGATGGACGTCGATGCCGCCTTCTATCCGCGGCGAACGATAGCGCGGCTGGGGATCGCGCCGCTGACCAGCATGTTCCAGCACGGTGAAAACGACCGACGAATGGCCCACGACTGGCGTCCCGAGATCCACGACTCGGATGGCCTGGCGCTGTGCACCGGCCGCGGCGAATGGCTCTGGCGACCCTTGCTCAATCCCACGCAATTGCGCTTCAATGCCTACGCCGACGAGAATCCGCGCGGCTTCGGCCTGCTCCAGCGCGATCACCAGTTTGACCACTACCAGGACGACGGCGTCTTTTATGAACGTCGTCCCAGCCTCTGGGTCGAGCCGCGATCGAATTGGGGGCGCGGCAGCGTACATCTTGTCGAGTTGCCGACCGTCGATGAAACGATGGACAACATCGTCGCCTACTGGAATCCCGCCGAGCCGCCGCAACCGGGACAGGAACTGTTGTTCGCCTATCGCCTGTGGTGGGGCGCGCAACTGCCACAGGCGTCGCCGTTGGCGCAGGTGGTCGCCACCCGGACCGGGATCGGCGGTGTTGTCGGCCGCCAGCGGCGCTATTTTTCTTGGCGCTTCGTCGTCGATTTTGCCGGCGGCGCGTTGGCCATGATCGCCAGGACGGCGAACGTCGAGCCGGTGCTCAGCGTTTCGCGCGGGGCCATCGAGATCCCCTCGGCGCGTCCGCTCGACGCGGTGCGCGGCTATCGAGCGATTTTCGATTTGCGGCCGGGCGACGAACGTGCCGAGCCGATCAACATCCGCCTTTTCCTGCGCCTGGACGGGAGGCCGTTGAGCGAAACCTGGCTTTACCAGTGGACTCCGCCGACGCCGGCCGAACGTGCCCGTTTGGCGTGACGCCGAGACTCGCCGCGCGGCCTTGACGCGCCGCTTGCGCAAGACCTGGGCCAACGCCTGCGCGGGTAGCAGCGCAGGACCGCGGGGCACGCGAGATTCTGCGGCGAACCCCGCGCGTCGGGCGCGGCGCGCTTATTCCTAATCCGCTTGGCGCGGTTGCCAGTAGGCGCGCTGGCCGTAGTAATCGTAGATCGCGCTCGCCCAAAGGGTGTCCGCCATCGAAGGCCAGTGGTCCTTGTCGAAGCCCGGTGCTGCCTTGAGCCGTTCGGCGTCGATATCGAGCACGAAACAGTGGCGCACGGTATCGAGGGCCAATGCCGACCACGGGATGGCATGCAGCTTTTCGCCAAATCCCAGTACCCCGCCCGACGACAGCACGGCATAAGCCACGCGCCCATTCAGGACATCGATCATGATTTCCTTTATTTCGCCCAGATCCTCGTCCTGCCGGTTAACGACCTTGTATCCCGCCAGCGTGCTGGCGGCCATGATTTCGGGGCCGGGTCCGGACGGCAGGTCGGTATCGATCAGGTCGCCTGGTAAGTCGATGATCGATGGCCGCGAACCGGTCGATGGTGCATTGCCTTGATAGATGTTTTGCATTTCAAGTCTCCTGTGGTGGTTAACGCTGCGCGCCGCTGCGCACGCTGGCTTTAGCCAGCCGTGCACCGTTATCGCGGTGCAGCGCGGATTACGGGCAAGCGGCATTCCCGCGCATTGCTTGTCGGCCAATTGGCCGCTGGAGCCGTCGCCCGCCCACGTCGCTAACGCCATGGTGCCGAATGCCGTCAGCCACTGCGTAAAGCGTGCCGAAAAAACTTCCCGCGCCCGGTAACATTTTTCAAGTGCCTCTTGCTACGGCTGCCGTTCGCACGCCGCGCGGGGAGGCCTGGTATTGTCGCAAGCTCATTGATCGAAAGCGGTCTGTTCCTCCGCAACCGGGAAAAATCGCGCTGGGTGGCCGACCAAGCATCAGGTACGGCGCTTGCCCCGATCAAGCAAGGTGCGTTCGACATAGCGAGCGACCTCGATCACCACTTTACCGAAGTGGCTGGCCGATTCCAGGTTGCGATGCGCGTCGGCAGCCTGCGCGAAGGAGAAGAAGCGATTGACGACCGGGTCAATTCCGGTCACGCTGAGAAATCGGTTGAGGTCCTCGAACATGCTGCGGCTGTCGATGAAGATTCCCGGCAATTGTTTGGCGCCACCGACCAGCGCGAGCGGATCGAATTCGTCGCCGAGGCCGCTGCCACGGGTGATCGCGCAACCGGCGGGTCGAGGCGCTGGCAGCCTATCGGGCGCGCTTTGAACAAAGGCAAAGCGAAGCTAGGCAGATGATCGCACGCCTGACAGAGCAATTTCCGCAGGCCGCCGACGACCTACAGCGGCTTTTCATCGCCGGATGATTGGCACGCTATGGATCGAGTCATCGCCCGGCTCGAAAGCTGTCAGGCCCCTCTGGCCGACCTGACGCGCCATATCGCGCAACTCTCAGCACCAGGCGTCGATAGTCGCCTGGCCGACGAGTTCGGGTCTCGCGGCGAGCTCAAGGCCATCCGGTATTTCAGAAATACCTGGTCGAGATTGAGCGTCGATAAGCAGCTGGTGCAAGCCATCGAATAGGCGCTGGAGAATGCCAGCCCGCTCAATTTGCATATGCTGGTACTGCTCTCGCTGGCCTCAATGCGCGATATCTCGCCTGACTATCTCAACCGCTTCATGTTTTACGTCGATACCTTGCTCGCACTCGATGGCGCGGACAAGAAAAATAAGCCGATGGGGAAAAACCGCTCAGCGCAAAACAACAATGAACGCGGCCTGCACCGGTCATGCTGGTCGCTCGACGCGACCGCATACTGTTATGCCGCGACGCGCGCGCGTCCGGTGTGTTCGGAATTGATCAAATAGTTGAACGCTCTCAACTCGGCGTCGGTAAATACGTTCTTGAGTTCATACACTTTGTCGCTGCCCTGAATCCGGGCGGTCTTGAGCGATATCTGACTGTCCATCGTGCCGCTGAAATCGACCTCCTTTTCCGTCCTTGGATCGTGCCAGGTGGCAGAAAATTCGGAAAAATAGACCTCAAACTGACCCGCTGCATTGTGCATGGCGCGACGGATGATGAGGTGGTCAATCGGTGTTTGGTCGGTTTTTCGGGGCATGGCGGCTCCTTGCATGATGAGGTATTGGGCGTAAAAAATAGCGTCGCGATACTTAGCGAACGCGCCTGGATTCAGATGGTTGACTGAGGCGTTGAAATGCCCGGAGTCGGTGCGGATATCCCAATGCGGGGCGCGGGAATTCACCGTCGCGGTGCGCTAAAGCCCGATTCTGACCGGGCTTTGTTACAGCAGTGAGTGTTCGACCAAGGCTCTCTTGTCGACCTCATGCTGGACAAAATCGGGCGGTGAGAACGCGGCGTTGCTGCCGCTGCCGATACGCTACGGCGCATCCCGTCAGCACCAGCATCAGGAAAAATTCGACGATCAGCGCCGCCAGTGCGCCGTCGAGATAATTGCCAAAGTGCCGCAGACCTTGCGCGAACACCGTACCGAGCAGCGCCGAACCCAATCCGAATGCCGTCTGCTGGATCGTGCTGAGCATCGAGCTGCCGGCGCCGGCCTGCTCGGCGGGAACGTCGGAGAGGCCGATGCGGAAGAAGCAACTGACGATGAACGCTTGGCCGACGCCGATCAGCACGGTCGCCGGAAGCAGATTGAGCACGCCGGGGTGCGGCCAGACCCATTTGAGCGTCAGCATTAATCCGACCAGCCCGCTCATCTGGATCACGCAGCCGAGCACCAGCGTCGTCACCTTGCCTAGGCGCGCGACCAGCCGCGAGCTCTGCAGTGAGGCGACAAAGTAGGCCGCTCCCAGTGCCACGAAGGCGTCGCCCGATTGACTGGGCGTTCGTCCGGCGCCGCCCTGCAGGGTCAGTGCCAGAACGAACATGAAGCCGCTCCAGCAGGCGAAGAACAGCACCCCGAGGAACAGGCCGAAGCGCATGCTCGGCAGGCGCAGCAAGGAAGGGGGCAGCAGCGGCGTAACGCCTTGGCGTTCCTGGCGCAGCTCGGTTCGCCACAGCGCGGCGAGCAGCGGCAGCACCGCCGCCAGCAGCGCCAGACACGGCCAGCTCCACTGCAACGATGGTCCCAGCGTCAAGGGCAGCAGCAGGCTCAAAATGACGCCGGTGAGCAGCAACGTTCCCGGTAGATCGATTGTCGCGGCGTGCTCGACGCGGCTTTCGGGCAGCCAGCGGTAGCTGCTGGCGAGTACCGCGCCACAGACCGGCAGGTTGATCAGAAAAACGATCCGCCAGCCCATCCCGGCGAGGTCGGCGGACACCAGATAGCCGCCGAGCACCTGGCCAAAGATGAAGGCGAGTCCGCCGATCGCGCCGTAAAAGCCGAGCGCGCGCGAATGCGCGTGGCCGCTCAAGCCCACATGGATGGTCGCCAACACTTGCGGAACGATCAACGCCGCGGCGACACCCTGTAGCGCGCGCGCCGCGAGCAACAGCCAGATCGAATCGGCCAGTCCGCAGAGCAAGGAGGCGACACCGAAGAGCAGCACGCCGCAGCGGAACACGCGTCGCCGCCCGAAACTGTCGCCGAGGCGCCCGCCCATCGCCAGACAAACGGCAAAGGCGACGCCATAGACCGCAACCATCAAGGCCAGCGCGCCGGCGCTGACCTGGAACGAGCGCGAAATGGCGTCGAGCGCGACATTGACGATGGAAAAATCGATCATCGGCAACAGTTGTCCGGCGAGCAGCACGTAAAGGCCCGAGTTGGCAAGTTTGGGGGGGCTGTTGAGGCTGGTCATGGCAAGTCCTTCGCTATGAAATTGGAAGAGAAGGGCTTAGTATGTTTTGATTTTTAGACTGGTACCAGAATCAAATTATCCTGGTATAAATGCTGCCACTCTGGAGGTGACTGCCATGAATGCTGAGCGGCGTAACGCGACGACTGCCGTCGAATCGTCTGCCGAGCGCTTTACCGATGCCAATCGCGCACAGGAACTCGGCGCGTTCTTGCGCGCCCGGCGCGAAAGCCTCGACCCAAAACGCATGGGCCTGCCCGGTGTCGGCCGACGCCGGACGCCGGGCTTGCGCCGCGACGACGTGGCGCTGCTCGCCGACATCAGCGTCACCTGGTACACCCGGCTCGAACAGGGACGCCCGATCCGCGCTTCGGCCAAGGTGCTCGGCGCCGTTGCCGCCGCGCTGGAATGCAGCGCGGCTGAAACCGATCACCTGTTCACGCTCGCCGGACTCAAGGTGCAGGGCGCAGCGGCGCGGACGCCGACCTGCGAACATCTCTCCACTTCGGGGCAGGCCATCCTCGATCGGCTCGATCCGTTTCCGGCGGTGATCCAGAACGCGCGTTTCAGCATCATCGGCTGCAACCGGGCCTACAGCCGACTGGTCGGCGTCGATATCGAGTCGCTGCCCAAGGAAGACCGCAATTGCCTTTACCTCGCGCTCGCCAACCCGATCTGGCGATCGCGCCTGATGGACTGGGACGACATCCTGCCGCGCATGGTCGCGATGTTCCGCTCGGCGATGGCCGAACATACGAACGATCCACAATGGGAACGGCAACTGCAACGCTACTTCGAGGTGTCCGACGAATTTCGGAAAATCTGGCAGCGTTACGAGGTGCGCGGCATCGAAAACCAGATCAAGCATTTTCTGCTGCCGGAACTGGGCGTCGTCACGGTGCAGCAGACCCACTGGTGGTCAGCGCCGAAAAACGGCGATCGGCTGCTGGTCTATGTTCCCGCCGACGATCACAGCGCGCAGTGCTTGAAGCGCTTGGCCGATTGAACGCAACGGCTGCTCTCCTCAAGTCCTGTGCGAGAGCAGGCCGATCAGTACTGCACTTCGACCGCGTCGCATAGGAAGCTCATGAACGGCGCCGCGGCGGCAAACTGCGCGGACGCCAGTTCGAGCAGGCCAGAGCCGGTCACGTTGGACAGCGACAAGGGCGCGATGGCGACGAAGTCCTTGCGTTTCAGGTCTTCGATCGCCGGATGATCTGCGGCATAGCCGCGTGGCGGGCGACTCAGGCTATCGCCCGAGAGCGTCCAGTGGGTGGCGAAGCGCTGGTCATCGCGCACCGCAAACCATCGTTCGGGCTTTTGCGCGACGAGGTCGCGAATTCGTCCGAGCGCAGCCGAGTCGGGATGCCAGCAGCCGACGGCCAGGAAGCATTCGTCGCTGGAAATGTGCAGATAGAAGCCCGGCGCATGGACGTCCTTGCCGAGTTCGTGGCGGAACTGGATGCCGATATTGGTCTTGTACGGCGTCTTGTCGCGTGCGAAACGGGTGTCACGGTATACCCGCATCAGCGAACCGCCGACCTGGCGCAGGTCGGCGCGAAAGTGCGGCGCGAAGCTTTGCAGGGCGGGGGCCATGGCGTCGATGAAATCGAGCGCCGGTTCACGTACCAGCGCTTCGTAGCGCGGCTTGTTGTCAGCGAACCAGGCGCGGTTATTGTTGGCGGCGAGTTCGTCGAGGAATTTCAGAGTGGCTTTTGGGAACATCGCTCATCCAGGCCAGTAAAGGCCCCATTCTAATGTCTTAGCGATAGCAGCGGCACCACGGGTCATATCTCAAATACGACGGCGGCGGTACGTAGGCCGGCTGCTGCACATAGACCGGCCGCTCGACATAAACAGGCGGCGGCACGTAAACCACTGGCGGCTGCTGATAATAGACCGGCGCCGGCCGGTTGACGGCAGCGCCAATCAGCGCGCCTCCCAGAATGCCAACGCCGACCGCAGCCCATACCCGGTTATTGTTGTAGTGATCGCCGTGATGGCCGTTGTAATGCCCGCCAGCCAGCGCTTCAGGGGAACTCAGGGAAACCGCGACGACCGCCACGAGCGTGGTGGCAAGCAATTTACGCAGACTATTTTTCATTGAAGCACTCCTGGCATGGTATCTATCCAACTAACGTCTTCAGCGGCCGTTGGTTGACCCAGCCAGGGCCGGGCGGACGCTGCAACGCTTCGCGGCGACGCAAGACTGCCAGAAATCCGGTGAGCTTCCGGCGCTATTTCCGGCCAATTGACCAGACGAAGGACTGTACGTCGATCAGGTCGCGCGGCATCAGGCCTTCTTCAACAAGGCTCATGCGCACGTGGTGGTATAGGCGCAGGACCGCGGCGTAGGTGCGCACGTTCGGTTCGGATTTGTAGTTGATTCGCCAGCACAGCGACTTGGCCGCGTTCTGCGTCACGGTGGGTTTGATAAAGGCTCTTTCCTGCGGGAAGCGGATGAATCCGAAGAGCGTTGCGTACTGCCAGCGGTTGATCTCGAGCAGATCGAGAACGCGAACAAAGCTCTTGAAGCACTCTTCTTCCGAATCGCTGCCGTAAAGGAGGTTGGCCAGGCCAACCGAAAACAGCTTTTGGTTATCGGTCTGGTCGAGCGCGCCATAGAGCGCGGTTTTTTCGCTCTTGGTCAGCAGATTCGTCATCGATTCGACGTGCCGTGCGCGGTCGCAGACGTCCTGATAGCGGCCTGCGGCGATGAGTTCGGCAAGCTCAGCTTCGCCCAGCAACTGGACGCAGAATTGGTGGGCACTAACGGTCGCCTCGCGCTCGTCCTTGAGAAAACGCGGCGCTGAAAAACCCTCCGGGTAGCTCTCCAGGAAGCGTGCGATGGCCATCTCTGTCGTGACGTAATCGGCGCCGCTCATCTGTGACGCTTCGATCAGGTTGTCGAGCAGGCGATCCTTTGCCGCGGCGCCTTCGGCGATCTCAAGTTGAACAAATGATTTTGAAAGGCGCTTGGCGCCCGTGCCGACAAAGAAAACGTCGATATTGTCCGGCGTGACGCTGAGCACTTTGCCGAGCCCCCATCCCTTCTGGTTGGGGTGAAATACACGAACGCCTTGGCTTAGGTCACTCATCTTGCTCTCCGCCGTTTCCGGGAAAAAGCAGAGCATTCTATCATGCGGTCGAAAATTGAGCCCGGACCGACAGATGGCGCCAGGGCGAAGCGCATGAGTTTTCTTGTAGAAGGCCCGAGCTGTGCTTCGCGATAAGCGCACGCAGGCCGCTCTTAAGTCCCTTGCGCTTGGCGGCTGCCAAGACGTTGCTATTTGATGACCGCTGCGACCTCGGTGGTTACGGTTACGCCGCGGGCTGCAACAGTGCCATCACCTCCGGCTGAACGCGCTCAAGCTCGGCGAGCACCTCGGGCGGCACCCTGTCGTTCTCGACGAACTTCTCGGCGCCTGCCGTCGAAGATCGCGGTGTGGCATCTTCGAGGATCAGGTCGAATTCCTTGTCCAGACTGACCGTAAACAGCCAATCGGTTTTGTCGTCGAGGTTGATGCGGATGACCACGTCTCTATAGTCTTTTGCGTCGTTGGCAACAGCGATCTGCGTTTTTTTGGCCATGATGGCACCCTTTCGGCTGACGGTATTGTTTGAAGCCTAAGTTTACCCGAGCACTCTGGAAACGGTACTGATCGGCCAGAAAATAGGGTGCCGTTCGGCGAAAAACCCGGTGGCTGCCATTCGGTCGTTTCGGTGTATGCTATCGACCATATCTTCCGATATGCCCTTATCCCCAGTGATCGTCGAAATTCGAGTCATCCTCGTTGACCTGTGAATTTTCGTGCAGCACGGATGGCGTTTTTTCTCGTCAAAAACAACTAAAAGGGGTCGGAGTGAATTTTCATTTGTTTTTCGCGTTCCGTATCTAGACATATCAACGTCTCTGACCCAGTTCTGACCTACTCGATGGAGCATCCTTGAATACCCGTATCCCAAAGACTAGCCGCAAGGCGCAAATCGACGCTGTTCTGCTCAAATTTCCGGGGGTTAGCGCAAGAAAAATCAGCGACCTCGACGCCTACTTTGTCAACGACAAGATGTTCGCCTGTATCAGCGGAAACGGCGTCGGACTGCGTGTGCCGGCCTCGTCGGCGACCGAGTTGCAATTCTCAAGAAGCAACGTCGTCCCCTTTCAACCTCGTGGGATGGCAAGTTCGCGGGAGTGGATCCAAATCGATCGGGCCGATGCGGCAGATTACGAGCACGATATCGAACTGTTTCGGGCGTCGTTTGAGTTCGTGAAAGGCGCCCGCGCCAAGTGATTTTGCCGCAGCGCGAAGCGATGGGCGCTCGGCAGCGAATGGCGGTTCAAGTATTAACTGGATAATAAATGACTGTGACTGACAAAAAATTCAAGAAGATCGTCGCTGTTGATAATTGCGGGTTGACGCCTGAAATTGTCGAAAAAATAAATGAGCTGTCCGTTGAGACGATAATCTTGTATCCGGATATTCCCACGTCCGAGGCAGAGATCGTTGAAAGAATATCGGATGCCGATTGCGTTCTGGTCAGTTGGCAGACCAAAATCAGTGAAAATGTCCTACGCTCAGCCAAGTCGATTAAATATATCGGAATGTGCTGCAGCCTGTATGACGAAAAATCGGCGAACGTCGATATCGCTGAAGCAAGAAAGCGAGGGGTTGTCATCAAGGGTGTTCGCGATTATGGCGACGAGGGGAGCGTTGAATTCATCTTCGCCCAGCTCATATTTTTATTAAAAGGCATGGGGGTTCATAAGTGGCGCAATGAGTCGACTGAATTGACCCACAAGAAGATCGGGATCATCGGCTTCGGCACCCTGGGGCAACTGGTCGCCAGAACCGCTCTGCACTTTGGCATGGAGGTCTATTATTTTAGCCGCACGCGCAAAGCCGATCTTGAGACTGAGCGCTTGAAATACCTGCCGCTTGATGAGATGATGAGAACGTGCGACATTGTTTCAACCCACTTGCCCAGAAATACAAAGATCCTGTCAGAGAAAGAGTTCAAGATAAAAAAGAAGAACTCGATATTGATCAATACCTCGATCGGGTTGACGTTTGACAAGGATGCCTTTGTGGATTGGATCACCCATGACCGGACGTCGTATGCAATATTCGATGGCTGTGGCTACGATGAATCCGTTCGTGAGTTCAATGATATAGACAACGTAATTATCTTCAATCAGTCTTCCGGATTTACTTTTGAGGCGAGGCAAAGGCTGTCGGAAAAGGTCCTCAACAACATGATTGGATTTCTGGGAAGATAATTTCCAAAGCACACGGTGCCATAGCTCTCCCGTAAGATACGATTTGGTATTATTTCGATCAGGAGATGCGCGTAGATAATATTTTTTTGCTCATAAAGGCGGGTATGCGAGTTCTTCTAAGTTCGTTTCGTCTGTTGGTCTTTTGGTGTTTATCGACGGCGCTCATCTCCGGGTGTGGCGGGTCCTCAGGTGATTCGGTTTCGGTTGCGACACCATCGACCACCGTCCTCGTCTATATCGAGGGGACCAATCTTGAAGATGGTCTGGCGCCCGACGATCCCGGCGCATTGAACGGCCGGACGGCATTGGCGACGAAGAACATCAAGGAAATGCTGGCGGCCGCTTCTTCTGACAATCTTCGTGTGGTCATCACGACCGGCGCGGCCAACAAGAAAGATATTTCCGGGGCCGGTGAATTGGTCGACGACTGGACCACGGTCAAGCGTTTCGTAATCAAGAACCATCAGTTGGTGCCGCAGGGGTCTCAGGGCGTCAAGGACATGGGAGACCCGCAGACGCTCACTGATTTCATCAAATGGGGGCAGGATAACTTTGCGGCGGATCGCTATGTCCTGGTCTTGTGGGACCACGGTGGCGGCGCCCTGGCCGACTTCGGCGGATATGGCGCAGATGTCGTCGTACCGAAGCCTGACTACTTTGCCAGCAGGATGACGTTCAGCGGAATTAGGAAGGCGATCAGCGATGCGGTCGGTGACGATCAGGCGAAGCGTTTCGAGGTGATCGGTTTTGATGCCTGTCTGATGGGGACGCTCGAAATCGCCGAAGCGCTAAAGGATGTCGGGCAGTATTTGGCGGCCTCTCAAGATATCGAGCCCGGCGGCGGGTGGGACTACACGAGCTTTCTGAATTTTATCGTCAGCAATCCGTCGGCTGACGGTGCGGCGATTGGCAAGGCAATCGCTGAAGGTTACCTGGCGAAAGTCAAGGTCTCCGACGCGAAGAGCAAGCTTAGCGAGGCGGATTCGCTCACTTTTTCGACGACCAGGCTCGCGGCGATTCCGCGCCTGCGCGCCGCGCTGGCGGCTTTGTCGAACAAACTGAGAAATTTGCTGGAAGGCGGCGCTGACAGCAGCCGACTAGCAACTTGGCAGAAAATCGCCCAGAGCCGTAGCAGCGCTCCCGACTTCTTCGCTTCCAATATCAATATCGCGAGTACCACCGACGCGGTCGATCTGATCGCCTTGGTCGCCGGAACGGGAGATTCCGAATCGGCTGAGCAGACCGAACTGACTGATGCAATCAAAAGCGCGGTGGTTCACAAGCTCGAAAATATCAAGTATCGCGATAACGTCGGGGGGCTCAACGTGATGTTCCCCAGTATCGCCGTCTGGGCCGTCGATACGCTGCTGCCAAAATACGACGGTTTTTCTTTTGTAACCGACGAGTATCGGGCGCTGGTCAAGAGTTTTAGCGCTTATGCGCGTTCGATGCAGGATCTCGTTTTCACCCCTGTGGCCGCGGACTCTGCGGCAAAAACGATTTCGGTGGCCTTTACGACCGCTAATCCGAAGTATGAGCAAGTCTATGTGGCCATTCACAACACGGCGGACAATTACTATTACGGGCACCAGCCGGTTTGGAACACGGTTGGAGATCCCGTTGGCAACGGATTTCATTACACCGCCGATGGCAAATGGTTCACTCTGGAGGGCAAGTATGCCTCGGTGATCGCCGCACCAACCACCGAAATGGGACTTCAGGTGCTCAAGATTCCTATGCTCAGGGTGCCGAAAGGCAAGGGCATCGAAAACGGCGAAGATGGGATGTACTGGCTGCGTTACAACTTTGCCGATACGACACAGGCGCCGGAATACATCGGCTTTCTTGCCGACAATGAAGGCAATCAGGTGTCAAGTCCCAGTCCGTTTAACAACGGCGATGTGATTTACCTGAAAGCGTGGCAGCCCAGTACGGATAAGGGAAAGGAAGCGACTGGGGCATGGGTCGTCGATCAGTACAACGATGACCTGAAATTTACGGTGCCGGATGCACAGCCGGGCACCGAGTATCGCCCGACCTTTACCCGGACTCCGATTAGCGGGAAGCCCTATGCGTTCTTTGCTTTTGATCTGCGCTGGAAGCCTGTACTTTCAGAAGACAAGAGCATCGAATGACCCGCTCGGTGAATGCCGAGACAGGGTGTTCGCCACGTCAAAGAACGTTCGTTTGAGCGCGCTTTCCAGTTCGACCCAGGCCAGGCCGGTCTTTGATTGAAGCTCGGGGAAAACCAGGTCGCGCGTCACGACGTTGTCGTGCCGTGCCGACATCGCCAGCTTGGGCACCACCCCTATGCCCAGGCCCGCACTGATCAGGGCCGCCATGGTGGTGAACTCGCCCAGCTCACGGGCAATCTGCAAGCTCAGCCCGCGACGCTTGAAAGCCTGCATGAATTCGTCGTAGAAGCCGGGTGCAAAGCGCCTGGACAACATGAATACGGCGTGTTCGGCAAGCGCTTCGGGCGTAATCGAGTCCGCTTGGGCGAGCCGATGATCCTCGGGGATGGCGACGATAAAGGACTCGTTGAGGACGATTTCCGTCATGATCCTTCGGTCGTCGATCGGCAAGCGAACGAAGCCGAAATCGATCTGGTTTGCCTTGAGCGCCGACAGTTGGTCGGGGCTGGGCATGTCCTTCAATTCAAGATCGATCAAGGGATAAAGCGCCTTCAACTGGCGAATCAGACTCGGCAAATAATCCGGCAGGATCGATGAGACGAAGCCGAGCCGAATGACCCCGACCTCACCAGCGTCGGCGGCTTTGACCATCTGCACGGCACGCTGCGCCTGGGTGAGCGTGGCCCGCGCTTCGGGCAGGAAAATCGCACCGGCCGCGCTCAGTTCAACCTTGTGATGGTCACGGTCGAAAAGCGCCACGCCGAGTTCGGCTTCCAGGGTGCGAATCTGCATGCTCAATGCCGGTTGAACGATGCACAGCCTCTCGGCGGCACGCCCGAAATGCAGTTCCTCGGAAAGAACGACAAAAGATCGCAGCAGTTTCAATTCCAAAGTTTTTCCGCTTTCTCGATGGCAATCAAAATCCATGATAACAAGAATCAGAAAAGGGTATTGGCCATGCTTTCCCGCGCGCGCTATAAATGGCGCCTGTGACGCAATACATCGCGTGCCTCTCCCGCCAATTTACCGATCCATTTTTGATGATGATGACCATGCAAAATACACTTTTCAACCTCGACAAGCGGCGCGCGCTGATCACCGGTTCCACCCAGGGGATCGGTCTGGCGCTGGCCTATGGCTTGGCGCGTTCGGGCGCCACGATCGTTTTGAACGGCCGCGACGAGATGCGCGTTCGCAAGGCGGCAGAACAAATGCGGGCGGACGGCTTCAAGGCCGAATTCGCCGTTTTCGACGTCACCGATCAGTCGGCGGTGATCGCCGGTGTCGAGCATATCGAGAACGATTTTGGCGCCATCGACATCGTCATCAACAACGCCGGAATCCAGCGCCGCGCGCCGCTCGAAGCGTTTTCCAGCGAACACTGGAACGAAATTTTCAACGCCAATGTGAGCAGCGTCTTTTATGTCTCGCAGGCCGTTGCCAAACACATGATCGCGCGCCAAAAAGGAAAAATAATCAATATCTGCTCGGTGCAGAGCCAGTTGGGCCGTCCGACCATCGCGCCTTATACGGCGACCAAGGGCGCTGTCGCCAACCTCACCAAAGGCATGTGCGCCGACTGGGCGAAATACGGCATCCAGTCCAATGGCTTGGCGCCCGGCTATTTCGCGACGGAAATGAACAAGGCGCTGGTCGACAACGAAGAGTTTTCCGCCTGGCTTTGCAAACGGACACCGGCAGGTCGCTGGGGTCAGGTCGACGAACTTTGCGGCGCCGCGATTTTCCTCGCCTCCGATGCCTCGAGTTTCGTCAACGGTCAGATCCTTTACGTCGATGGCGGAATGACTAGCTGCGTCTGAGTTAGTGACCTCTCGCTCGGCGGTGCAAGCGCTTTTACGCCGAGCTTGAAAAATCTCGCAAGAGCAAATAACCAGCAACGCTGGTGGCCGGGCGCATGGAATGCGTTGGCCACTCCTTTCTTGGCGCTGCATCGCCGGCGTTGAAGGGCGGGTGATCAATGCTTATGCGCTGTCGTCGAATAAGCTAATAGGAATTTGATCGTTCGCCGCGGCGAGTCCTTTCCCTAGACTGCGATTGGTCATCAACCCACTCGGAGTCTTGTAATGAACCTTCGCCAGCTGCTGACCGGCATTGCCGTCGGCACCATTCTTGCCGCCGCGCTGCCGACGGCGCACGCCGACGTGACGCTGCTCAACGTTTCTTACGACCCGACGCGCGAGCTCTACCAGGAGTTCAACGCCGCCTTCGCCAAGCACTGGAAGGCGATCAGCCGGGAGGTCGTCACCATCAATCAGTCGCACGGCGGCTCGGGCAAGCAGGCGCGCTCGGTGATTGACGGGCTCGACGCCGATGTCGTGACGCTGGCGCTGGCCTACGATGTGAGCGCGCTGTCGACCCGGAAGCTGATTTCTACCGATTGGCATAAACGCTTGCCGCAGAATGCCTCGCCCTACACCTCGACGATCGTTTTCCTGGTGCGCAAGGGCAACCCCAAGGGGATCCGCGACTGGAACGACCTGATCAAGCCGGGGATCGGCATCGTCACGCCCAACCCCAAGACCTCGGGCGGCGCGCGCTGGAACTACCTGGCGGCGTGGGCCTACGAGCTCAAGCAGCCGGGCGGCAACGACGAGAAGGCCCGCGAGTTCGTCGGCAAGCTCTTCAAGAACGTCAAGGTGCTCGATTCGGGGGCGCGCGGCGCGACGACGAACTTTACCGAGCGCGGTATCGGCGACGTGCTGCTGGCCTGGGAGAACGAAGCCTACCTGGCGGTCAAGGAGCTCGGCCCCGGCAAATTCGACATCGTCACGCCGTCGCTGTCGATCCTCGCCGAACTGCCGGTTTCGGTGGTCGACAAGGTCGTCGATAAGAAGGGAACGCGCAAGATCGCCACCGCCTACCTCGAATATCTCTACTCGCCCGAAGGCCAGGAGATCGCCGCCAAGAACTACTACCGTCCGCGCGACGCCAAGGTCGCGGCGAAGTACGCCAAGCAGTTCGCCCAGGTCAAGCTGATCACTATCGACGAGGTCTTCGGCGGCTGGGACAAGGCGCAAAAAACGCACTTCGCCGACGGCGGCTCGTTCGACCAGATCTACGAGCCGGGGAAGAAGTAAAGGTTTTAACCTCCTTCAACACGGAGGGCACGGAGACACGGAGTAAATCTTGAGAGCATGTCCTTCAGGACTATTTCTCTGCACTGACGAAAATGGGTTGATATCTTCAAATGAAATTTTCGTGGTTTTTCGCTGTGCTCTCTGTGTCGAAAGCGGTTTATATCGTTTATTGCCAATTCGCATAACCACCCAACAATTAAGTATTTCCGAAACTATCGGTGCGGCCATAGACTCGCGTCATCGCATTTCGCCGCCGATCGGTTTCCGGAGACAAAAATGAATTTCCAGCAACTGCGCATCCTGCGCGAGACGGTTCGCCAGGACTTCAACCTGACGACCGTCGCCAATACGTTGTTTACCTCGCAGCCGGGCGTCTCGAAACACATCAAGGATCTCGAGGACGAGCTCGGCATTGAGATCTTCGTTCGCCGCGGCAAGCGCTTGCTCGGGCTCACCGAGCCCGGCCGCGAGCTGCTGACGGTGGTCGAGCGCATCCTGCTCGACGCGCAGAACGCGCGCAGCATTGCCGACCATTTTTCGAGTCGCGAGAGCGGCAACCTGACCATCGCAACGACGCACACGCAGGCACGTTACGCGCTGCCCGAGGTGATCAAGCGCTTCAAGGCCGAGTATCCGAAAGTCCACCTGGTGTTGCACCAGGGCAGCCCGCGCGAGATCGCCGAGCTGCTCACCGCCGGCGAGGCCGACATCGCGATTGCCACCGAGGGTCTGGCGACGATTCCCGAAGTCGTGAGTTTTTCCTACTACAGCTGGCAGCACGCGCTGGTCGTCCCGCTCGGCCATCCGCTGACCGAGTTGCCGGCGATCACGCTCGCCGATCTCGCCGACTACCCGATCGTCACCTATCACGAGGGGTTTACCGGCCGCACCAACATCGACCGCAGCTTTGCCGACGCCGGGCTGGTTCCCGACATCGTTCTTTCGGCGATCGACGCCGACGTGATCAAGACCTACGTCGATGTCGGCCTGGGCATCGGCCTGATCGCCTCGATGGCCTACAACCCGCAGCGCGACGACAACCTGGTGCGCATCGAGTTGCCCGGCTTGTTTTCGCCAAACACGACGCGGCTGGGGTTGCGCCGCGGCGTTTTTCTCAGAAGCTACGCCTACGACTTCATCCAGAAGCTGGTACCGGGACTGACCGAGGAAATAATCGGTGAAACGATCCGCAACGAAGCCGTGGCGCGCGAGGACTTCGTGATCTGAGCGGGCAGGGCGTGCGGCGTCAGCGCTCTGCGCCGCAGGTTTCGAACAGCAGTTCCCGCAACCAGCGATGGCCGGCGTCGCGGTGCGTTCGTTCGTGCCAGACCACGGTTTCGGTGAAGCCCTGGACAGCGATCGGCGGATCGAGCACGACCAGACCTTCGGTAGGCGTCGCCAGGCGTTGTGGGACGACGGCGACGAGGTCGCTGGCGCGGAGGATTTCGGGCAGGATCAGGAAACTGGTGACCGAGACGACGACGCGCCGCTGGCGACCGATGGTGGCCAGGGCCTCGTCGGTGACGCCGTTGAAGCTGCCGCCCGAGCACGAGACCAAGGCATGGTCGAGGGCGCAGAAGCGGTCGAGCGAAAGCCGGCCGGAAGCGGCGTCCGGGTGGCCCTCGCGCAGCACGCAGACGTACTGCTCGTCGAACAGGCGGCGGGCGTGCGCGCCAGCGGGCGTGCATTCCGGTGTAATCAGCGCGAGGTCAATGTCGCCGCGTTCGAACTGGGTCGGCAAGCGCTGCTCGTCGACCGGCAGCACCGCGACGCGGATTCCGGGCGCCCGTCGTCTGAGCGCCGAGAGGAAAGGAACGACCTCGGCGCGCAACGCATAGTCGGTCGACGCGATGGTCAGTGTCATCGTGGCGGTCGTCGGGTCGAAGACCGATGGCTTGAGCATGGCCTCGACGTCGGCGAGCAGCTGCTTGACCGGACCGGCGAGTTCGAGCGCGCGCATGGTGGGGACGATTCCGCGCTGCGCGCGGACGAACAACTGGTCGTCGAAGCACTCGCGTAGCCGCGTCAGCATGCCGCTGACGGCCGGCTGGGTCAGTGCCAAGCGCTCGGCGGCGCGCGTCACGTTGCGCTCGTCAAGCAAGGCGTCGAGCGCCTTGAGAAGATTGAGGTCGATGAGTCTGATATCAGTCGCCATGATGTCTTTGATAAATAAATACGATTTGTCTTATTTCAGCTTAACACGCATCATTCGCCCGATCCATTGAAATCTGACCCCGCCTGTCATTCCGACCGAAGGGAGTGCAAAGCCGAACGAAGAGAGGAATCTTGCGGTGAAAGGATTTCTCGCTGCGCTCGAAACGACAAGCTTTTGTGCAGGCCGTTGGCGGCCGGCAAGCATTTCAATTTTTACGAGAAAGAAGAACATGACCGTAGCACTGTTTACCCCGTTCAAACTCAAAGGCGTCACGCTGCGCAACCGCATCGCGGTGCCGCCGATGTGCCAGTACAGCGCCGTCGATGGCGTGACCACTGACTGGCATCAGGTGCACTACGCCGGAATCGCTCGCGGCGGCCCCGGCCTGGTGATCGTCGAGGCCACCGCGGTGTCGCCGGAAGGGCGCATTAGCCCGGCCTGTCTGGGCCTGTGGGACGACGCGCAGATCGAAGGGCTGGCGCGAATCGCCGCGAGCATCAAGGCGGCCGGCGCGGTGCCCGGCATTCAGATCGGCCACGCCGGGCGCAAGGCCAACGCCAACCGTCCGTGGGAGGGCGACGATCATATTGCGCTGGACGATCAGCGCGCCTGGGAAACCATTTCGCCGTCGGCCATCGCTTTCGGCGCCAACCTGCCGCGGGTTCCCCTGGCGATGAGCGTCGACGACATTGCGCGGGTTACCGCCGATTTCGCCGCCGCCGCGTGCCGCGCGCGCGACGCCGGTTTCGAGTGGCTCGAGTTGCATTTCGCCCACGGTTACCTGGCGCAGAGCTTCTTCTCCGCCTACAGCAACCAGCGCGACGACGAATACGGCGGTAGTGCCAGCAAGCGCGGCCGCTTCCTGCTTGAGACGCTGGCCGCGGTACGCCGCGAGTGGCCCGAGAGGCTGCCGCTCACCGCGCGTTTCGGCGTGATCGAGTACGACGGCCGCGACGAGCAGACGCTGGCCGAGTCGATCGAACTGGTGCGAGGTATGCGTCTGGGTGGGCTTGACCTGCTCAACGTCAGCGTCAATTTCGTCATTCCTGACGCCAAGGTTCCCTGGGGAACTCCGGCTTTCCTGGCGCCGATAGCCGAACGCGTGCGCCGCGAAGCCGGCTTGCCGGTGGCTTCGTCGTGGGGAATCGACGATCCGCAGATCGCCAACCGCGTCGTCGCCAACGGGCAGATGGATCTGGTGATGATCGGCCGCGCCTTCCTCGACAATCCGCATTATCCCTACAAGATGGCGCAGGCGCTCGGCGTCGAGCGTCCAGCGCAAGTGCTGCCGGCGCCTTATGCGTACTGGCTGGAGCGTTACCGCGGGCCGGTCACGGACTCGGCGCAGTAATTCGGCGCAATGGCGTGAGTTGATTGGTGGGCAAGGCGCCAGCCTGCATTAAGAGGCCCTATCGTTCAGTCAATAAAAAAATCGTCGTTCGCCCTGAGCCAGTCGAAGGGGGAGCGCGATTTTTGAACGGTAGCGAGTTTGTTCATGGTTCGACAGGCTCGCCATGAACGGTATCGGTCCTTAAAAAGGTGCTTTGGGATGGGTTCGCCGAGAAGCGATTGGCGAAGTCGCTCAGCAATTCATTGAGCATCAAGGGGTCAGTGCAGGCGTGATGCAGTTTGGCGGCCAGCGGAATCATCAAGCGACCCTCCTGCTGATAGCGCTGCCCGAAATAGAAATAGCTCTGACCGATCATTTGATCCGGACGCCAGTGCAGGGTCAGCGCCGAGAACCGCAGATAGGGCAGATTGCCCACGAACTGGGCGTAGCGAAATACTTCGCTGGTACTGGCCTGCTTGACCTCGGATTGTCGAGCCTGCTGCAGCTGGTGCAGATAGTTGTCGAGAAAATCCGGGTAACGCTGTTGGTAAACATCATCGAGAGCCATGCCGCGAAAGCGCTCCTTGCCGCCGATGGCGACCGGAATGAAGATCGGCGGATTGCGTAACAAATACCAGCTGCCATCGACCCAGCGCAGGTTCATCGAAGGATGGGTCGCCAAGGTTTGAGCCAAGTGCCAGACGAGATAGGCGAAGAAGGTCCCGCGCCCGCCGAACTCAACCTTACTGGCTTGGTAAGCCGCGTGAGCCGCAGTGACGTCGTGCTGCAAGGTCACATCCAGGTAGGGGTTCTGCAGCACCGGCTCGGTAAAAAAGCCAAGCGACCAATTCAACCACGCACCCAGTTGCTCGGGATCAACCTGCTCTGGTTTATATCGTTCAGGAATCACGCTTGTTCAACACCACAAGGGAACGGGGATCGCTTTATTTTCGAGCGCCGCAAAGCAATCGGCGGGCAGTCAACGCGATGTGACTTCAGCGCTGGCTGCCCGCCATGGGGGGCTGACGACTTATTTTGCCGCAGCCGGCTTCTCTTCGGTCTTCGGCGCTTCGGCCGCAGCAGCAGGTGCGGCAGGTTTCGAAATGACAATCTTTGCCTTGCTCTTCATTTCATCGAGCAGCTTTTTCAGATTCTGCTGCTGCAGCTGCTGTTCAAGCATCGGCTTGACTTCTGCCAGCGGCGGAAACTGCTTTTGGCGCGAGTCTTCCAACCAGATCACGTGATAGCCGAAATTGGTCTTGACCGGTTCTTCTGAGAATTTTCCTTTTTCGAGCTTGGCCACCGCGGCGCCAAACTCGGGAACCATGCCCTGCGGATCAAACCAGCCGAGATCGCCGCCCTTATCCTTCGAGCCGGGGTCCATTGATTTTTCCTTGGCCAGCGCTTCAAAGGCTTTCGGGTTCTTGTTGAGCTTGGCGATGATGTCTTTGGCCTCGGACTCCTGCTTCACCAGGATGTGGCGCGCCTTGTATTCGGTGGCTGAAACCGTCGCTTTGACCTTCTCGTATTCGGCCGTCAGCGCTTTTTCGTCGACCGGATTCTTCTTGAAGTAATCCTGAATAAATGCGCGGGCAAGAATCGACTGCTTGGCCAGGTCGAGCTGGTCTGCCACTTCAGCGGGTTTGTCGAGCCCCTTTTTGGTGGCTTCCTTGGCGACGATCATTTGCAGCGCCAGATTGTCGATAATGTTGGCGCGCAGTTCGGGAGTGATTGGCTGTCCTTGAGCCGCGCTCTGTTTTAGCATCAGGTCGACACGGCTGTCGCTGATCGCCGTGCCATTGACGGTCGCCGCAACGCTGGGCTTGGTCGGAGTGGCAGGCTTGGCCGGGGCGTTGGTTTTTGCCGCGTCACAAGCCGTTAGCGTGAGCACCGATACTGCGCCGAGCATCAATGCACCGGTTTTCAAATACATAATTACATTCATTTATAAGGTCCTATTAACAAGATCGAACAGAAAATCAGACAACAAACCACTCAGTCACGCGAGCTGACCGAGTCGGGGCAAAGGGAATTCATTCGTTGCAAATGTGAAGAATCTAAGAATCCAGTTCTTTGGGTGCCTGGTCTACTGGACCGCCGCAAACGCCTCGGCAACGCGCAGCACATTGCCGGCGTTCAATCCGGCCATGCAGGCGCGGCCGCTGGAAATCAGGTAGACGCCATGAACTTCTCGCAGTTCGTCGACCTGTTTGGCGCTCATGCCGGTGTAGCTGAACATGCCGCGCTGCCGCAGCAGGTGGTCGAAATTTTTCTCGGGCAGCGAGTGCTTGAGCGCGTCGACCAGCGTTTGGCGCATGTCCATGATGCGCAGCCGCATCGTTTCGACTTCGGCCAGCCACCGGGTTTTGAGCTCAGGCGTGTTGAGGACGCTGGCGACAATGATCGCGCCGTAGGTCGGCGGGCTTGAGTAGTTGCGCCTGACGGTCGCCTTGAGTTGGCCGAGAACGCGAACCTCAGCGTCGGCATCTTCACAGGCAATCGACAGTCCGCCGACGCGTTCGCCGTAGAGCGAAAAGATCTTGGAGAACGAATTGGCGACCAGGAACGGGATCTGCCTGTCGGCCAGCGCGCGAATCAGGTAGGCATCTTCTTCGATACCGCCGCCAAAACCCTGGTAGGCGATATCGAGAAAAGGGATCAACTCGCGCGATTGCACCAGATCGACGACGCGATCCCACTGCGCAGCCGAAAGATCCGAACCGGTCGGGTTATGGCAGCACGGATGCAGCAGAACGATGCTGCGCGCTGGCAATTCTGCGAAGGTCGCCAGCATTTCGTCGAACTTGACGCCACGGCAGGCAGGGTCGAAGTACGGATAGCTGTTGACCTTGAAGCCCGCTCCCGCAAAGATCGCGATATGGTTTTCCCAGGTCGGGTCGCTGACCCAGACCTCGGATTTCGGGAAATAGCGCTTGAGGAAATCGGCGCCGACCTTTAGCGCCCCCGAGCCGCCGAGCGTCTGGATCGTCGCCACGCGTTGCGCTTTGAGCGCCGCATGTTCAGCACCGAACAGCAGCTTCTGCACGGCCTCACGGTACGCGGGCAGGCCGTCCATCGGCAGATAGAGCGGAGCGCCTGTCGATTGCGCGTGCAGCGCCTGCTGTGCGCTGGCGACCGAGGGCAGGCGAGGGACCACGCCGTGCTCGTCGTAATACAGCCCGATGCTGAGGTTGACCTTGTCGGCGCGTGGGTCCTTGAGGTAGGTTTCCATCAGCGAAAGGATGGGGTCGCCGGCGTAGGCGTCGATATGTTGGAACATGATGCACAATCTCCCGGAAGCAACTGCGAAGTGCAGAAGCGGAATCACCAGGAAACGGTGTATCGAGCCACTGCTCAGCCTTTGAATGATCACTCTGCCTGCGCTTGCAGGCAGCGAGCGGCGATTTTACCGCCTCGCGCTGATCGTTGCACGCGAAGGGCAACAATAAACGGGCAGTGACCGATCACGCTAGGTTTGACGAGCTCGGCGTAGCCGATGGGTTGAGAGCACCGAAATGCGTTGTGGTTTTTCTGCCAGAGTGTCCAGTTCCTGCCTGCGTGACTTGTTCAGAACGTTTCTAATTGTCTCCACTGGTCTTCACCGTCAGAGCAACAAGAAAAGTAAATACGCTCATTGAAATGACAAACCAGAAGACTGCTTCATAAGATCCATTAAAAGTGGTAATCAAATATCCCATAATGGTTGGCGCAAGGATTCCTGCCGCCTGTTGTCCGAAATTAGTGATTCCTGTCGCTGTTCCAACCAGTTCTTTTCTTACATATTTGAGCGGCAAAACAAAAACGGCTGGTGAAGAAACGCTCATTGTGACCGTCGTTATGGTCAAATAGACAAATGCCAATACAACGCTTTCAGCATTGAACATCAAGTACATGAAAACAGCCGAGATGGCCATGCAGACACAAATCAGGATTTTTTCCCGCCCGACAAGATATTTGTCCAGCACCCATCCGGCAATGTTCATAAAGATAAAAGAGGTAATCCAGGGGATCGACGACAGCGCGCCCATGGTCATCATGTCCAGATGGCGAACTTTTACCCAATAGGATGGCATCCATGAGTTAAGCCCCCAAACAAAGACGCCGATGCCGAATTGCATTCCGGCAAGTTTCCAGACAAGGGGGATTTTCAAGGCTTCTTTGATCGATGGTTTGGATGCTGCCGGTCGTTCCTCGGCATTTCCCGAAGAATAGGTTCCGCGGAAAATCAAGAAAAACAGGATGGCCATGATTAACCCGAGAATGCCAAAGAGATAAAACGCGTTTCTCCAGCCAGCATGCACGGTGATGGCCGCCACGATGAAAGTGCCGAAAGACAATCCGATGGCGGAGGCCGAGACCAGGAAAGATTTTGCTCTGCCGCGCTGCTCCTTGGGGAAGAGGTCGGCAATGGTCACCGAACTGGCTGAAGGAAAGCCCCCCTCAGCCTATACCATTCCACACAACTCATAATGCATGAATTGAACGCATGTGTTCGATCCCTTTGACGAAGCTGCTGAGTCTGGCGAAGCCCTGCCAAAGGGTTTTTACGCCGGGTTCGCCATCGCCTTTGCGGG